>Ga0116230_10004009_pt1 | contig 14403 bp, 13 predicted proteins | sample S1TSphfallax_3_FD_88678 | JGI IMG/M metagenome (GOLD analysis project Ga0116230, IMG submission 88678) | Host-associated microbial communities from peat moss isolated from Minnesota, USA - S1T2_Fd - Sphagnum fallax MG | ecosystem: Host-associated > Plants > Peat moss > Unclassified | place... | reverse complement strand
TTTTTTGTTGTTGTGGAAAAAAAGGGGGGGGGGGGGGGGGGGAATGGGGGTGGAAAAAGTGAGTAGGTAGTTAATTAAGTATTTGGCTATGTAAAAAACATAAATAGATAGGTAGTTAGGTAGATAGGCAAGTTAGTACATAAGAAACAAGTTACATTATCAAAGTGACTAGGTTTGTAAAATATTTATGTCAATAAGGTGGTTGTGTATGTAAGGTAGCTAAGTCAGTAGGGTAGGTAATTAATACAGTGGTTAAGTTAATAGGGTATGTAATTAACAAGGTAGTTAAATTAGTAAGGTAGGTGGTTAGTACAGTAGCTAAATCAATAGGATAACTAGTTATTAAGGTAGCTATGCTAGTAGGGGATAATAAATAAGGTATCAAGGTTGGTGCAGTACTTATGAGGGTAGGAAATTGAGCAGGCTAGGAAAGTGAACAAGGTAGCTATGTGTGTGGTCAGGTCCAAAGGGAAAACAATCAAGAACCAAAAATAAAAAATAAAAATTACAATGGTTAGCGAAAAAAAGAAATGCACTATGATGACCCCCATTTGGCGCCAAATGAAAAAAATGCACCCCTTCCAATGGACAGAACGGCCAATTGGTGCATTGGTGGTTATTAGTTCATTCTTGCCAGCCAAGGATGTGGCAAGTGGCACAGTGATTTGGGAGATCTCAACATGACAAACATAAAAAACCAAATCAATTATGTGTCTTCCTCCTTATGATAAATCTAGGTGGTTTCATCCATTTTTATGTAAGGCCTACACATATTAGTTGACATTAATATAATATGAGTTGTTATCACATCCAAATGTCAAGCCATGAGACAATATATATGTTCTTTGTAAAAGTGTGACATATTAAACTTGGCCTAAGTAAAACACCTCATCCAAAACAGAAACATGGAAGTCTAACAAAGCCATGGTCCATGTAACACATCTGCGAAATAAACTATTGCACTATTTCATCCATTGTTATGTAAGATATACTAATGTGGCCATGTTGTTGGCCCAAGTGTTACCACGTTTTCAATTGATTTTTCCATCCAACCTAGTTTTTTGGAATTTATTTTGAATATTCAACAACAAAAATCACTTAAAAATCAATATTTCCCACGTTCTATATCCAAATCTTACCAAATGAATTCCATTAAATCCTACTCATCAACTCTTTCCAACAACTCCAAATGCACATTCCAATTCCTCTTAAATGTTCAGCTACGAATTAATTTAATTTTCAATGAGAAAATCATTCAATATTCAAAAACTTTTGCATTGCAAGTTGAAACGCCATGAAACCAAGCCCATGCACCCCTCCTCCTCAAGAGCTTTCCAAAGTGACCAAGAAAGCAATCTGAAGCATCCAGTTTAGTGGATATATTAATTACAAAAAAAAAAACAAACTACCTTCCTTCATACATAGATATGTTATTTGCTAAAATTTGACATTACTTGTAATATGTCTTGTTAATGCATTTAAGTGTTTGACAATTGGCCCAATGTCTAATGAAAAATCGTATCCTATTGCAACGGTACTTCATATATATAAATTGGCACCTAATGCCTATAAGTAATATCATTATGAATCAATGCTTTTGTTTTTCATTTTTCCGATCTAACCAGGGGCAAGTATGATTGGGTGGTAGCATTAAGAAGCATTGGTTAAGAAACTTTTTAATGAATGATCAAAAAATAAATTTAATTTATTATTTTGTTTTTTTTCTTATTGTTATGTTATTGTAATAATCTACAAATTTATAAGATGATTGGGTTGAAAAAGTTGTGTTGTTGAAGGTACAGAAAGTCTAAGCTTGAACACCATAAGTTTTTATGGACATCATTGTACCAAAGCTTTCATCTTTGAAATCAATGGCCAATACAAATATTTACATTTCACAAGCCTTACAAGTAGCAATCAAAGTTTAACTCTTTTTTTTAATTAAAAAATTATTTATTCATGTGGTCCTTGGATGAATACTTTTCTAGATGTTCAATCGTAATCCAAAAATTCACTATATTAAACATTAAATAACATTTTTATTGAATTTTTTTTGGCATATGTCATAAACATTTCCTTCAACAAAAAATATAAGGTCAACCAAATTTAGGGTGTACCAAATCAACCCCAAAAAATGTCCCTTAAAAGTTCATTTTTTAGATTTTTTATAATGCATAACAACATGACACAATAGTAAGGTATTATTTTTAAGGTTTTTATTCCATTTGGATCTTTAATATAAGGTTTAATCTAAGGGTTACATTCATTTTTTAAGGAGCTACTATGCATAACTTTAGAGTTCTTTCCAAAAAGTCATTAAAAAAAAGGTTAGTTAATTTTTTTTTTAAATATCCTAAATTCAATAACTTGCTCAAGTGATCTAAAAATGGTGAAGTACAAAATGTGTATTGCCTCTTCAAGGGCTCTTGGCCATCAATATCAAAAGCAAATAATGGCCTATTATTTGGGAGGGTTGTTACATGCTCACATCTGACTAACGAAACAAATAAACAAATACCTAGCTATCTTAATATATAAACTCATGTTGGCCCTAATAAATTAAACCTTCCTATGATGTAATGTATTGACCTATAATGTATGGATATTCCCATCATACGAAACAAATAATTAGGTACATATTTTTACAAATATAGATCTTACTACACCCCAAATACAGGAGGCCAAATGATTAATAATGGCAAAAAAATACTTTTAGGGTGTTCTAACAATTTGTGGATCATTACAAATTGACTTAACTGCATTATGACATTGGGGAAATCTATTATGTTAACAAATAGGAGATCTACTCAAGTGCAAACATAAATCTTTATTGAAAGGAAACTAAAACATGATGTTCACAACATGGAACATAACATCAAGAACTCATCAAGGTTCTTGTCACATGAAATACATAAACTTATGTAATGAAGAAAAGAAAACCAAACCATCAACACCAAGGTATTTAACTAAAAGACCAAACCATAAATAACCAAATTAATATAAGTAAAGAAAGTAATTCAACCTTGTGAAAATAACCTAGTTACTTTCCTATTCCAATAACTAATGAAACCTAACTAATGTTGAGCTTGAATTTTCAACACTCCCCCTCAAGCTCAAATCCACTTATAATACACTAAGCATTTTTCTAAACTTCCTTAGCTTGTCTGTACTTAAAGCCTTTGTGAAAATGTTAAGAACTCGATCTTCAGTACTAACATGAATAAGGTCAATTTCTTTTGCTAAAAATTTTTCTCTAATAAAATGGTAGTGTACCTCAATGTGTTTTGTCCTAACATGATAAACCGAGTTGTTAGCAAGTAGTATGCTATTAATGTTATCACAATAAATGACAACAAGAGCATCCACTAATTGTCCCAAATTTAAAAGTAATTTTTGTAACCAAACTACTTCACATGTAGTAATTGTTGCACCTTTGTATTTTTGCCTCCATGCTTAATAATGCAACTATTGGTTGTTTCTTATTGCTCCAACTAACAACACCACTTCCAAAAGAAAACATGAAATCACTAGTTGATCTTCTATTTGAAACATTGCAAACCCAATTAGCATCAGTGTATCCATGTACTTGTAATTGGCTCTTGGCTTCATAAAAAATTCCACATTACAAAGTATGTTTTATGTACCTCAATATGCGCCTCACTACATCCAAATGTGGCTATCATGGTGTTTGCATGAATTGACTCACCACTCCAATTACATAACTCAAATCTGGCCTTATGATGGTCATGTAAATCAAACTCCCCACTATGCATGTATACATAATGGTATCCTCCACAAGGTCTCCTTCATCTGCACTTAACTTCACATTTTGTTCCAATGGAATTAAAATGAGTTTACAACCCCTCATCCCATATTTGAAAAATTTGTCCAAGGCATATTGCCTGTCACAACCCCACTTTGAGGCAAGTGTGAGGATGAGACTCGCACTCCCAAAAGTGGGAACTTGGAGTCCTCCGAAACTCCCAAAACTTCAAAGCTCAATTGCAGGAGTCAAAACACCTTGCCTTGAGGTGTTATTCATACCGTTGGAAAGGTCTTGAAGTTTAAATGTCGGAAATGGCCTTGCATGAGCCATTCGAACATATGTAGCATAAGTTATGGTCAAAAGAAAGGCCGGGAGTCAAACTGGCAATTTGACTCCTGACCACTAAAAGTCAGGAATCAACCCGACCCCGGTGTGTGTAGGTGGAGTGCGACACACCGTTGGAAAGCTCTTGAGGAGAGCTACAAGTTTGCTTCAGACTTCATCCCAATTAGAGGTCTGAGCCGAGAGTTATGAGCTCCCAAAGTCCCGGGAGTCCAATTTGGGATAATTTCGGGACTCCTCCTTGGGAGTCCTGGGACTAAAAGTCATTCGGATGCGGGTGCAGCAGAGCAACGCAGAGAATACTATATGGGGGAAGGTGGTGGCTTCCCCTGAGTCCAGGCCATGGTGAATCAAGTGAATTCGTGTTGCCCGTGGCTTATCCCAACACCATGAGTGTTTCCGAAGGTGACTTAACCAACTTGTGGTTGGTTTTGATGCATGACCGAGTAACTAAGTAAGTTGTCCCTCTTCCTAGTCTAATCCCAGAACTTTCAACACGCCCTTCTCACCCCCTTTAGTGCTAGAAGCTGGGAGTGGCACAAAGTTCCAACTACTTTCGCTCTTTAACATAGTTGGACTCTTTTGAGTCTAACAAAGAACTTGGGGGCGCATCATTACCTTTATAATAACCATATCTCTTTAGGAAACCAAATTACCTCAATGTTGAGGAAGTAGTGCAACTCTCCCAAATCTTTCATCTTAAACTTTTACTTCAAAAGCTTCTTCAAATCAAAGATGTTTAAATCACTATCTCCTGTGATAATCAAGTCATCAACATAGATGATTATGACTATAATCCCATGATATGTTTTTTTCACATATAGTGAAAAATCTACATTGGATGCTTAAAATCCACTTGTGATAAAATATTAACTTATCTTGTCTAACCAAGCTCTAGGTGTTTGCTTCAAGTCGTACAAAGTTTTCCTTAACCTATAAACCAAATTAGGATTTATTTAGTCCACATAACCTGGTGGTTGTTCCATGTACACTTCTTCCTGTAAATCTCCATGAAGAAAAACATTATTTACATCCATTTGATGTAAAGACCATCCTTTTACTGCTACCATAGCAATGATTGCTCTTATAGTTGTCATTTTGGCAACTAGACTATAGGTCTCTTCATAGTCTATGCCATAAGTTTGGGCATAACCTTTGGCAACTAATCTTGCTTTATATTTGTTCACACATCCATCTACATTGTGTTTGACTTTGTACACCCATTTGCACTTAATTACTTTCTTGTCCTTTGGTAAAGCTACCAATTCCCAAGTAACATTACCATCCAACACTGCCATCTCTTCATCCATGGCATTATCCCATTTAGGATTTCCAACCACATGTTCAAAACAAGTGGGTTCAACCTCATGTATAACTTTCGCCATGTATGCATAATGATAAGCTACAAAGCCATCATATTTGAGTCTTTGTACATGGTATTTGGTTTGTGTGGATCTTCGTACTTCATTATTGTTATTAAGTGTTTTCAAAGCTTTTTTGGCCATCCGAGCTCGGGGAGTAATATCTGAAAGAATTCTTGATTCTTCACCCACACTCTTCTCTAAATCATTTGATTCGTCATTTACATGAAGATTTCTAGGTGATGTTTGATAACTACCATGTACAATGTTTGAAGATCTTAATTTTCCTTTCCATAAAATGTTATTGGACCCACTAATTAAAGACTCTTGTGTTCTGCTAATTAATTGTGATTCTTGTTCCACATTTGATGAAACATCACCATTTATAGCCTCCTCATCTTTTGTTATCTTCAATGGTGAGTACCAACTAACCATCTCATCAAACACAACATCTCTACTCACTTGCAACTTCCGAATGGAAGGGTTGAAAAATCTATATCCTTTTTGTTTTAAAGAATATCTAATGAAGATACATTTTTCAGCTTTTGGATCTAGTTTTGATCTCTTCTCATTAGGAGCATGTACATATGTGATGCAACCAAACACTCTGAGGTGTGAAACATCTGATTTCTTGCCTCTGAATTTTTCTTTAGGTGTCATGCCATGAAGTATTGTTGTTGGTGTTCAATTCATGATATAAACTACATTTGCTACCACTTTAACCCAAAAGTAATTTGGAAAATTCTTTTCATTCAACATGGCGCGTGTTATTTCTATAATGTGCATGTTCTTCCTTTCAACAACCCCATTCTATTGTGGGGAATAACTACATGATTATTTCCTTTGAATTCCATGTTCCTTCAATTATTCATTGAATTCATTTGAAAAATATTCTTCCCTTCCATCGGACCTTAAGCATTTGATGGTCACACCCTTATCCTTTTCCACCATTGCTTTGATATTCAAAAAATGTTGAAACACTTCACCTTTGTGTTTCCTTAAATAGACCCACACCTTCCTTATGTGGTCATCAATAAAACTCACATAATACCTACATCCTCCAATGGATTTTGTATTCATGGTCCACACATCTGAGTGGATCATTTCCAAAGGTTTGGAATTTACATGAGTTGTTTGAACTAGGAATTGATGCCTAGTTTGTTTCCCCAATTGGCATGCTTCGCTTACTTTTAACATCACCTCTTCTATTCCAAATTTGGGAAGACCTCCAACAAGATTTTGTTTCTCCATCAACTTAAGACATTAGAGATTAACATGGCCAACCTGCTTATGCCAAATTCTAATGTCTTGAACTCTTTTTCCATGTGTGAATAACATGGAATTCACCTCAGGCATGTTCACATTCGAGGTGAACATTCATCCATTCCTTTCCCCTTTTGCAATCAATCTACCTTGGTTCTTCATGTCTTCCACAAAACATCCATTAGGGTTGAATGTCACCCGTAAACCTTGTTCCACCATCTAGCCTACAAAGACCAAATTTTTTGTTATGGTTGGAACATGAAGTACATTTTTCAAGTACTTTGTTTACCCATCTTGCATGGACAATGGCACCTTGCCAATTTGTGTGATGGGATGTGTAATGTCATCACTAGTTTCCACAAACTTTGGTGTTTTCAAATCCCTTGTGTCTCTAAACCATTTTCCATCACTAGTCAAATGGTTTGAAGCTCCAAAATCCACATACCACACATTGTTATCTGATACACCTCCTATCATTGAATTTGCCATGTGTTGCATCATAAACAATTGCTCATCACCTTGATTACTAGTTGATGCATAATTCCCTTGTTGCGACTTTCCATTTCGTGCATCATGCTGCCTTTGATAATAGTTTTTTTCCATGTGCCTAGGTTTCCTGCAATAGTACCAGTTTGAGTCGCTATTTGATTATTGACCTCGATGACTTCCACCACGACCTCCACAACTTCCTTTTCCTTTTAAGTTTCCTCGTCCACCTCTATGAAATTGACTTTCATGTTGATGATGTCCACCATGCAAACTTCCATGTCAACTTCAAAATGAATTTTACCACCTCTACCTCTACCTCTATTAGTATTTGAATAGAAAACACTTTCTTGTGAAACTTTATTGGATGAAGTACCAACAATTCTCATCTCTTCACTTATAAGTAGGGTTATTAAGTCTTGGAAATCGAAAAATGTTTTTCGAACTGGAATTAAAGTACGCAACTGGCTATAGTCTTTTCCAAGCCCATTCAAGGTCATAGCCACTAAATCTTCATCATCTACAGGGGCTCCTATAGATGCAAGAACATTTGCAAGGTTTTTCACCTTTGTAGAATAGTCATTAATGTTCATCTTGTTTTTTTGTAGATTATGCAACTCTTGCTTGAGCTGCATTTTGCGAGCTTATGTATTAGTGTTATACATCTTCACCAATGTATCTCAAGCTTGCTTGGGTGATTTTGTGTCTTGAATATGCATAATTTGAAATTAGACACACTCACAGAAAGCCAATATAAAAATTTCTCTACTTTTTCATGCCAAGTTTTATTGGCTTGAATTTGTTATTGTGTGGGTTTTCTGGGAAAGGAGGTTCTTTTTCATCACCAATTATGAATTCCCAATAGCCTTTCCCCATCACGAAATTCATAATCTTAAATTTCCACACTTGGAAATTGTTCTTGTCTAATTTCTCAATTGTAATTTAAGAAAGACCATCCGCCATTTCTCAAGGTTGTTTAATGTCTTTTTGGGGTTTGACAAATGATTTTATTTCCTTCTTTGGGTTTCTAGGATTAAGATTAAGGTTTTCCTTCCTTAGGTTTCTAAGATTAAGGTTAGGGTTAGGGTTGAACAAGATGGACCTTACATATGTATATTATGTCTTGAATATTATATGAAATTCCATACTATACATAGGTTTTAGGTATATGTACGTATCTTGTATATTTTGTATGGTATTAAATACATGGTTACATACCAAACTTCTGTATGAAGGTCTTGATAATGTATTTGCACTTCCCAATCTTCAAACTCCTTCTTTCAATTTCTCCCAAGTTGTATTTGCTCCATTTCAAAATTTTGTTTTGATGTCTTCTCAATGTAAACTTTTGTCACAACAATTTTGCAAAACTACACCACTTACATATGACCTTGGATCGATCTAAAATTTTTCTGAAATTTGAAAAACTATGTCTAATACCATCTTCCAAAATTTCAACTCATTTAGCTTCATAAAACGAGAGATCTTGCTACTTTCTTGAAATCACCTCAAACTGGGATGTGAACACAAAATGACTTACAATTCGCTTTCAAGAACTTCGAACTCCTTGAGATTTTGGGAAACACAAAAAATATATGTTTTCTATATTTGTTCAAAATTTCAATTCTATTGATGATGATCACAAAAGTTATCACTTTCAAAAGAAATTGACTTCAAAATTGAAGTTGAAACTTTAAATACTTGAATCTTTCTCAATACATATCCAAATGACTTGAAATTTCTCTAACATATATAGTCTTTTATGATCTATAAAATGGAAAAGCTAAAGATCCAAAAAAGCTTGAACAAAGGAGATATGACCAAAAAACTAGATCTGGCACATAGACTTCAAAAGCTCATAACTCTCACAAAACATATCTTTTTCTTTTGAAAGTTTTGAAAATAGAAATATCTTATAACCTTTTAAAATCATTTCAAGTTTCACTCCAAAATCTTTTCATAGTAGATCTAAATGTAGATTTAAATATTTGACTTTCACAACCCTTGAAATGTTGATTTCCTCTCACCTCTTTTCTTTTCTTTTATTTCTTTTCACATTCTTTCCTTTCCCCATTTCTCTTTTGCACTTGAAAAATTCCTATTTACTAAAGACTTTCAAATTCTAGTTCTAAAAACTTTCTAGCTCTCGATTTCTTTCAACTTTCTCGCCAAACAACCTAAGCTCTAATACCATGTTAACAAATAGGAAATCTACTCAAGTGCAAACATAAATTTTTATTGAAAGGAAACTAAAACATGATGTTCACAACATGGAACATAACATCAAGAACTCATCAAGGTTCTTGTCACATGAAATACACAAATTTATGCAATGAAGAAAAGAAAACCAAACCATCAACACCAAGGTATTTAACTAAAAGACCAAACCACAAATAACCAAATTAATATAAGTAATGAAAGTAATTCAACCTTGTGAAAATAACCTAGTTACTTTCCTATTATAATAACTAATGAAACCTAACTAATTAAACTTGAATTCTCAACATATTGTGTGCTAAATTCCAAGCCTTTTTTACTTGTCCTCAAGTTAGAAATGTGTGTTCTCCAAAAACATTGGTTTCTTGAAAGATAGTGCTAAAAGTTGGGATGCATGCACTCATAGACTTAATGAAAAGTGTCACAATGGGATTTATAGTTTAGATGCGCAAACTCATGGACCATAAGAAGAGTGTTGAACTTTGCATGGTTATAACTTGTAACTTATGCTAATGTGGAGCGACTAGTCTTCTTTACATTCTATTGACTGGTCACCACATGGCAATCGTTTTCTCAAAAGGAGAGATTCCGCATGCAATGAGACAGAATAGGACTTGACATATTTTTGGCGTGTGACCATTTGGTCAAATAGACTTTAGGGTCAAATGGCCAATGGCTGAACATTCAAATTTTTGCCCCAGGTTTTTGCTCATTCAATCTTGATGTCCAAAGAGAACTTGTGCTTCATTTTTGGGTGCACTTAAGTCTGTTTGAATCATTCAATTTGGTCGAGAAACAAAGAAGATATGGGTATCCAATATTGGGGACCTGTTTTAGCTGAAAAAAGCTTTAAGCAAACACATGGTTATTTATTGAGCAAACATTTACACCCTATGCATGAACCATGTGCATTGGAGAGCAAATAGGATTTGACCCTTGACTAAAATGGATGAATGCAAGGAGCACATTAGTTTATGTGCAAAAACGTTCATCATACATGAACATCCAAAATCAAAACATGAAAAAAAAAGGGTGCATGAGATCTATGGGTATGGGGTAGCAAAACTCATAAAGTTTTAAACATTTGGAAGCACTAACACCATTAAACTTTTGGGTTTTTCCCTAATGCTCCCATTTCAACCCAAAAATGGCACTTCCATCCTCCTCCTCCTCCCCTCCTACTCTTGAACAATTAGCTTTGAATGTTGTGTGGTTGTCTTTAACATTGTTGGTTGCAAAAAAAACAATGTTAAAATACATTGTCATATTCATGGTCATTATCTTCAAAGGCTTTTCATTCCCTTGCCCTTGTCATAGTTACTAATTGCTTGCAAATACTTTGGAACTCTTTGCATTTTCATCCTCATTTTCATTTTCATCCATGTTCAAACCCAAGCTTGGAACTCAATGCATTTTCATTCATGTCCTCTTTTTCATCTTCGTTCCAACCCAAGTTCAACACCTCTCGATATTCGCAATCCTACTATAGTACTAGGGTCAAAATTCTCAAAAAAACTTAATTAATTGATGAAAGAACCAGAGAAATTTTTGACCATCCTATTATAGTAGGAAAGATTTATATGCTAAAATTAATTCATAAAAAATAATGAAAAGGTGAGGGAAAGTCTCTTCTTTATTTATTGGGATTCGACACATTTCTCATAAGATTCAAAAGAAAAGAATAAATATTGATGATATTTACAATATTTTCCATTGGAATGATAAATACTATATTTTAAAAATTGACTAATAAATCTTACCTACTCCCCTCTAGAACCATACATGATGGTCCTCCATCATATAGCTTTTCTATCTCTTTGACCTAACATGTGTACAAAGACACTAAAAGCCTCTTTGTGTTCATCTTCTTTTTCATCTCTATTCACACCCTTTTACTCCCCCCTCCCAACATCTCAATTTTGTCTTTTGTTGTCATTTTGCTGATCTTTATCATGATTTTTCCCTTCATCTTAATCCCCCTTTTACCCAACTCCCAACCTCCCAAATTTGTCTTTTGTTGTCATTTTGTTGATCTTTGTCATGATCCCACCCCCCCTTTCACCTACCCCACTTGCTAGTAGTATTTAATTAATTTGTGTTGGGTTCTTGCAATCTTGCTATGTACAATATTTTCGCCTGCACACATATTGGCCTATACTTTATCTCTAGTGTTATCAAACCCAAGTTTACACCTATATACCTAGTTGGATGAGCTATGAAACTAGTTTGAAAGTTACAATGGAATATGTCCCCAACATCTCTAATTGTTTCTTCAAATTAGGCCTTGTTCAAATTTGCTCTTGTATGCCTTTTAACCAGTTGTTGAATTACTTGCTTAGCTAGTTAATTGATTTAGTTGATCTCCTTACTTATTTTCCTATCTTTTCTATCTTTTCTTCTCTTTGATATGTTGACTACTTCTTTGTTGAAAGCTTTTTGTTACAAAATCTCCAAATATTAATTAGATTTCACAACATGTGATATCTTATAATCAATTAACAATTTTGTCCCTTGTGTCCTCCTTCCAAGTAAAAGAGGCTACAATGAAAAAATTGCAAAATGAATTGTTAAATTTAGAATTCAACTTATAAAATTTTTAGTCTTAGACTAAGGTTGAATGCAAGCTTAAATGACTCACTTTTGAAATCACAATGGCAATTTTTGCAAGGTGTATTGTGTTTAAATGCTTGTGAGGAATAACATAATCTTAAATTTGTTAATCAAAAACTGATTCTAAATTATGAACATGATTGTAAACACATTACAATTAATATTTTGAAAATAATGCATTCATTGTCAATAGTGGACTTTTTAAGCTCAAAATATGGATTGGTTGGTTGATTCGTGTTAGATACATATAATGACAATAGTTCAATAGTTTATACATAGTTAGTTACAATAAAAAGACATTCATAGAAAAACACAACTCTTCTAGATCTTGAGATACTAAAGGTTTCATTAAGTATAAAGGAGAAGCTTTATCAATAAAAATTAATTCATTTATTCTACTTTACTTTTCCAACATGGTATCAAAGACATTTAAAGTAATGAAAATAATTTCTTGGCCAAATCATGTTAATATGCATTTCTCCCATCTTTAAACAAATTAAAGAAAGTTCTTTAATATTGTAGACTTGATATTCCTAGTATGGATCAACAAGTAATGGGAAAATTTGATGTCAAATTGGGCCCTGTCCCATTTTATAACACATTTTCCAAAGAAGGAAATACCTTTACAACATTTGTTAAATGTTTCAATGAACGTATTATGTTACAAATAAATAATTCCAAAGAATTAAAGTGGAATATGAATGCCTTGATTAAAAATTAATAAATTTAAAAATTTCGAGAATTTGATAAAAGATGTCAATGAACACAAAAATTGATATAAATCATATTCCGAAATTTGATGGAACTTATTTCAACATATGGAAACATGAATTAACTTTGTTAAGTTAAAAAATTTATGACCTTACATCAATGGTATGCAGGCAAAACCCATTGCTCCTACAATTGCTCAAATTGCCGCAAGAGATGTAGTTTTACTAATCACAGGAACAAGTAGTATTGTTGAATGGGATGACAAGGATGAAACAACCATTCAAGTCATTAATAATTTCTTAGACAACAATGTTGTTTCCAATGTATAATCAAAAGCTACATTGCATGATGCTTGGCAAGAATTAATTAAAATGTTTGAAAGTCAAGATGTAGTCACTAAAATGTTTTTAAGAGATAATTTACAAACTTTAAAATGAGAGAACGTGAAAACGTTGTCAAACATATTCAATCTTTTCAATCCTTACTAAAACAATTGTCAATTACCAATGCTCCAGTAACAAATGACAATGTAGTTTTATCCTTAATGTGATCTATGCCTTTATCACATAGGACATTTATAACCTCCATGCAAAGGCAACTTAATATTATTTTGCAATCCCACAACACAAATCCTCTTCAAGAAGAAGTGCTAATGAAAAATTTAACTCATACAAGTGATAGTATGTCAACCTTGTATGTTGGCAAAAGGCCATATTACCCCAAAGGAACAATCCAAAAAGTTGGACCACCTTTCCTCCAACAATCCTTCAAAAGTAAGGATAATTTTAATCCCTCAACATGCAATAACCTAAGATTTGAACCACCCAAAAAGAAATTTTGATGTTTCAGATGCAAGAAAATGGGTCATGGAATTAAAGATTACAAAGTACGTCTTGTTGAAGAAAAGGCAAATAACATCAAATCCAATATAGGTACCAAACATAATCAATTGTATGTGGTAACTTTGATAATTGTTGGCAATAGTGATAACACTTAATATGTTGATATCGGTGTGACAAACCACACAACCCATGACATTGAGTCATTTGTGTCATATAATAAGTGGGAGACATGCCAATTTGTTTATTTAGGGGATAATTCAACCCATGAAATAATTAGACAAGGGGAATTTTTCCATAAAACTAAATGATGGTACTATAAAAGAAGTAACTAATGTGTTGCATGTGCCAGGAATCTAAAAGAACCTTTTCTCAACAAAGCAATTTGATCATGGCGATGGTGAAATCTTCATTAAATTTGATAATTATTTTCTTAAGAGTTCATATGGTCAACAGATTGTTAGATGTATCTTATAAGAAAATCTTTACAAGTTGGGTGTTATATATAAACAAGAAAATAGCATACAAACCAAATTAAATCTCACACACCTCAACATAACATATTTATGGCATATGAGGCTAGGTCATATAAACTAGTTAGTCCCTTCTGGGACCTGGAGTGGAGGTAGGCCTAACGCTGTCTTTTATTGACTACGTCGGTCTCTTTCCCAAGTAGAGTAACACTGCTCCACTTGGGTCACTAGAGAGTCAACACAGACAGAGTGAATGATGATATTACATTCTTCCTCTGTAATATTACCTAGTTCATTAGCTATTAAGAAGAGGTGAGGACTTCGAAAATTTCACA
>Ga0116230_10004006_pt1 | contig 14406 bp, 11 predicted proteins | sample S1TSphfallax_3_FD_88678 | JGI IMG/M metagenome (GOLD analysis project Ga0116230, IMG submission 88678) | Host-associated microbial communities from peat moss isolated from Minnesota, USA - S1T2_Fd - Sphagnum fallax MG | ecosystem: Host-associated > Plants > Peat moss > Unclassified | place... | reverse complement strand
GATAATAAGTGTTGTTTTTTTTTTACGAATTGTTGGAGAATAAATAGGAATTGTGTTTGAGTGAGGGGGGGGGTGGGGGGGGAAAAGAGAGAAGCCCAAAAAATGAGTCGAATTTACACTAGAAAAAACACGAATTTCTCAAATTTTTGGCCCAAAAAAAAAAAAGAGAAAAAGAAGTGGGCAAAAAAATTGTGGCTCACAGACAGTGAGAGTTTTCTCTTCACAACGGAGCCCTAGTATATCTGCCCGCTGCCCGAAAAAGAAAAATCTAGTCCTCTCCCACTCTGCGTCGCTGCTGGCCACATGAATTCGGTGGTGCTGCTGAAATGGGCGGCGTTAAGGGAGGGAAGGGAGTTGATGTGTGGCTGTGAAAAGTTACTGCGGATTTACTCCCACGTACTGACAGAGTTACCTTCGACCAATAGAGTGAAAGAGTAGGTCCTCCTGTAGCAGTAAGTAACTTTGGAGAGTTTTGAGTCGATCTGGTGCCGGATCTAATGCGATCTGCCCGAATTCTTTCCTGTCTTCCTATTGGCTATAATCTGCCCTGTCCGTTGGTATCTACTGTCCCAAACCTAAATCTTGCAGCTTCGGCATGCCCGCGCTTTCTCCGTGCGCAAAGCCTGTGGAAGACGACGAGGAAGAGGAAATGGGTTTGATGGTCGCGCAGGCGATGCAAGCAGCAATCTCACGTATGTCTTAGTAAAGGACGTTTCCCTGTCTGTTACATGTGTTGAGGAAGACGAAGAGGACGACAAGAGGCTGCTATTGAAGCCGAAAACTCCAGAAACAGTGCAGATTTGAGAGACGAAGAAGACGAAGAAGAAGAAGAAGAAAGTGCTTTGTTTGTTTCTTGCGAATGTTATCGTTGTTGTTCTTGTCTGTTTTTCTTTTGTTGCACTGGGTAGGGTTTTTTTTGTGAGCTTCTCCTTCTCGTGAGCTTTTTGGGGACGGGATGTTGTTGTTGTTGTTGTTGTTGTGGTAGAGAGTGTTGAGCGTTGTTGGGCGTATGGGCTATTCTTCTTGTGGAAGAGCTAAGGAGTGGTATGCTTGTTGTTTTTGTTGTTCGTTCTTCTTTGACTGCGCCTTTCGTGTGGTTTTCTCTCTCGTTATCCAGAGGTTTTTGTTGGCTGCTGTAGTTGACAACCATTTGAGAAGTAGTGGAGGAACGGCAGGTGGCGATAGTCTGGTAGTAGTCGAGAGGTTGGTATCGAAGGAGGCGAGACAAACGAAGAAACTTTGGCTAGGCTTTGACTTCATCTGAGGACGACGTGGTTTGGGTCGTCACTTAAAAGCGGCGGCTGTTCGGTTACGAAGAAGCTGTTAGGAGTTTGTGGAAGGGAAACCATCGGGAGATTCTTTTGTGCTGGAGATCGAGAGAGAAAGCAGAGGGAGCAATCTTTTGGGAGAGAAAGCAAGTAAGCATCATCTGCTGCTTTGCTTTACTTTGCTTCAGGGATGGATGTTCTTCGGTGTGCGCTTTGTGGAGAACCTGCGGCCTTGCATTGCGAAAGAGACGATGCTTTCCTTTGTTGGCCATGTGACACCAGCGTGCACAGCCATAACTCTATTGTCGTTAGACACACACGCTCCGTGCTTTGCAGCACATGCAATGCTCCCACTCGCTTTCGAACTTCCGGGGGCACTCCTTCTCCTTTCACATGTCTGTGTGCCGAGTGCTCGCCCGCTGTTTGCGATGGTGCTGCTGCTGCTAATAACGTATGTCGTCACATCATCAACAACAACTACAACGAGGTAAGTGATCGGATGTCCAGTACTTCTTGCGGCGCCGCAGCAGCAGCAGCAGACGCTGAGCAGGGAAGACGACGACATGGTGCGGCCGCATCTCCTCCTCGACCCGCAATCCGATTCGTGAAGACCAAGGAATTGCATCAACAACAACAACAACAAGCATCCTGTGCAGAACAGCTAGGCAACGATGGTCTTCTGTGCCCGCAAGAAGTACGAAGGAGAAGAAGAAGAATTCTGCGCCACGCTTCCGGGAGATACAGAAAAGCTCCTAGGCACTCTTCCAGGCGATGGCTCAAAGATCCACGCTTTACAATTCAGTAGATTCCCCACTTCCTCTGGAGCTTCTCAAATCGCTAAGAGGGTTCTGTTTTGTTCTTACGCTAGGACTTGTTGAAACCTTGGTGGTTTTGAACTCCATCGCAGAGAGAAGGCTCTTCTTCGTCTTCCTAGTCCCGTCAGCTTTTGCCCATGACCTAATAACCTGATCAGGGGAGCTGCCGTGCTTCCTCTGTTCCAAGATGTAGTTATTTTGCATGATATTACTCCTGCCTGGTTTGCAAAGGCAGATGCAACGCAGCCCATGTTGTTGTTTTGCATGATATTATGCCTGCCTGGTTTGCTGCCAGACAACTTTGCAAAGGCAGATGCAACCACCACCCTATGATGTCACCCTAAACATGCCCATGAACATCATGTTGTTGCTCTGTTTTATGTCTAGTGCTTCTTCTTATACCATCAATGAAAATCTAGAACAACATTTTTGAGTCTTCTTACTCTCAACTTTTGCACATGTGCAATACTCTTTCAAGCTCCCAGTTGACATTTGTGGTTTATTTAATATATTGGGTTTTACGTTGGGAATGAGAATGGCATTTTGTTGCCTTCTGAGTGTTGGTACAACACTTGAAGAAGACATTCAACTCAAAACCCCATGAGGATGTTAGTTTGCTATGGTATCTAGTCTTGGTCACTCACTCACTGCCTTTGATGAAGCTACTGCTACAAAATTTGCAAGGTCCAGATATTTGGAGATTTGAGGAGGTCCCAAACTTTTCTGGTGAGTTACTTGGCAAGGAATGCCTTATTGTTTGGAAAGTCTGAAGTCTATGTTACTAAGGCACTACCAAAAATTTCAGACTTTTTTGCTCTTTTTGTTACAGGAAAGCTTTTGATGATAACCATTGAAAGCAATTGCCAAACCTAGTGCCAGCACTTGCAAGCACTTTTGGATATCACTCTTGTGGCTGTCATGAGCATCAAGCTGGTAGTAACCCTAGTGGTAGTAGGATTTGTGAATGTTGTTGTCCGGAATAGTCAACAGAGCTATGAAGGGTTGTTTATCGGGATGAACTTGTGATATGTGGAGAGGTTCTCAGTTCTCTCATTTAAGGGCTCTGAAGTCTTGGGGAGCTGAGAGTTCTGGGGACCTTTTGGTTGTTTGGAGATGTCTTAACTCTGGTGGAGAGAAATTGTCATGGTAACCCAGTCTATGAATCTTTGCTTGGTTCGAGTGCCCTATCTCCTCCAATGTTTTCCACTTCAGAATCAGGGGTGCGGGGTAGTAAAACTGACAGGCAGATTGTCCCAGGGAAATAATGTGGCACCAAAAAATATAAGTCATTAACATGCTTGAAGGGTTGGTGAGGAGAATGGAACCATGAATTGTACCAAAATCAGATCCCAATAAGATGAAAAAATAGCACACTGAAGTACTGAAATTGGGGACTGAAGTAAATAACAGCAAGGTAGGGGGATTCAAAGTGATTATGGAGGTTTGGAAGTGCACCCAATTTACTGCAGAAATTGTGCACCAAAATCTATACAGTAACTCAGAGCAACACATCAATTTGGAGTTGGTATAGGATGAAAAGGCAAGAACTAGTAGTGTATACATGCCCATTCTTCATATGCACTAAATTATTGTTGAAATAATATGAGTCACCATTGACACATAGTTGGGATGCCCAACATTTTTTATGCCCAACATTTTTGATGTCCAACATGTTTGCTGAAACATGTCTAGCTTTGGATCTCGAAGCTTTTCTTTCCCCTTCAATAGATGTGCAAATTCTACATTTGACTTGGTGCATTACACCCTTCTCATGGAACATGGATTCAGCCCATGGCAAGCAAAGTGTCCAAACATCCTAAAACTTCTTTGACCGATTGTATAGTTTCCTTTTATTCTTAGCATTTTATCTAGATAGGTTCTCACAAGCGTTATTAGACACTGTCATTGGTAATCTCTCATTAAGAAAAACAAAAGCACAATGTTTTGATGAAAAAGATGGACCAGCCTCATCTTGAGGTAATGAAAGCAGAGGATAGATTGGCTTGAATTTGAAATTTTTGGAAATTTGCAAAGGGACCATGGTGGCTGCACATTCAAACAAAACAAGGATCAATCATCAAGTTTTGAAGCATATGCCCTTAGATGATAGACAATTGAAGTACTTTCAACTTTCAAGCAAAAATGATTATGAAGGAAACAAAAAATGAGTATGAAAAAAAATGAGAATTGATGGTGATCATCAAAACTTAGAAACTTAATTATGAAACTTTCAGGAAGTAGGTAGAAAAGATGAGGCTTTCAAAAATTAATAATACTCAAGTCCCATAGTCTAGAGTCCAAATATGTTAAATGATAGAATGCAAGCAATGAACATCAAAACTCAAGAATGAACATGTGAGACATTGAGATGGTGAAGGATATTATGACAAATGATAATCGACAACAAGGACTCAAAAGCTTATGGATCTCTTCGGAATTAAATACAAAAAATCAATCCTTACATAATCACATATATTTACTTGAACACCATGTAAATAATGACAAGGGCTTTTTTGGTGCATTTTCTAATGCATAAACAAGAATCAAGACATGATACTTTTTGCTACTATCTAGAACAATGCCATGTTTTATGACAACGAATAAATGAGGATTAAAGAATTTACAACATTAGAAATAGCAAGCTAAAATTAGGAGCTTGGATTCTGGAACAACTTAGTTTGTTAAGAATTAGATATAAAATTTTGAGGGTTGAAGCCCTTCGAATTATGAGTGCAAGGAAACAAAAAATCATGATTAGGGATTCAAAATTCATGACTCATGAACTTGGATTTTGGAAACTTTAAGAAATCAAATACCTAAAAGTGAAGCCTTCGCAAGTCTCAAAAATCAGCTTGATTCTTGAATCCAAAATCTATATTTGTTGAACCATTATGCAATTAATGAACATCAAGAATGAATATATGAACCATTGAATAAGTAGGATGAAAGAATTTATGACAAATTAGAATTAAAATTTAAGAATCGAAAGTTGGAGTTGAACTTAGAAATTTACAACACATATATGTAAGCTATTAAGCAAGATCAACATGGTGTTTCAAAGCTTTTGAACCTTCAAGATGTGGATTTTGTTTCACTCACATGATATGGATTTGGAAATTTACAACACATGACATTCATGACTTAGAGTTTAGTAGCAAGGATTCAACACCAAATAGTCAAGAATCAAGACTTAGGACTTAAGAACATCCATTCTAGAATAAAAAAAACCCTAGAAAGCTACAACAATATGTGGCACCTAATTCCTAAAGACCTTAACAAACCATTGTTAGTAGGTTGTAATAGTATGTGGCACTACTTCCATTGCTTGGTAGTAAAATATAACAAATGAAGGTCTAGCTATGGCCACAAATGCTTTATGATAAACAATTTTCTTTTATGATAAACTTTGAGTATATGTACATACCACTAAAACCCTATTTGACTTTTCCAAGAAAAAAACATTCTTACATTGAACAACTAAATGACTCCTTTTTCGACAAATTATTATGTGCACCACAACCTTCAAAAATCCTAAGAGACATTGTCAATCTAAACACCATTGCTACCCTAGATTTTGGAGGTCTCTTGAATCCCAACTCCCTATTAATCAACCATAAGCTTTTTCCCAACTCTTTGTTAATCAATCATAACCTTTTAGAATCCATGCAATGGCCATAATCAATGATTTATGAAAGTGAGATTTTACAATCTATAAGCCATTATTTTAGCCTCTCATACCTAAATTGTGCAAGTGAAATAATTCAACAACATTATGGTGTTGGCAATAAGCATATGAACTTACATCATTTGTTGTTGATGAATTAAGGTAAACATTGGGAGGTGAAGTGACAAAAAGCTTCCTAGTGATGGTAACATTGTTGGTGAAAATAAAGTTTTAAGGTTTAAGGGGAGTGGTGAAAATTATGCATTAGGGTTTTGGGGTTATGACAATGGTGCCATGTGGTGCTAGGAGGATTATGCAATGACATCATTTTCAAGCCCTAATTTCTAAATGGACATGTTGCACAATCATTTGTGATGTCGCCTTTTGGTTATTTTTCACCAAAAAAAAGAGTAGTTCCCACAATGAAATGTTTAAATGGGTTTCCCTCCCAAAAATATAAGCATTGTCATTTGTCCATTTGAACTCCCCCCCCACCCCCCCTTTCACAAAATATATACATGGAAGTTGAATTGTGGCCAAACAATATGGGATAAAACTACAATGCTATTGGAAACATCTTAGGGAACACATTGGGAACCAAAAAAACTAAAAATCCTCCCCCTCCCCCTCAAGAAAACCTAAAAGAAAAAACCAAGCCCCCAAAGTGCATGTTGAGCCTTTTCATTGGTTGCATGAAAATCCATGTCCAAAACTATTTGTCACCATTTTCAACCTAGGATATTACCCTCATTATAAGTTGGGGGTACTTGTTAACACCTTGTGGATATATATGTGATCAAGTGTGCATAGAATGCCCATGATGGCTTTGGCCATTGTATCCTTGATATGACAACATAATGCGAATTATTTGCATGTTTTGACCACCCAATTGTAAAACTTAGAGCATCTCCACCAAAACTTATCAAATTCCTCTTGCAAAATCAAAGTGTCGAGGAATTTGACATAGTTATGATGATATGGAATTGTAATGCCCCATCACAACCCCGCACCACAAAGTTTTCTAAACATGCATAAAGACCGCATGAGTTGGTTGTATGTGTGCATGTGTCCACTTGTATGGTTTGTTGTTATGATAAAACTTTTGTATAGTAGTTTTTGTCTTCTTATGTGGATCTTTTTTCTTGTATGTTCACTCATTGTGTTTTTTCTTTATCGATTATGTAATCTTTGTTGCTACCTTTTAGAAACTAACCATCTATTGTGCCAAAGAATAAGGAGATTTGTGTTCTTTCCCACTTTTTCTTTGTGTTTCCATCTATTTATTATATTTGATTTTCTAGTTTTTGATTTGTGACCTCTAGTAGCCACAAAATTGATCTTGATTTGTGCTTGATTTTTACAATCTTTAGCGCTTTTGTTTAATATTGGATGAAGGTTAGTGGTTGAAATTGTTGACTGACATTTGCTCATGACTCTAAATCAACAACTTGCAAATTAATAAAAAGAAAAAATGTTACATTGTGGAGGTGCTCATTAATGACTCAGAAATCAGCCAAGAAAAAATGGTTACACCTCAGAAACATTCACTCACAAATCACCCAAGGAAAAAAAAGTTTGCACCATGGATGTGTTGGCTCACAACTCACAAATCAACTAAAAAACATAAAGTTTGAATTGTGCAAGTGCTCACACGTGCGGCATTCTCTACTCATTCACCAAAGGAACAAAGAAAAATGATGTTGACACATTTGGTGATGATGTTACAAGGAATGCGGTTGTTAAAGCGGGGAGGAAAGTAAGATGAAATCAACTAAATATTGAAGATGCAAACATTATAATGGGGATTGCCATGTCACTTCTTTCCTCAAGGGACATTTCAAACATTGCTTTTGTACACTCATAGTTCATGCCTCTACCATTAACCAAGGCCAAAAATGGCAAAGAACATGCAAAAATATTTCTTGGAATCAATGAGGTTAGGCAACATGCACCTAGGGGGTCCAAGTTTTATTCCTTTTAGTTGAAGGATGGGATTCTTGGGATTTTTTTGTTCCCAATGTGTTGCCATCAAGTTGTCACAATGTACACATCAAATTCCCAATGGGTTCCCAAATGTGTTCCCCAAGTTCCCAATGTATTCCTCAACATGTTCCCAATAGTTCCTAACTTTAAGCCCTAAATTCTACTCTTGTAACCTATATAAGGAACCCAAAAAAAAAGATTTCAACATGTTTATTTTCATATTGTTGAAGGTGTGATTGACTTTTTTTGGGATGGGCCAATCAAAGATGAAAGGAAAAAAATTGAAGATTTAAGAATTCTTGCAACCAATTAATATGAATCACAATTTAAGTTGTTTTCATTGTATTTTTATTGTATGTTAACATTACATTGTTGGTTTGCTAATGTTACACATGATGTAAATCAATGAAGGAGAGGTGAAGCAAAGAAATTTGTTTAGGGTTTAAGCATTTTGGAGCGCACAAAGTGAAGTTTTCATCTAGCACACATGAAGCATCAACCAAACATACACATAAATTGTAGTGGTATTATTGTTTTAGAGATGTCACTTACAATATGGTTTGTCTTTTAAAGATTTGTTGACAACATTATGGGTAAGTTGTGTGTGTGTGTGTGCATGTTAGACCTTAGTTCCTCAACAAGAAAAAAGATGTGAAATCAAGTGTGAATCAAAGGCCATCATTTTATTGGTTTTGCTTAAATAGATAAAGCTTTTGCCATTGTTGTGCAAAACATGTGTAAAAAAGAAAGTTTGTATAATGTTAAGAGTCTTGTTGTACTAAATTATGAAGCTTCAATTGTTACATTCATGAATTGATGTTTTTAGGAGCTTGAAGCAAAATAATTAATAAATTAAATTATAATTTATTCAATGATAAATAATTTAGTTATAAATTATCTAGTAAAAATTACAAAGTCATAAATTATTAAGTCAAAATTACATGTTCATATATTACCTAGTTATAAATTGTATAATGATAAATAAGCACATATGTTGTCTTCAGTTTTTTTATGACACAAATTTGAAAGTCATAATGAAACCTTTTGTAATGGAACACGAGAAATCTAATATTGCAATTTTCAATCAAACGATTTTAATCATGAGTGAATAAATTAAACTTCTTGTTTAGTGACTGATGGTAGACACAAGGAGATTCTCATGTTCAGTTTAATGATCCATGGGAGAAACATTTAGTTAATGTAATACAAATTGAATGTATTGTGATGGTGTGCTTCCTTGGATAAAGGATTGAATGAGACCTTTTTTGACAACATTAAGTCCTGTTTACATAAAAAATTGATGAAACATAATGATCTTGAATTCTTTGAGGATATCTACAAAGGGATTCTTAGCATGTAAAGGTTTTTTTTTCTACATAGAACCTTTTATGTCCAAGTTACAAGCTAGTTTAAAGTTGCCACCACAATTTTTAGCTATTATTAATCCAAAACAAGGAATTGGTGCCTCACGTAAATAGGGGATAATTTTCACATAAGCTTTAGATATTCAACTACAAGTAATGTTCTCTTTGGTACAAATCATTACATATCCCATCCCCACAAAAACCAAAAGTATTGTCACCAAGTCTAATGGCAATGAAATAATATGTGAGGTTATTGTTAAAGGCAATCATGTTATAAATGGTGTAAAAGGGTTGTATGTTACAAATTGATGCATGTCTAGCATTGCTATTCAAGCAAATCATTAATTTTATTTTGTAGGTTTTTCTTTTTTCTTAAGGGTGGGGTTTCTTTTTTTAATATATGTAGTTCCTTATTATATGTTCATTTCTATATTCTTTTTGAATCATGGGTATTAAAAAATTCTTTGTACTTTTGAAGATAATTTATTTATAAATACATGCACCACCATTAGTATTTGAATATTTGATTTGTGCAAGTCACTCCAAAATATGAATCAATTGTGTTAACAAAGTGCAAAGTCAATGTTTCAACTATTATTCGGACAACGAGGTGGACTATTTGCAATCACATGGGGAACTATGCAATTGAATATCCACATAATCCTATTTGTATTATATCTAAGTTGGTTTCTATAGCCTCTTTAGGTCCATTGCATAGTTATTATGTGTTAACTTGTTGAATCTTTTCCTACCTCTGTGGTGAATCATGTGGTGTCAACATCATGCCCAAAACATGCAATTGGAAATGGACATTCAACCTAAATTAGAGTTAGAAAAGAGTTCAACTAGGTATTTGTCTTTGTAAATGATGAAATTCAAATACATTCACATCATTTGATGTGCAAATGAATATTTAAATATATTTTAAATATTCGCTTAACAACATTTGATATGTACAAAATTAATAAATTTATTTTATAATAATTTTGATGATGAATTAGGATTAAAATAAATAAATAAATGAAATTTTGTTATAAATTCACATAATAGAATTTGATTAGTTTTTATTAACCTCATTGAACAATAATTGTAAAGGTAATTCTTTCAAGTTGAAACACCTTGACAAATCAAACTCTTGGAATGCATTCAATTGGCCTTTTGGTTCTTTTTAAGTGTCCATGGGAAGTTATATTTTACACTTTGTTAGGGTTTCATTTTGAGGTCTTAAACACATTCTAGAATGTAAGTTCATTGGTCACACAACTTTTTTTTTAATTGTGTAATGTTAACATCATGCCCAAAACATGCAATTGGAAGTGGACATTCAACTTGAATTAGAATTGGTGAAGAATGCTCAAATAGGTATTTGTTTTTGTAAACAATGAAATGCAAATCATTTGATGCACAAATGAATTTTAAAATATATTTTAAATATTTGCTTAACAACATTCAATATGTACAAATTTAGTAAATGTTAATTCATAATAATTTTGATAATGAATTTCAATTTTTTGAAAATGAATGAGTGAGATTTTGCAACAATTTCACATAATAGAGTTTGATAGTTTTTATTAACCTCATTTAACAATAATTGTAGTCATGAACAATATAAACACATACAAACCCAAATACATCAATAAATACACATGCACATAGGCATACATATATAGATATATACATTACATGTATGGACATGACCTATGTTTGTATTTGAAATCATTTGAATAGAAAGGAAAAATAATTCACTATTCAAGGAAAACATCATCATTTAATGTTAATAAAAAGAATATTTTTCATAAATTTAAAAATCTAATCTTTACAATAGTTGCATTGACATAATTGCAAAAGGAAAATGAAATTATGTTTTATTATGTGGTAAATTAAAATTTTCAACATAATTTGGTAATTTAAATGCAAAATATATAGGTTTATGGCTTGTCCAATATGCTTTTGTTGATCCAAAATGACATTGTTGTATTAAAACATTAGTCCCTATATGGTTTATTTATGTGTTATTGTTGTTTTAAAGGGAAGAATGTTTTTAAACCCATATTTATTCATAATGTTTTGTAATGTCATTGATTGTGACATGCTTGTGAACATGTCAACATTAATATCTCCAATCATTACAATTGGATATTCAACAGGAATTTTTTTCAAAATAGTTTCTAAATCGAAATAGAATAAGATATATGCATTTTAAGAGGTTTGTAAATTGCAATTACATGCATAACTTTTCATGTGTTTTGATTAAAGGTTGCAAAAATGAATTTCACATCAATATTTGTTGTTGATATTGTATTTGATAGTAGACCATTTTGTCATAAAATATCATTGTCCTTTTTTATTATAACAAGACAAAATATTATATTTTTATATAACATAAATGTTCCTTTCAATGAATGCAAGACAAAATTGTGTATGTAAGACCATGTCTTGTTACACCAATTGGATCAAATACTAAATGATCAAGCATTAAACCTTGTGCATAATGTATAGTGCGACTTGCAACTAATTGAATAGGGTATTGAATTCAATTGGTGTCCAACTTTTATTTAGTTTTGGAAACTTTTTATATAAATGAGAATTTTTTTTGTGTTGTTTCCAATTTGAATGTTTTCAAAATATATCCATATGAATGATTTTGAAAATGGTTCTATATAATATTTAATATCCTATCAACACCATTTACAAGACCATCTAATGTTACATAATTTCTTGCACATAATTTGATTAACATATTTTTATTGACTAATAATTACAATGCAAGCCAACTTCTCGGCTTAGTATTATTAATACTCTAAAATGAACATCTTGTGCAAAAAATGTGAATGTTTCACCAAACGTGTTTTCAAATATGTTTTTTTTATGTTGAATAATTTTAGTGTTGGTATATAACACCTATGGTAAAGTGTTATTTATTGGTGGTCATTTACAACAAAATTTATTTATGAAATTAATATCTTCATAAGCTTGTGATGTTGTTTGAAATATATTTAAAATGTTAATTAATTCAAAATCATTTTGTTGCCTAACTTGTTTTAATTCATAACATTTTACATTTTCATGCAAAAATTTAGTTCCAAGAATATCAAATCCATTAGTTTTTTAATTTGGAAATCCATGAATCTTGAATTGGTGGAACTTGATAAAAGTCACTAGTCATTATAACATCAAGGCCACTCATAAACTCTTTATGAACTTGATTTATAATAAGTAATTTACAATCAATGAATGACAACATGTATTCTATTACCTACCAAAGGTATTTCATCTACTACTACTAATTGTAATTGATCATAAGTTTTAATTTAAGTGTTACATTTTTCATCACTTAATGTTTTAAATTTATTAAATTTTTGTTTAATGGCAAGTCGTGAATGTATAATTGTCCCAATAATATTAAACAATTTTTTTCCTATGTATGTTTATTTAAAGGATCAACATTTGTTATTTGTTTTATATAATATTGCAACATATTTTGTATAATACACATAAGTGTGCATGTTTTTCCTCTCCATGTACCTCTTGTTAAAAAAAGATGTAAAGGTTCTAATGGATATTTGTTTTTCCAATGCAAAATATCATCTGCAATAATTCTTTGTTTAGTGTTTAATTTTCTCATTTCTAAAGAAAAATGTTCATATGGTATACATTCATAATTTCATTTTCAACAAACTATGTTTTAACATTTCAATTTTATTATTACAATTTTTCATTTGTATACCATTTTCATATGTTAAATCATATTGTTCAACTTCATTAACATTTGTAACTAATGAATTTTTATGTGGATTGTTAGTTTCAATGATAATTCCATTTTAAATAATATTTCCCAACCATTAGTTTCATGAATTTTTAACATATTCTTTTAGTTTGGATTGTAAATAATCTCTTTCATCATTATCTTTATTATTAGTATTGAAATGATATACATATTTATTTTTTTGAAATTCAATGTGAGATTTTTTGAGATTATAAGGAACTACTATTGTTATTTTATCCAAGATTGGGGTTTAGGATTTGTATGAACATTAAAATAAGCCAAAAAATAACACATTTGCAAATTTTACATGTTTTAGTATCATAATTTGCTATAAATTCAGCAAGGCATAAAGAATCTAATATCACGTCTTTTTAAATATATTTTTCAACTAGTGATTTACAATGTATGTTTATCGAAGTTAATGATAACTTTTTTTCTTTTTTGGTAATAATACAAATGCCTTATGAAACTCTTTAACATATTTATGACTTGAAAATTTCTTGTTGAATGATAAAGTGGAATTGATAATGATATATGTATTGTTTGTTAGATTGTGTGTTTAGAAATGCACATCCTAATTTTTTAATTCATTTATATGCTTAAGTCTCTTTTCAAATTTACATTTGTTTGATATATATTGCATTTCACATGTAACAAACTTATCCATTTTTGTTAAATAAGTAGTGCAATAAACAACGACAACATATGGATTTAAAATGAGTTGTGCATTTATATTAATTTACCATAAAGGTTTTGCATATATGTTACGTTTTTAAAATAATGTTGGTTTACATAATGTACATCGTAATGCAAATGAATAAATAATTTCATCTATTTGTAATTATTTGTACAAATCATCAATTGTGATATTTAAACTTATACCCATGTTAATAACTTTATTGAAAATTTGAGTTGTTATATTACACAAAGTTGGAGTACAAGTTTTTTTTATCTAAAGGTAATCATATTTTTGTACATTACATTGGTGATTTAAGATATTGAAATTGAAAGATTTGTTATTATCTTTTCTTTCATGTTCATTTATGTTGATGTATTTGTGCACTATGAATATCTTTTGGTAAAATAGTTTGATTAGTTGTTAGGTATTTATCAACAAAATTATCAATTTTTTCATTCATAAATTGATAAATTTGTTGATACAAGATGTGTATCATATGTCAAACCTCCAATTGAAATTTTGTATTGAAAAAATAATCTTGAACTTCTCCAAATAAAATGTTGATCTTCTTAAGTAATTTATGTAAACAACTCATTTTATGTTCCTAATATCACACACATGTAATAGGGTCATTTTAAACAAAATCTTCATCAATTAATGAATCATTAAAGAATATTTTCACATTTTGTTGAAAATGTTTAGTATGCAAATCTTTTAATATTTTCAATAGTATAGACCAATTATTTACACTATGATGAATGTTACAAAAAACATTGGAGATCCAAGTTGTCTAATCATTACAAAAATGTCTTTTTGAAGGTGGTCTAAATAATTTGGAAATGTCTTAATGTGCATCAACAAAACAAT
>Ga0116230_10004005_pt1 | contig 14410 bp, 7 predicted proteins | sample S1TSphfallax_3_FD_88678 | JGI IMG/M metagenome (GOLD analysis project Ga0116230, IMG submission 88678) | Host-associated microbial communities from peat moss isolated from Minnesota, USA - S1T2_Fd - Sphagnum fallax MG | ecosystem: Host-associated > Plants > Peat moss > Unclassified | place: USA... | reverse complement strand
TGAAATTCACTTTCTCACGTTAAAATACACACACTGCCAATTTTGCCAAAATTACCCAAAGAAAGTTGCCAAAATTAAATTAATTTTGGCAAAGTTGGCATTTGCCACAAACTATGAGGTCTGTAGTAACCCCATTCATATTATTACAAAAGTTCAATTAAATGTGGGCCGCACCATACGTCAAGCACAAAGGTTAACTTTTGAACATTTAATATTCGATCCATCAAGTGTAACAAAACATGGTTTCACATACAAACCATTATCTTGCATTTATTCAAAATAACATTTCTATTTACTTTGCACATTGTTAAGTAATTTCTTTTATGTAAATCCTATTGTTGCAAAAGAAACGTTTCATTTAAAAACAACACAATACAAATTAAACATTACTCATTTAATATTATATCCAAAAGAATTTGTATTTATACAATCTTTAAATACTTGTTCACTAAATTTTCATTTTTGAAATATTCTTATGGACTCAAACTTATTTTTCATCACATATTATTTGTTTAAATGAAACAAAAATATAAAATATTTCTATAAAGGAATTCACAATGCAATATCCAAAAAAATTAATATTTTATCTTAGTATAATGAACATGGCACAATGATACTCTAAGATACAATTTCAATAACAAAGTTAGGTGCAAAATTTATTATTGCAACTTTTAATAAAAATACACAAGAGGTTATGCATATAATTGCAATTTACAAACCACCCAAAACACAAATATCTTATTTCACCTCTATTTTGGAAACTATATTAAAAAAAATACAAATCAACTCTCCACCTATAATAATTAGAGATTTTAATATACATGTGTGAACAAAAATATCCCAATCAATTATATTACAAAATTTCATGAACAAATGTAATTTTATAATTTTGATGTTCAAAGCAACCACTATTTGTAATACACAATTAGTTCATATATTATGGTACATGGGCAACTTCATCAATTCTCTGTCAAATAATTAATTTGATCCAAAAAATTTGGTTTGGTATCTACCTTTTTAATTTTGAAATTTTTGGTTCAGTAGCTACTATTTTCATTTTGAAATTTTCAACATGTGTATATGCAATAAAATTCATTAGTATTTTGAAGTTATTTCATTATGTTAGTGGTCATATGGATGTAAAGTAACTAATTTGGTCCAACAAGTCCTTCACTCAAAACTAACTAGTAGCTTGAATGTGTTTTTGAAAAATTTGGCATAAAGGGTTGAATTTTTTCTGAAAATTTCGACAAAGTTGAAAATAATTCAATTTATGTATATATAACCATACACATAGACATATGTACATACACATAAACACACACAAATGTTTTATGCATTATATGTAGGCAGAACCTACATGTCCATGATGCTTTGTTTTCTCAAGGAACTAAAGCGTTTACTAAAGGCGGGGATCACCATTATGAAGATTTAGCTAAATTTGGCTCAACACAACCACCATTTTCCAAATTGGGGAGGGGGGAGCACTAGATCCTTTTGCTCTTATCATTTTAACATTGTTTATTGGGACTTTTGGGCATTTGCCATCGGTCCATGGTCTCCATTTCCCAAAAACAACCATTGTTTACCCACAATTTTGCCTTCAACTCCTACATTGGAGACTTTTTTTCCCATTCCCTGTTGGTGGATAAACCACCATTTGAAAATAAACAAGGTTGCACTTATATTGGGTGGTTAATTTTAAATTGTTATTGCCCCAAGTTACTAGACATGCATGTGGAACTTTAGGGTCCACCCACTCATTTGATGGGTGTTGTAGGGGCGTACCCATGTGTTTGAAGGGAGGATTTAGTAACCAATGACAAAATTGACAAATGTGCGACTAAGAAAAAGAAAAGCACAAGGGTTTTTTCTTTTGTTGCACAAGGTGGTTACTTGTGTCCCATTTGTTGTTTCATTTTGATCCGGCTCTAGAAAAGCTTTTATTATATTGTAATTGATGTAGTTGATAATAAGTAGATTCGACTTTAGAAGATATTGTAATCTAATGTAGCCGAAACTAAATAAATCCACCTTTAAAATGCATGTTTTTAATATTGCAATCTGGTGTAGTTAGGAATAAACAAATTTGGCTTTAGAAATATTTCTTTTATATTGGGTAAAACCAGGCAAATAGGAGCCAATTTTTTCGTAACTAATCCTTTGTTTTGATGTTCATAAGTTTCATAAACTAAATTAATGTTGAAAATATATAATGAATTTATATGAAGACATTTTTAATATATTAGTGTAGCATTTGGATAAGTTTGAAAGTTATTCAATAAATATAAAATACCTTTCAACACATTTTAAAGCTTATAACCAATGTTTTTCAGCATAGTGAAATAGTGTAAAAACAATGTTTAAGCATCATTGTTTAACACTATTTTGAGACTTTTCATCCAATCTCGTGTTGCCACATCATCTTTCCAGGACTAGTTGTGGTGACTTAGAAGGTTGTCGTTAACTCCTCTTTGCATGTTTTTACCCTATTACAATTTGATGTAGCCGGAAATGAACGGGGTTTGTCATTCAATGAGAGATGTTGATGGATTTGTGTTAGTGAACATGATTAACATTGTGAAATCGTGCAAGCATGAATTTCTAAATATGAACAAAAGTTCAAGGAAGTTTTATTTTCCATGAATAACTCAAGCAAGAACACGCTTTCAATTTTGTTGTTGCTTTTGTTTTATTATAGTAGTAGTGTCTGTGTTGGAATGAAGAATGAGGAAAAGAACACAAAGCAAAAAAGGTTTATGAAGACAAGCACAATGGAATTGTTATTACTACTATAGAGGTGTAGGAGGAGCATAACAAGCTTGAAAAACAAGAAGAAAATATTTATAATTACAGTCTTTTTAGTTCCTTTTGATGGTGAATCAGATATTAAAAAGTCTTTTCTGTCTTATTTTGGTGTATGTTAGGAATTTCTACAAGAAGATTTGTAGTGTTCGATGCCACCATCCTCATGATTTGCTTCTTTTTCTTCTTTGAAAGAGGATTTGCATATTGTTTCATTGCAAGAAACATGGGATTATTAGGCGCTAGAAACGAACTATTGTTGCTTTAAACGTTTTTACTTATGTTGTTTTACATAATTATTGGATTATATGATTGTTACCCAAATGTAATAACATGTTGATAATGTAAGTAGGTTGTTAAACTTAACATGTGTCATAACTTGTTATTTAACCTAACCTATAGTATTAATTTAACCAGTTACCTAAAACTGGTAGGTAATGATTGGGTTAGGAATATAGGTTGACATGTTAGTCAATAGGTAATCACTAGAACCTATACTTGACAAAATTGGTAGTTGGATAGGTAGTTAGGTAGGGTGTACTTTTTGAAAATTTGTACTAGTTTAGGTATTGGCTAATGATTATTTATAATGGTCAATTATGACTATTATATTTTGAATTGGTTAATATAAGACTAGGAGGACAGACCTATTGAGGGCTTTTTGAATTTCATTCATGATTATGTGTTTCACTTTTCAATTATGGAACGTGGATCATTTTTCTTTCAACCTATTTCCTTCAAATTTGAGCAATTTGTGTACATGTTAATTTAAGATTTGTAGTAGCTTAAGTTTTAATTTGTGTGTTGTATGTACATGTTGTTGCTTTAGGAACATGTTGCTGAAAAATCTAGAGGTGAATAAACCTTAATGGGAATAGAAAAACCCGATTAACAACAACCTCTTCATTGACACGATGACAATGGATACAATGCCTTATGTTGCCCCATGTGGAATTGGCCCATATTCTAGGTCTTCTATCTCTATTTCCATGTTTTTTGCACATTTCAGACCAAAACCAAAATGGCCTATTTTTGTTGTCATTTTCGAATTTCAAAAACCAAGAGCATAAGTAAACATGACATATAATTGTGTGTAGGTTAAGGTATAAGGTAAGGTATGTGGAGGGAGTTCAACATCCTATATGTTAGACAATGGTTGCAATTATGTTAAAGAGGCAAGTTGGAGATGTGGGGCAATCTAATGCCTTAGGTTTTCTTATTCTTTCTATTGTTGTTGTTGTTGTTTAGTTGCCTAAACTTGCAATGGGTCAACAATAATTGATGTGTGGACATGCTTCATAAAAAGCCCTTAAGGCATTTGATGATGGATTCAAAGTTGTAGAACAATGTTTTTACTAATGTAAATATGTGGATGAACCTCATGTTCCTTTGTTGTTAGGTCAAAAAAATAAAACGCGTGCCATCCATTGTTATGAATCTTATTTAGATCATCAATTTATGAAGTAAAAGTGATAAACTTCATGTTGGAAACCAAAAAGGATTGTGCATTACAATCAAAATTTAACATTAAAAAGAAAAAAAAATTAGGTTATGAAAATTTCAAAAAATATCTTAACGCATTCCCAAGCTCCTTTGGTAGACTCAAATGCAAGTATGAAGGGAAAACAACGAAAGAACAAGGAATTGGGAACACGCTCCCTAGCTCACAACACTTTAGGGGTAAAAGGGTGTGTTGGAGCTCCGAGATGGGATTAGGAAAAATGACAAGCACTTAATCACTCACATAGAACTACACAAAACCAAACAACAAGTTGGTTAGTGCATAGTTGGAGCACTTTTGGTGCTAGGACAAGCCATGGGCAAACTCGGATTCACAAGACTCACCATGGCCTAGACTTGGGGGAAGCCACCACCTTCCCCCTTATAGTATACTTTGTGCCTCTCCATGAGGCCCACATCCAAATGACAATTTTTCCCAAGACTCACAAGTGTGAGTCCTGAAATTCTTACAACTAGGACTCCTGCAACTTTGGGGGCTCATAACTTTGCGTGTAGACCTTCGATTAAAATGAGGTCTAAAGAAAAGTTGTAGCCCTTGTCGAGATCTTTCCAAGGGTATGTCGCACGCCACTTGAAATCAAGGAAATATTGGTTTTTTTTACTTTTAATGGTCAGGAGTCAAATTGTCAATTTGACTCCCGACCCTTCTTTTGGCCATAACTTGTGTTTCAGATGTCCAAATGGGTTATGAAAGCCCATTTTAGACATGTAAGTTCCAAGAGCTTTCAAATGATATAAGGAATTCCTCAATCCATTGAGTTTTGATTTGTGCAATTATTTTCTAAAAATTTGGGAGTCCATTGGGATTCCAACTCCCAAAGTGGAATCTCCCTAGGAAGTGTGAGGGTTCATCCCCTCACACTTTCTTACACTTTCTTACACTCCCATGCTTCCCTCTTGGCACGCAACCTTTCAAGCCTTTACCTTGGTCGTGAGCCCAAGGCTAGGGTTGCAACATATCCATTGTAGCACTAGTTAATTTTTAAAAGGTGTTATTATTGATTATTAGAAATGTTTGCAATTAGGCAAAACTTAGGTTTTTCCTTATCATCACAAGTAAAAATGTGCAATTTGCTTACTTTTCAACATGATTAGCTTCAATGTTTATTATTCTCATTGAGAAGTGTTGGCTAAATTGTGTCCCAAATCCATTGTTCACAATACTTTGCACATTGAAGTTTAATAAAAGTGTAACCAAAAAAGGAGGGTGCACATTCTAATCGAACACCTTGGCAAAGCACAAATCCTCACAGAGCTTAAATCTCTGAGATCCCCAGACTGAATCGCGACCCCATGATCCTTTCCCCCTTTCAGACTCTGTACAAGACTCAATCTGTGTGCACACATAGATCTTCAAACATACATGGTTTGTATTCTGGAAACACTCGCCGCTCTGATCACGGAAATCAGAACTTTAATTTTACCTACCGAATGTACAAAGACGGATTACCTTCGATCTTTGCCGATCTGCTACCACTCGGACTCCTCACCAGATTGGTCCTCTCAAACAATGACCCTTGACATACACATGTTCAGCGAAACCACAGACCTGTTTCCTCAACAGAATGTAACAACAAGATCCTGACAGCACTCTTCTTGACTCGGAACTTATGTGCTGCAAACATTGATGGTGCGAATAGATACAAAAACGTCAAATGCACAGACAGTTGATCGCCATCCTTCTAGCATTCCTTACAGGTCCTAGCTCTCATGCTAACACTGTCATACTATCTCTGATTTCTAGTTCCTCACTGTCACTCCCTCAAATCATGCTTCCTGATGCTAATTACAACTAGTTTGGCTGGCTACTGGCGCAACGAAAAATTCTGTAACCAGTCCAATGCTCTCCCAATGCAAAACAGATCTACTCTTATATCTACACATTTCTGGAATCCTCTAGTTCATTATGCCTGCTTCCTTCTGCACAACAAGCTTTTTCACTCGGATCTCCTCTACAACTCTCCTACTCACAATTCCAAAAATCTCCCCCTCCAAAACTTTCCTCCTAGCCTTTGAATTGCCAGCTCCTTCGTCGCCATGCATCCCCAACCGCTTCAAATCGTAATTGCAGCACCTCCCCATCCATAATTCGGCACCATCTTCCTCACGCGCGATGAGTCTCCTCGATCTTCCACAAGTAGCCGCCATGCATTCCTGTAGTAAATGAGAGTAAAGCGCAGCCAAACCAGTGATGGTCGCAAAAATCAGGATCAGAAACAACATAGCTCCATTGTGCGGTGACCCGCTGTTCGGTCACAAAAGTTCTTGGTGTTTCAAGGGTTCCATTGTTTTGCATATTTATTTGTGTGTGTTATGTTTTTTCATGAAATTCCATTTCTACATCTTTGATCTGTAAGTTATAAAAGGTTCATTTCCAATTGATTGTTTTTCGAGTATTCTTGCTTTTGGAGTAGAATGTGGATGTTGTTATGTTTTTCTTCAATATTTTGCAACATGTAAATGATGATGATGATCTCTTTTTTCTTAGCATGTCATGGACAAGATATAGTAATTTATAATTTCATTGGATAAAACTAGCATTGAAATGAAGAAACACAAGTTTGGGAAATTTGAGTTTGTGTGTATGTTTATTTCAGTGCAAGGAGCACAATCAATTCAATGGGTTGGATATAGTTCACTAGTTATTAAAATAATCAACTACAAATAGGGTAACTTGTGTTAGAGCAAGATGTTGATTGTCCTTTTAGATTGATTTGCAATGGAATAAAAAATATATTTGGTAATCAAATTGGCATTGCAAATTACGTTTGTATTGTTGTTGATTTTTAAGTTATAAAAATTTATTATTGCCCTAATATAGTAGACATGCATGCATGATTTTACGTTTTACCAAGCATGTACATGGGGCAAACACAACTAGTTTGGCAAATTAAAGAGAGCACTACTTTTTCGTACTCATAAGGTTTTAACATTAATTACTTATTGGGATTGTTGGAGATTTTCCATTGGTCCATGCACTACATTTACAAAAAAAAAATCATTTATTCCCCACATTTTTGCCTCCAAGCCACACTTGGGTTATTTTTTGCCACTCCCCATTGGTGGATAGTTCATCATTTGAAAATAAATAAGGCCTTATTTATATTGGTGGTCAATTTTAAATTTTTTAGCAAATTAAAGGGGGCCAATAATTTCTTTCCTTCAATGGTTTTAACATTAATTATTTATTGAGATTGCTAATCATTTGTCATTGGTCCATGAACTACATTTACAAAAAACAAATTCATTGCTTATTTCTTAACTCCCACATTGGGGATTTTTTTATTATTCACAATCCACAATCCACCATTTGAAAATGAATAAGGCCCCATTTCTATTGGGCAACCAATTTTTAATTGTTTAGCAAATTAGGAGGCTACTTACATAAAAATCCAATATCATTAATTTGTACACAAGTTTTCAAGACAATTGAATGTTTTGGACAGTTCAACATAGCCCTCAAGTCCTAGCATGGGCATGTGGCTAAACCTAGTAAGCTACTAGTTTGCACCCTTAACGAACGTGAGTATTTGCTTCACTATTAGAAGTAGCCTTGTTGTTTGTCTTTAGATTTTAAAACTAATTTTGATACTTCTTAAGATGAGGTCGACCCCAATTACATACATAAAATTGGATCAAACCAACATTCATAAGTTCAAAATATAGGGAGGAAAATTTGAAGTTTTACCTTCTTTTGATAGTTTAATGGAAAAGGATTTGGATGTTGTAGTTGAGTTGTCTAAGTTGGCTTTGCTAGTTTCTAACATCAAAAAGGAAGTTGTTTAGTTTTGGATTCTTTCTTTTCATTCTTTAAAAAAAAGACTCATTAAACATTAAATTCAAATTTTTTTTAGTATCTTCATTTGTTGAATGGGAACAAAATGTTGTTATTATTAAGGAATATATGATAGGAAGTCTTTGTATCCAATGTTGGTGAAATGCCATCAACATTTACATCCATTGACAAAGTCTAAAAATAGTTTTGTTGACTAAAGATTTGATACATCGCAAAGTTTGTAGGCAAGAGCTTGTTACAAATTTATGTGACTTTTGGGTTTTTGCAAGTTTGTACATCAATGACTAGAATGGTAAAACGTTGTCACCTTTCATCTATAAGCCATTGGCAATTGAATTCTCAATGAGTCATATTCTCCACATTTTAATTATAGTTCAAGCAATAAGTTTATGTTTTTCATGGAATCCAAAATGTGCAAAACTCAATTTTCCAATAATGTATATTTCCTATTGATTTAGGTGTACATTGTTTTTAATTATTTAATGCATTTAATGTGTCACCAAACTTTATCTACAAGTGGGAATTATGTTATTACAAACCCCAAATTTGTAATGTTTACACCATTGGTTGTGCTAAAGGACTAATGTTTACTAATAGGCCCATAATATGAAGTACACTCATTTAAACATGATTACAAGTGTAGCTCAAATGTTTGGTACTAGACGAGAAACATGTTGAAGACATTTTGCATGGAGTTTAATAAAGGATTTGTTGTGCCATTTGACATGGATGTCTTAATAGCAAGCCTATTCCATGTTTGTAATATACATTTAAGTATTTGTGATGTTAACAGCCAATTGTGTCATAATATATTATTTTGAAAATTAAGGTTTTCAAGGTCTAGTAAAACATCTAATTTGTGGTTGCAATTTTAGTATTGAATATGTATAAGAATCATAGTGTACACAAGCACATGAAAACAACATAAAACACTTATGCCATACATAAGTATGATTACAAAAACAATTTTGCTTACAAGTTCATTTAAGTTGCACTTGGAAATTTTATCCTTTCCACTTCCTTGGCACAATAGAAAAGGTTATACATGTATGTACAAAATTTGTAGCACCTTGAATGTTTCTTAAGTTATTCAAATTATTATTTTATCCATGCCTTAAGGTATGTTTGTTCACTCACATGCTTACAATAGTATGTAAAAAAAATTAGATCACTACATTTATTCATTGAAAATGTGCATCTTGAAATAAACTATGCAGAAATATAAGACTTCATCACTCAAAGAGGCATAATGGTTCAATTGGAACTATGTCTTTTTTACCATATAGTTATAGTTTCCATGGGGTATTTTCTTTTCATCTTTTTTGACCTCTGGCTCTTATGGGCTTATGGTGTGCAAATGCAAATGTTTGTTGCTTCAAAGTCTCTAAGTTAATCACACATCAAGGATTGCCATAGGTAAGGCCAAGCGACTACATGTAATAAGCCTAAGTTTCATGTTGCAAATCTTGGGAAGAAACTATAACAACATGAGTTATTGTGAACAACTTATCTATACAAGAGATTAAGTTGAAAAGGACTTATTGTTTTAAGTAAGTGGGTAGTTGCTAAACTTGTTTACAAAGGCCTTTTTGTAAAAAACAAATTTTCATTACTATCATCTTATTATAGGTTTGGAGCACATGTATGTTCAAAAGCAAGGATATGATAGAACATATGTGACCAAAACTTAGTGTCATGAACTAATTGCAAGGTTGTTAAAGCCCATCACAAGGGCAAGAAAATTTCACAAGGGGCTTATTTAGGAAAAAAACTACACATAGTTTAAGATCACAATTTATAGATGAAACAAAGGAACTTTCTCACAACCATGTAATGGGTTGAAAGAAAAAAATATTACTCATGTAACTTAAACAAAATGGTCCACAATAGACAAAACTAATCAAATTGACACCACCAAGTTTCAAACTATGGTATTTAAAGATGTCCTTGGATTGTGTTTTTGTTGCACTTCATCTTTTTGGCCAAGAATTTGAATATCCCCAATCATTTGTGCATTGTTTCAATATTGGTCATTGTTCCTTAGTCTCATGATTTTTACATGTGTGCATCAACTTTGAGCCAATATATTCTCCAAGGTGGATGAAAAATATTTCCTTACCTATGAACTTGAGAAAGAGTTGCGCATTACTTTTTAGCCATCATGTTTATGTAAAGGTTTCAGAAAGTGCTAGTTACGATGATGAACCAATGACATTTTTGTATTTCAGAAATTATCAAAATGTTGTTATGAGTATTGTCAATATGAATAGGAGTGGAATGTTTCAAGTTTTACTTTATCATACTTATGCACATTGTTAATTACTAATATTTTATAGGTAAATCAATCATTTGCCATGGTATCTCAGTTTATAATGCAACATGGCGAAATTTTTCATAATCCTATAAGTATATGTTTTGGGTCTCCACTATTTGCACTAGTAGTAAAATGTGCCTTAAATTTGCAATCCACTTCAACATTATCATCCCAACAATCATAACATCAACATAACTACAATTGGACCAATAATGCAAAATGCATCACACATTGTCAAACTTGGTCGTAAAAAAAACTTAAAAATGCTAGTTGGGTATTGAAAATCCTTTTGCATGGGCTACTTGTTTATATTTCCCCTCATTAATCTTGAATATAAAACAAGAGCTTGAATTTGATGATAATGAGTTTCATGTAATGAATACCCTCATAAAAGAAGGGATTTAAGGAAACAATGCAAAATTGGCACACAATAAATACAAGAGAAAATAATGCAAAATTGGCACAAATGCAATGTAAAAACCAAATAGCAAGTAGTGAACATATGAAATTGCTAATCTATTAATAGTGCATGACTTTTGTGCAATGTTGGCCTTTCATCACCATGGCATGGAAATTAAATCATGCATAAAAATTGTGTGTTATAAATAATTTTTTAATGAAACATTAGTATCATGCATCATTAATATTGTCATGTTGAATGTAGTATAATGTTGTAATAATATTTTTAAAGTAATGGATGTGACATCTAAACGTCATGAAACAACAATCGTGCATCTTCTATTGCCAAATTGTGGCCTAAGAACTTTATAATGTAGCAATTACTATTTGAATAATTGAATAGATCTCAAACACAAATGAACCCACAAATAAACTTGTCAACTTAGAATTTTAAATTTGGACATGGTACCAAATCAATGTGAAAGACATCAAATGTCCTTTTTCATGGTGGGCAAAACATGAATCATTGTTTCTTACCATTGGTTTCAAGATTTCTTGCCAAATTTTAAGCATTGGGTAGACCCATCCTTGGGTGGTACCAATAGGAACCATTTCAAAGAGTCCTAAAGGAACCAAAAGTGGCCAAATTGTTTTCTTGGGCCCTTTCCTTTAAATGTTTTCACAACCTTTTTTTTTTTTTTCATGTTCATCCATTGCATGCCTTAATATATGGCTCACATTTTAATTTGGAATCAAAAAATATTATTTATAGAGATGGCCCTTTCAAGAATCAATAGCCTTAACTTTCAGGATTCATAATTAAATTGTACTTACTCAATTGATTGCTTAATAAACATTTGAAAATCTAATGAATTCAAAATTAAATTAGGGAAAATTATCCCAATAAAATTCTCAAATCATGTTTCAAATTTGTATTCCTAACAAAAAGGTGAAGGAAAGGAACTAGTGTTACGTTCTTTAATTTTTTTCTAAATGCAATTATTAGGAACATCAAAATAAATTATATTTTTGATATTATTGAAATTTCAAAAGCTATGGAACCTAATGAATGTATTCATTGAAAATTTTATGAACATATTTATTTAAATGTTTTCTATGATTTTTCAAAGTTTGATGGGTTTAAGAAAATCAAAATGTGATGTTCCTAATGGTACCACCCAAGGATGGGTTTGCCCATTATTGAATCATAGATTGAGAAAAAAAATTACTTTAACCATAATTTTTATTAATATTAAAAGATGTTTACAAATTCAAAATTGATATTGGTGAACAAAAATTGACCTAATGAACTTAGTGTAGGTTATAGTTTAATAAAATTCATTGAAATGGATGGAAATTTGGAAAATGATTTTTTAAAAAGTGCTTTTGAAAGGGACATGAAGTTATTTAACTATGAAAATATTAAAGTGTTCACATGCTGTCAATTTCATCAAAATTTTGTTTAACAACAAATTTGTGAGTTTAAAAAACAGATTGAACATAACTGATTTTGAAAACCACCTTATATAACCAAATATTTTTAAATTTATGAAAGCTAGGAAATTGAAAACTTTGATACCTTGTTCCTTTCTACTAAGATTTATTTTTAAAACACTTAAAGGCAAACTAGGTAGGTTTTTATAACCCTCGTGAAAATTGGATCCAACAATTATGAAAAAAATGAAAACCACTTTACAATAATAAGTACCAAGATAAATTTATGATCCCTACACTTTTGCAACATGTTTAACTACTACAAGTTTGTATTTCTTACATTGTGATATTATATTGTTTTGTCATTTTTTACCTAATATATAATTAAATTCCCACATTACCAATGCCACTAAGGACAAAGGAGGTTTTATCCTACATATTAAATCATGGTTGTAAATGCAAAATGCATTATAATGAAATTAAATTCAATATATGGTTACTTTTGTCTAGTTTTTATGTTTATTTTACTGGATTTTTGTTATTTAATCAATGGTGTTTATTTGTAACCCATAAAGCCAAATGGATGTTGGACATTTTTTCCATTTAAGTATCAAGGTTAATGAATTCCCTTTGACATTTATACTACATTTTTTCCTTGTTAGCTATGAAATTCATTGATCAAATATCATAATTTTCATCTCTCGCCCTCCTTCGACCTTTGCTTATTATGTGATTCTTTTGGGGTAGTAATTGCTTGGATTGAAATAAAAGATTATAAATTTAGAAAATTAAAATCCATTGTGATTATTTTTTAATTAAAAACTTGAAAATTTGGTTCATGGGTTATAATTTCAAATATATAATTTGCAATTTTTATTGATTGCCCTTGGGGGTCATTATGTTTTCATTTTCCCCATTATATGTGTAAAAATAAAAACTTTCATGGATAATATGTGAGGGAGTTTAATTTTTTCCCTCCCAATTATTATTAATTTAAAAAATATTCACATATGTAAAACACCATGGACCTAATTTGAATTTTGTGTTTGTGCATTAATTTTTGATACCATATATTTATTTGAAATTTTATTTTAATTGAAAAGTGGTGAAGTTGAAATAAAGTGATTGTGCATGACTAAAAAAACATCAAGCATGAAATGCTCAAATTTAAACTTAAAAGCACATCAACAAACATTTTAATACCAAATCACAATTCAGATGATGAAAACTATATTTTCCACCCACAAAGTCATTATAACAATGTACATTTGGTTTGTTTCAATTGTAACACACACACACACTTTTGAGTTCAATAATTAAAGCAAACAAGTTCTGCATTGCAACCCAAGTTATTATTTGTGGAATATGCTATGCATAAGTATATTTTTAAATATTATAATAAGTATTAATGCATATTAAATAATCTTATAATTAGTAGACCATTCAATTATTATAATTAAATGTATATTAAAAGGACTTATAAATAACATATTGTACATATTTAATATTTTTATTAATGCATACCCTATAATTATATTTGGATTTTGATAATCTTGACATAATATTATTAGATGGAAGTATAAATTTAACCCAACAAGCAATATGTGGGACCTTATATTTTTATTTTTTAGATTGTAATACAAAAAAATGATCCCTGCAAAAATGATAAATGGAAAATTGTATATTTTGCAATTTGAATGGATTACAATTGCTTAGATTGAATAAAAATGTTTATAATTCATTATGAATATTTTTTTGCGATCAATTACAAAATAGTGTGAATGGATTGTAATTGGTTGGATAAATAGTTATTTAATTGTGATAGATAGGATATTTGAGTTTTTCAAAACATAAATGGTTAATAGTTTTTGTGATTGAAGATTTCCTACTTAGTTGATGTGTTAAATGTTTTAGTTCAATGTAAATTCCCATTTAGTTATGACAATTGATGGAAATATTGTATTTAATTGAATGTGCATGATAAACACACTTGATAAATAAACTCAAATGTGGTGTAGGCACAACATGCATCCCTAATATATATTTAATTATATGACCTCAAGGAGTAATGGGCTATTTTCAAAGAACAATAATGAATATATGGGCTACATCTAATGCCCATCACATTAATTCCATGATTC
>Ga0116230_10004004_pt1 | contig 14412 bp, 11 predicted proteins | sample S1TSphfallax_3_FD_88678 | JGI IMG/M metagenome (GOLD analysis project Ga0116230, IMG submission 88678) | Host-associated microbial communities from peat moss isolated from Minnesota, USA - S1T2_Fd - Sphagnum fallax MG | ecosystem: Host-associated > Plants > Peat moss > Unclassified | place... | reverse complement strand
TCAAGTTGGAAAAGGGTTCAACTGGGATGAGGTAATGCCTCTTGATGAAACATTATGAGAGCATCATAACATGTCAAAGGTGTCTGAAAGATTGACTGCAGACAACAATCACATGCCAAATAGTAGATTCGTTAAACTAAACCATGGCAATTGAAAAAAAAAAAAAGGAAAAAAAATTGAAATACCTATGGCATCACAAGCACATATGTGCTTCTCAAAGACTTGCACACTGCCATTGCTTTGGAAAATGGCAGATATGTTCCATTGGAGCTATGAGGGATAAATATGATTTGGACCCATTCACAGAAACTTCTTACTCGGAACATAGAAAGAAGGGTTCTATGAAGTTAGCTGCACCAAGTCGATAAGAAAGGTGAAAGACGACTAAATATGGTGCATGATATCATTTCCTCATCATTGACCACCTTCCAGTTTCCGCAGCAATAAAATCTACTTTCCAAAAGAAGAATCTTCTCTAGACTTGGCCTATTAGCAAAATTGTTGCACCCATTTCATGGAAAGGGAGGGGCTTTTGAAACCATCCACTTTCAACCAGTGCAACGAAATGTCCAAATATTTAGGAATGCAGTTACAGTGAAGCAACAAAAGCATACATACATGTGCTCAATACCACTATCTTAAAGGCATATTTGCTTTTGCAAAATACGGAGAATAGGTGGGGGAAGTGCATACCTTGGGAAGCCAGTCACTTGAGAGGAGGGAGGACCATTCGGAGTTGATTTTAAAAAAGTATACACCATCAGAAGCTCAACAACTTCATCAAAAATCACATCAAAAAACAAATGTGACCACGTCCATCTCTTTGCTACCCTGCAATGAACCACACTTTTTTATATGAACAGAGATTAATTGACAATAAGGAGCAATCACAAAACAAATTTCCCATGCATCCTAATAGAATCCTAACACAGTTCCAACACTCATTCCCAAGGCAAATCTTCAACTCAATGCAATATGAGGTATATGTTATTCACTTGACAGTTAGACCACAGGCAGGATATGCACCATGTAGAGCTTGAAGTAAGCTTGCATGTGCATTTTGCAAATGTCGATCTTGCACAAGACCTTCAATTTGAGAAGGCAGCAACTCACCTACATTTTTATCTAGCTAACCCAAATCCTTGAAATAAAGAACATAAAGTCTAAATGTGTATTCTTCCATAAGAAAATATGTTCCTTCCTGTACCAATCCTGCTTCAAGAGGTGTGAAGGAGGAATGTTGATAGTATTTGCCATCTAGTGGCCCTCCATTGTAGGCCTTGTCCAACTCTGCAACTATCAAGCACATCTGCAGAGCACAAAGTCATGTCAGAAGGCTTTCGCAAAACAAATCAAGGGACTAAACCCAAAGCAAACGTATGAAAGCAAAACAAACTAGTTGAGGATGACATAAATACACTGATAAGCATTCCTAATCTAATCATGCAATAAACATCTTCTAGGGTTTAGGACCCTGTACATGGCTAAACCATTCCTAGCTCCTGATATCAGCATCTTCTAGGCTGATCAATTTAAGACCTTATGCATGGCTAAGTCATTCATAGCTCCTGAGATTAGCATTTGAGAATATTTTTGTATCTATTTCTCAAATTGATCAGCCTGGTTATTGCCATTAGCAACAATAATGGAGTTCTGCTTAAAAAACAAACTCTTGTATTTTGCAGAAAAATATCAAAACCCTATGTCCCTGTTTCTTGGAAAATCTATTTCAACACTGTAAAGCTCTCATGATGAACATCAAGCTCACTTTCTAATGTGACCAGAAACTGAGGAAGGAGGAGCGAGCTTGTTTCTTTTTAAAAAAAACTATGTTATTGTTTTAATATTTGATTGGCATCCGGATTGTTCATGTGTTGTAAAAACTCCACATAGATTTCAGGGTTCTAGATCAGAACACACATCACCATGAAGATTGAGGAAGGCAGAGAAATCTGGTTTTTTCCTCTTTTTTTTCATGCTTCAATTCCTAGGCAAGAACTCAACATAGAGTTTTAGGGTTCTAGATCAAAACACACATCACAATGAAGACTGATCATCTAAATGAAGAGGAGTAAATAAAAAGGTTGGCCTTGCCATGTAATGCACAAATTCATGCAGCACAGGAACAATCCTAATGCCAATCAAATGTCATATTAGAAACAACAAGAAGAAAAAAAATTAGCAACCAATCACCAAGCTGAGAAACATTCCTCTTTCGGTTTGAATTTATGCAAAAATTGATATCAATGGGTTTACTTGTTTGTAGGAGCCTCCATTGCTTGGAATGAAGAGGACAGTGACACCCAAAAGCTTGACGAGATGTAGCTGGTAGTCAATCTTCTTCCAACCCTCGCGATAGAGATAAAGACCGTACTTTTGTTTGGAGGAGGAGGATGCAATAGTGGCGGGAGTCGGGAATGGAATATGAGTCGAGTACATATATGTCATGACGCATCCGTTCAGCAAGGGCTTGTACAACTTATGGCAACAAGAAAAACTAAAGCCTAGGACTAAATCTTTTGCTGCTGCCACCGTAGTTGCGATAACATGGTAACGATTACAATTGAGCTTGCATATAATTATGGATTGTGAAAAAAACTCTTTACTTTGAAGGTGTTAAAAATGATGCCACGTGGTGCCTTGAAAATTTAAACAGTGTTTTGAGCCCTCAAGCCTACCTCCACTAAATATTCACATTCATCTTTTGACATTTTGTTTTCTCTGCCACCTTCTCAATTGTGCACCCAGCTCAACTGACTTTGTCACCAATCCATAAGCACAAAATTAAATATGAAAATATTTTTTTCAAAAATGGTTATGGCACCCATTATACATTAAAATTCATATAATTCTTTCAAAATGTGATTGAAATCACTCAAATACACATTTCAACAATAGTCTCTTTTTTTTGGTTTGAAAAATTGCACAAATGTGAAAAAAATTATGAAAAGAGAATATTTGATCACTTGTTTTTTTGAAAAAAAAACATTAGATATGCAAAAAATAAAAAATCATGTTGTGACATTTTCCAATTGGTATTGATTTGTTAAAAAAAAATTAAATGTTAAAATAGGTTCCTACAACATGTCATTATTTAATGTGAGATCCCTTTTGGATTCCTCATAACTAATGTGATGTAAAAAAGTGAAAAAAATAAATTCTTGAATTAATTTTTCTTTTACAATAACAATCACATAAAAATAGATTTGTTTAAAATTTTCCCCTAGCTATGACCAATTTGTCATAAATATCAATTATTGATATTAAATTAATGGTAGGGCTAATGTGTATAACACATCTTGTTTGTTGTAGGCAAGGAATAGTGTGCCCTCAACGCTTCCATGTCTATGTGGGCAAGTACCCCATGTGATCTAAACTCTGCCATCTAACACTTTGAGCTTGCTTCCACCTTTGCTAGTTTTTTTGGGGTGGGAGGCAATTTTGACATTCGAAAGGTTCAACGTAGCTCAATGGAACCCCCTCCTACCCTAGCAATGCCACATGACTTCTTATGTGGAGGGGTGACATGAAAAGGGTTGTTGACACCTTCCCTGAATATTGTTGTGTGCAATATCAATCATCCTTTTCCTTCAAAATTGAACATATTTTTTCTTTCAAAAAAGTTGATGGTTTTTGTCATCTTTCAAACCTTCAACAGTTTGTGTTTGGAACATCTTTTTCTTTCAAGAAAGTTGTTGGTTATGGTCATCTTCCAAGCTTTTGTTAAGGGTGTTTTCTATTCTTTTAGATTTTTTTCCTCTTCTAGATTTATAATTATGCTTTTAGATAACATCAACAACTAAGTTGTTTCAGATCTATATATTTTGAAAAACAAAAACACAACTTGGCATAAATGCTTATTCGTAAATGTAAAGACAAAACTAAAAAAAATCTTTCAAATCAAGTTTTAAAATAAAACCTCAAAGTCCAAAAATGAACTTGTTTATAAAACCAAAAATAAAAACAAAGAGGTGATCTCCAAAAAAATTAAGTAAAAAAGAAGTTCAAAAAGTTCAAAAGTTCTTCATCATCCTCCAATCCTCCTTTTATACCAAACATAACATTGGTTTAAGTTGAACAATCACTAGCTAAAATATAATAGTAATAAAATTCAAACTTAAACTACAACATCTACTAGCCATAAGTTTTTAAGAACAATTGATTACTATAACAAAGTGGTTATTCTAACATCTATTATCGATTAACTTAAAGACCTATTATCCAATAATAATTAAATTAAGTGTCAAAATAATACTACCTCATTGGTTAATAATAATAATTAAAATGTCTCAAAATGATATTACCTCACTGGTTACTAGTTCGTAACAACTAGTTATTATGTACATATTTGAGAAATTAAGTCAACATTACCCCCCCTTGAAAACAAAATTTTGTCCTTGAAATCAATCACCTAGAAGTACCTATTCTACTCATGTAGCCAAATCATCAACATGTTGCTCACCTATTGTATCAATAGGTTCAGCTAAAGGAATAGGTTTAGACCTTGGTTTGTCAACAATAGGTGTGTCTTTTAGTACTATATTTGGAGTCCTAAAAACATTAGAGGCATGTGTGACAATGTCAATCAAGGTGACCTCTTCACCTACCCCAATCTTTGGTATAACTAATGGAACAAGTTTGGGTGTAATAGGTTCTTCCAATCTTTTACTTGAATACTAACAACTACAATAGGTAATTCCATAGATTTAGTGGGCAAAGACAAAGTACAAGAAACAATGGTAAGCTTAGCTCCTCCTTTAATTGGCTCTGCTTCCTCTATGGTAATGACAATAGGTTCACTCTAAGAACTCATAGTTATAGTTGATGCCTACACAAGTGAAAACTTTTGGGAAGTAGTAACAAGTACTTCAATTAGTTTATTGCTAAGTCGATCATACGTATAACCTTCAAACTATAATTGATATGCAACCAATTCATTCAAGTAGGTCTCCTTATCCACATGAATAATCTCCAAACCATTGTAAATTTGTTCTTTCGTAATCTCTTATATGGTTTGCCACCATTTTTTCAATTTTGAATTTTTATTTGCCAAATCTTGGTTTTGCATCTTGAGCAAGGCATTATTTAAAAGAAATTCCTCAAAGTCCCTTAACCAGTTATTCATATAGGTGGTTTGAAAAGCTTTACAAGGTGTTTGGTGAAGTGTCTCTAATTTGCTTTTTAATTCTTAAATTTGTACTCGAAGCTCATGGGTACGATTCTTCATGTCAATGTTGACCTTTGTCAACTATTCCCACTACTGTAAACAAATATTCTTGAGCTCTACAAAAAAAAAATCCTGTTACACACTAATAGCCTCCATCTTGTCATAACTTTTTATTAACTAGGCATGGTCAGTTTATAGAGCCTTCAAGTCATTATGGGTTTTTAAATGAGCCTAATTCAATTCATTGTACTCCTATTACAGAGCTTCAACCTTCTTGATTACCTTTTCAACTTCAACATTTTTGGCAACAAGGTCCTTATATTCTATCTACATTTTAAATAGCTGAACTTTCGCAATAGCTAATTCCTAATCCTTGTTTGCAATGTTTACTTATGGCTAACCAATTCCAGGCAATGGGCATGTAGTTAGTTTTTAGTGTCCTCTAACAATGTCTCAACAAAATTAAATTGGTTCGGCTATCTACTATTGGAAGCCAAGTCTAGGCAACTATGGCTATTTGTTCATAGTAAAATGTAACCTATTACAAACTTTTGTGTTGAATGCAAACTATTGATGTTTCAAGAAAAATGTAGATAGGTTTAAGCTAAACTAATTGAATAGGTTAGATTAAATTGGTTGAAATGGTTCATGACCTATTGGTAACATGTTGCTAACTTATTAACACACCCCAAACTCCTTAATAGATTCAACCACAAGTCTAAAGGTGAAAACAACAAAATGATAAGGAGTTAGGGTATGATCCCTAACTCGCAACACTTTAGGGGTAGAGGGGCGTGTTGGAGCTCCAAAATGGGGACTAGGACAAGTGACAAGTGGGTGAATTATTCACACAAACCTATACAAACTAAACAATAAGTTGGTTAGTGCGTAGTTGCAACATTTTTGGTGCGCAGATGAACCACAAGCAACACGAACTCACAACATTCACCACAACTTGAACTTAGGGGGAAGCCACCACCTTCCCCCTTATATTATTCTATGTGCTTGGCCACAGGGCCAACACCCAAATGTCATTTTGTTTCTAGACTCCCAAGTTGGGAGTCCTGAAATTCCCAAAATTGGGACTCCCACAAGTTTAGAAGCCCATAACTTTTTGTGCAAACCTTGTATTGAGGTGATGTCTCAAAAAAAGTTGTAGCCCTTGTCAAAAGCTTTCCAATGATATGGGGCACGCCACCTATATGCAAGGGAATTAGGGCGATTCCTGACTTTTAGTGGTTGGAGTCAAATTGATAATTTGACTCCCAACCCTTCTCTTAGCCATGTTTAAAGTACTCAAATGGGTCATGTGAGCATATTTTAGACATCTAAGTTCTAAGAGCTTTCCAACGATATAAAAAAACTCTTTAATCCAATGATTTTTGAACCATTTAATCACCCTATGAAGATTTGAGAGTCCATTGAAATTCCAACTCCTGAAGTGGGAGCCCACTTGGGAGTGTGTGGGTTCATTCTCTCACATTCTTCTACACTCTTAGGAGCATGAAATGTGACTCCCGAGCTTTATTATTGGCTCGCACTTGCAAGCCCAAGGTTAGGGTTGTGACACCTTTTCCCACAATGGTAACACGTCGTAAAGCCTCAAAAATCTTTCTTTCTATGTTTCTTTCTTCTCTAAAACTTTTACTACTATTTCGAAATAAAAGAGGTGGCCTTGATGTAAACAATTCAATGTAAATCATTCTAATTTCTCTAAAATTTTCTTCTTGGTTTTTCTTACAACTCTTTGTCCTCTCTCTTTTTGTCTTATCTTTGTCTCCTTAATTTTTCCTTTTTATTGTTTGCTCTCTCTTTCAACTGACCCAAGGTACGCATTTTTTCATCTTGGTGCAACAAGAAGTATAAAAGATTCTAAAATGAAAAAATGAAAAGATAGATCAAGAGGTATGTCAATTCTTTGTACTACAACCATAGAACGAATAATGGCAATGTTTGGAAAACAATGTAACTTGTGGGGCATACTTTCCTTAAGGAATTGACATCTATAACTAGGTTAATTAAAACATCATTAGTTTGTGCAGGATTAGGGTTAATTAATAATTTTTCAACATGTCATTGTAATTTCTTTAACCAATTCTTGGTTGAACAAATTGCAATTGGTTCTTTTTTAAATTAGGTTATCTATTATTAAACCTCATGTATGAAGTTCAACCGGTTCTTCAATGAACATGTTACTATAATGGTTTGTCTTAATTGGTTACTTAATGAAAAAGTTACTAGATTGGTTTTGTCAATTGGTTCTTTAATGAATAAGTTACTAGAATGGTTTGTGTCAATTGGTTCTTCTGGTAGGAAATCACTAGGCTTAACTAGACTGAGTTGAAGTGTTTAATCCTCCACAAACATATAAGGTTTCAGCTTGTTCATGTTAACCAATATTAAATTAGGATCAAATTTGTCAATGGTTACTAATAGTATGGTATTGTTAGGTTAACAATATGGTCCAAACCATTGTCTCTAAAATTTAAGGGAATCTACTTTGATAGCCCTTGGAAACCATAGGACATAATCTCCAAACTAGTATTTGGTTTCAATGTACCAATTTAAAGACCATGATGACTAATTCCACTGGTTAGAAGGTAGCAAATCTTGTGCTACTAACGAGTTCTCCTAGAGTTTCTTTAGTTTTGACAATCCATTAGTTAAAATTGTAATAGGTGTTGGATCATAACTATGTCCTAGTTTGGATGGTAACAGGTATTTTGTAAGTAACAATAGGTGTAATTTGTAGACAAGTTGAAAGGGAGTGTGACCGGTTCCAACCTTAAAAGTAGCTTAAGAAAATAAAATTGTGGACAAGTGGTCATCCAAGTCATTTTGGTCCTCATTCACCAATTTTGTGAACAATGTACCAAAAACTTTGTTAGTAGATTTAACTTGTCCATTCCCTTGTGGATAATAGACAGTAAAGCTAGTATGTCTTAGGATAAAATGATTAATTAAATAATGAATAACATCATTAATGAAATATTTACTTTGATTGGTAATAATGGTTAATGAACAACCAATCAGATGAGAATGTGATCGTAAAATCTTCGTAGTAACAACAACTATGTTGGTGCACAAAGCTTTCACCTCCACCCACTTAGTGGCGTAATCAATGGCAACTAGAATGTACCAATTGTTAAAATAATGACTTGTTGGTTTAATGGGTTCAATGAAATCCAATCCCCATTTTTGGAAAGGTAGAATAGTGATCAATTTTGCCATATTTTTTGCTAATAGGTTGTTTGTTGGCACAAGTCATATGTTTGACAAAATTCATGAACTCTATTCATGGTTGGCCACCAGTAACCAACATCAAGAATCTTCCTCCAACTCCATTATGTAGCTCCTATAATATAGTTGGCACTTGTTTTGGGTGCAAAACAAAATCAAACTTATTATCTTGTCCAAATTTATAAAGTACATCATCTTGTAACATAAATGGTTTAGTTCTTTGAACTAAGTATTGTTTTGTGAAATAATAAATCGTTTGGCATCATCCCTTCTAACAAGTAATCATAAACATTTTGTAACCAATCTATATGTAATGTGAACATGTGAACATTTGTGGTTTGATTAGGTACACCAACTAGTTCTACTTGGTTGGGCAATCTACTCAATGCATCTGCCATTAAATGGGATCTACTAGGCTTATAAACAATTTTGAAATCATACTCCAAAAATAACAACCACATAGCTATTCAATTAAAAATTTGTGGTTTGTTAATTAAATACACAAGGGCCATGTGGTCAACAAAAAATACAAACCGGTTATTGTTACCTAGATTTGGTAACATATGACTTAAAAGGTTGATAATGTAAATAGGTTGTTAAACCTAACTTGTATTGATCTAACCATTTACTAAACTTGGTAGGTAATGTTACTAGGTTTAGATTATAGATTGATATGTTAGTCAACATGTGATCTATAAAACATGTACTTGACAAAATTGGTAGTTGAACATGTAGTTAGACATGGTTTTGGACTATTAGTTTAAGTTCTGGTTAATGATTGTTTATGATGGTCAGTCATAACTATTGTATTTTGAAATATCTAGTATAAAAACTAAAAGGACTTTTAGATTTCATTCGTGATTATGTTTTTCATTCTTCAATTATGGAACATGGATCATCTTTCTTTAAGCCTATTTCCTTCAAGCTTGAAATTTTTTTGTACATATTAGTTAGGGAGTTGTAGTTTAAGTTTTATGTGTGTATTTTATGTACCTATTGTTGTTCAAGGAACCCGTTGTTGAAAAAAATCTAAAGGTAAATTAACCTTGAAGGGAATAGAAAAACTCATTAATAGTTACCTAGTAAGTAATGGCTACATTTGTGTAAGGCATAAACTATAGCTAGGGCTTCCTTTTCAATAGTAATATAATTCTTCTTGATTGACTTCAATAATTTGGAGGCATACATAACCGATTGGTCAAACTTACCAATTGGGTTTTGGTCAAGTACGACTCTTACTATTAGTTGAGATGCATCTATGTGAACATAAAACTCAAGCTCCCAATTTGGACTAATCAATACATGGGCTTGTACATACTGGTTCTTAATCTCCTCCCAAGCATTTTGGCATTTTGTAGTCCACTCAAAAACTTTAGATTTTTTGAATAGTCTAGTGATTGGTGACACAATAAAGGCAATTTTTTATTAAACACCTATAAAATTGTGTCATCCCATGAAAACTTGGATTTCTCAAGGGGTAGTAGGTACTAGCATGTTTACTAAGGCTTCAACTTTCTTGGGATCCATAACTTTTCCCTCTTTGGATACTACAAAACCTAGGATGGTTCATGAAAATACCATGAATGCGCACTTGTTTGGGTTTAGGCTAATACCAAACTCTCTACACTTAAAAAAACATTTCTCGAGTTTTGGAAGGTGAGTTGATAAGTCATTGAAAATTATAAAGTCATCAAGAAATATTTTCATGAATAACAAATGTTTTAATTACTAACTTTTGATAAGTGGGTTGGTCCATTTTTGACGCCAAATGGCATCACAACTCACACAAAAGCCCCCCAATTTGTCACAAAGGCGATTTTGTGTTGATCTTCTGGTGCAATTGAAATATGATGATATCCTAACAATATGTCCAAAAAGGTATAAACCTCATGCCCAACAATGTTAATAACCTCATTCATAAAAGGCAACATGTATGGATTTTTTTTTGTTGCAATGTTGAGCTTCTTGAAATCAACACAAATTTTCAACTTCTCATTATTCTTGTGAACAACCACTATCAACGATAACCAAATTGCTTCCTCAACCAATTTAATAAAACCAGCAATGAGTAGCTTGTTTATGTCTTACTTGACGATGGCATCATAATTAAGATTCAACCGATACCTTGCTTGATGAACAAGTGGTATTGTGGTATTTAATTCAATCCTATGTTGAGTAATCTTTGGTGGGATACCTTTTAGGTCTTTGTATGTCCAAGCAATACATCTTTGAACTCCTTAAAAAATGCAATTAGTTGTTTTGTGACAACCAATTCAAGTGCAATGTTCACTTTCACCTATTGCACATTCTCCTTCGTGCCCTAATTGACTTTGGTAAACTACTCCTCCTTTGTGACTATCTAACCAACTATGATTATATTTTGTACTTGCTCCCAAGCAGGTGTCATCAATGATAATCTCCCCTGCTTCTAGATGGAAGAAAATCTCAAGTAGGTGTTGTTCGATAGTGTTAGGTGGGATAGCCAAATTAACAACTAAACACATGCTAGTTGATTGTTTTGGAACCAGTTTTGCTATATTAAGATCTTGTATGTAGATTGTTTTAGAAATTGGTTCAACATGAATAGGTATTACTATGGTTCCTATTGAAAATACGTCTAACTTTATGGCAAACATCACATCTTCCTCTTCATCTAATATTCTAGAATGGATATCATAACATATTAGGTCTTATGGTCTTTTGGTTTGAACGCCAAGTTTCTTCATAACATGTATGGTTCTTACTATACTTGTTCCTTGTATGGTAACAATATTAGTTCCCCAATCATGGGACACTTTAGCATCTCTCAACCATGGGCATCCTAGCAACATTGAGTAACTAAAATCTAGAACATTATTGTTGATAACATTAAATGTAACTGTATAAGGAATACCATGAACAAATATTTTTAGGACCCTAATAAGACCAAGTGGTTTGGCTATGGTTTGATTTTCCATATGCAAATTGTAAAGTGTTAGATTAGGTTTTGACAAATCTAATTATACCTTTAGGTTTTCAATATTGATGTTTACTCTAAATCCTCCATTAATTACCACATCAATAATAAAGTTTTTATTTATTTAAACTTGAATTATAACCATTTGGTGGTCAATAGCCATTGTTGCATAGGTAGCTTCATGTTGAATAAGTTAGGTTTAGGTTACATGGGTTAAACAACTTAATCAATTTGAAAAAATATCTTTTGATGTATGGCACAATCTTCAAGAGTTGCCCCAAGTTGATTACATAAGTGGTCTCCAAAACTTGAGTGTTGATGTCTCTCAAAATCTCCTCCAAAATCTTCTTTGGTAATGTTGTTTGTGAAGTCAACTAAACAAGTTACTTGCTAATAATTGGTTGATTTACTAGTTCTAGTAAATTGACCCAATTTGAATGAAGTGGTTTGTTTAACTCAACAGGTGCTTGTGATATTGTTCATTCCCTTGTAGCTCCCTAATAATATGGACAAAAGAATCACACGTATGTTTTTTAGTTTGTTAATCAACTGTTGCTTTTGCTTTCACCAATTCATGTTCTTTTAACCTATTGTTTTGGCATTTAACTACATGTCATGACAATAATTACATTAACTAGTACATTATTAGGTTTAGAGAATTTTGTTACTATAGTGGCAATAGTGGTTGTTCGAAACATATTATGAACTTCTATCTTTTTAGAACAACTAGGTGCACAATGTTTAGAGCTAAAATAGATAATACAAGGATATTTCAATAGTACTATAGTTGTTTAAAAAGTTGTGTAGTAACTTTAGCTATCGGTTCAATCATTTTGGTGGGAACAACAAGTATTGAAGGTTCTTCTTTCTTCTTAATATGACAAGTTTACTTGGCATGATTGGTTTTAACACAATTTGAACATGTAAGTTATTGTTTAATAGTAGAATAAATGACTATAGGTTTTCCAACCGGTTTAGACTTCGGTTGATTTATCGAAGTGTTGTAATTTGTTATGATCGATCCACTCTCTTCACAAATTACTACAACTTCCTTATGTTTGATAAAAGTATCTCTTGCCATACATGTTAATCTAAGGTATGGTTGTAAATCTACTATGAAAATAGTAATAAAAAACACATCAATAGCCTTCACTTGCAAAAAATTAACAAGTTTTAACAAATGCTCATAATAAACCTCTACATGTATGTTGTTGTAAGAAGTTCCTCATGATGATATTAGCCTCCATAGTCTCCCTGTTAACTTTGAATTTTTTTTTATAAACTTTGATATGAGCATCAAGATTAATATCCTTCATGTATGTTGGATATTGAAGTTTCCAATATGGCAGTTTAATAGTTGGTCGAGATTGAACTACGACTACTAGGTACCAAGTGGCATGAATAATTTTGGACTAAGTGTCGACCATTTGTAAAATCCAACATGTGGATTAGGCGACAGTCTTCAAGGTGGGTCTCAAGCATGTGATTCGCCTCCTTTTAGTGATCCTCCAAGTAATTATTGACTTGGTTGTGGATGTGAATTAGCCCTTATTGGCTGCTGAAATAGAATGTCATTACCATAGACAAGTAGTCCGTTGGCAAGAATTCTGTTAACAAGTAAAGTTGATGCCACTACTTATTAAACAAGTACAAATTTGGGAATTATAACTAGTTATTTCAATCCATAATTGATATTTTAACAGGATACTCAATCTACTATAGTGGTTTAATGAGTGGCACTAGTTGTGTTTGGGTGATACCAATTGCATAACTCTCATTTATTCCAAAAATCAATGGATCAGGTCCATTGATTATAGAACAATACACAAAATACATGTTAAGATCCATGGGTACAAAAGGTGGAATTGTATTATACCACATTGGATATGGTGGATATGGTATAACTCTAGGTTATCCTACTGCTAGTGGTGTAATAGGTTGTTGCCAACTTAAATATTGACTAATTGGTGTTGGTTTAATAGCCAAGCTCAATTGTGATCAAATTTGTGGCAAGGTACACCAACATGTATTGATGGTGTGTTTATTGTGACAAGTTGTAAGAAGTTATGAATTCTATTCTCATTGATCAGTTTAATTTATCATCCACAAAACAACAATTATTGAATTCATGTCCAACTTATTAACAATATGCACAAGTTAATGCAATTTCAATAGTGAGCTATGGGTTTGTAATTGGTATACTTTGTTGAACATGTGGTCGTTCAAAAATTCCCATAACAAGTACATTCAGCTAAATATTTTGAATGATAGTTTGTGTTTGTCAAACAATAATCGGTAGTATGACTACATCCAGTAATTTTGCATGTTGTTGAAAACTAGATCAACGTGAAGGTCTTCGCTCTAAGTTGCATATTGTTTTGAATGGTTTAAAAGTTCATTACATTCCAATGCTAAATATGTTATAATTGGATTCAAAATAAGAACCAGTTTAGATGAAATACCCCCAAACTTTTTAAGAGACCCAAATGTGGGTCCCAAAATGAAACAATAGAAAAAAATAAAAATTGAAGCATGTTCCCTAGCTTATAGCATTTCATAGGTAGGGGGGTGTGTTGGAGCTCTGAGATAGGACTATGAAAAACTCCCAAGCAAAAGTTCGAAATGAAGTCAATTTGCACAACTAAGAAAAGAGGGCGGTTAATGCAAATTGAATGCAAGTGGTGTGGTAAACTTAGTAGGGATAACCTCAAGCATAAGCTTTACATGGCTTGCAACCTTTGGGAGGAGGCAATACTCCCCTCCTTATACTCTATGTGACGCACTCCCAAGTCCCGGGGTGAACCCACTTGAGGGTTCACCAAAGTGTAATTGCGGAAAGAGGGATTCGGAAGGTGTTCCCGGCTTCCAACTCTAGAAAGGGGTAGAGGGTCGAGTTGGGAGCCCAGGGATTAGACTAGGAAGAAGGTTAAGTAGATCAAGCTTGAATCTGCACCAAAACAAACCACCCACGTGGTTAGTTCACATTCCGGGACACCCTTGGGTGTTGGGACAAGCCACGGGCACTTTGGACCACAAGACACACCACGGC
>Ga0116230_10004003_pt1 | contig 14413 bp, 12 predicted proteins | sample S1TSphfallax_3_FD_88678 | JGI IMG/M metagenome (GOLD analysis project Ga0116230, IMG submission 88678) | Host-associated microbial communities from peat moss isolated from Minnesota, USA - S1T2_Fd - Sphagnum fallax MG | ecosystem: Host-associated > Plants > Peat moss > Unclassified | place... | reverse complement strand
GGCCGGTTCGAGTCCGAACATGGATGCCAGCCCGTCGCGGGTTCCCATGACGCCCTGCGTGCTGGTCCAGACGACCAGACGGTTGTCATCCTCCCATTTCGCGACCGCCGCACTCATCTCAATGGGGTTATGCGTTTCGATCGGCAGGAGGTAGGTCTGCGAAACCGTCTTCAGGCCCGGCGATTTCATGGCGGCTTCAAAATCCCCGCGCCGGCTGTTGAGCGGACCGGCATGATCCGCCTTGGGATGATCGACTTTCTCACCTGCTGAACCGAAAGCGATCGCCGGCGGTTTGCTTTCATAAGTGAATTTGACCAGCGAAGCAGCGTGCTGTGCGCGCGACAGAGTGTCGGCAATCACCAGGGCAACGTATTGCCCGCCGTAATAGACCAGCATGTCGCTGAGCGGCAGGCGGGTCTCATTGCTGAGCGCGCCCTTGCCGGGCTTGAGCTTCAGCACGTTCTGCGGCGTGATCACTTTCAGCACGCCAAGCGCATGCTCGGCAGCCGCGGTATCGATGTTCGCCACCGATCCATTCGAGATGGTCGATCGCACCAGCACAGCATGCACACAATCCTTGATCGGAGCCTCGGCCGCGTAGGTCGCGTGGCCGGTCACCTTCAGTTTTCCGTCGACCCTGTCGACGGGTTTTCCGACAGGCGGTTCAACCTCAACGGGGCTGGCGGGTCCGGTGGTGGATTGTGCGAATAACATGGTTTCTCCAGGCGTTGCAGTCTGCTCAAGCCAGCTTGATCAGGCCATCGCGGCGACTTTCTTGAGCGTTGCGGCAAGCAGGCGTTTAGCCATTTCGATTTTGAATCCGTTGTACTTCTGCGCCACTGCCGTCTGCAGTTCGGCATCGGCGGCGGACTTGAACAGATCGTCGGTCGCCTTCTGACCCTTGAGCTTTCGCTCCGCGGCAAGCGCCCGCCACGGCTTGGTGGCGATTCCGCCCAGCGCGATTCGGCAATCGCGAATGGTTCCGCCGTCTATCTCCAGCACGACCGCCGCCGACGCAAGAGCGAATTCGTAGCTGGCGCGATCGCGGGCTTTCATGTAGTTCGACCGGGCAAACCATTTGGTTGCCGGCAGCAAAACGCCGGTGATCAGTTCTCCCGGGTGGAGCACATTTTCGCGCGCCGGGTCTTCGCCGTATGCGATGTAAAAATCGTCGATGGGGATCGACCGGTCCCCGGCGGTGCCGTGTGTGAGAATGACAGCGTCCAATGCCATCAGCGCGACATCCATATCCGAAGGATGGGTCGCAATGCACTTGGCGCTGGTGCCGAGCACGGCATGGATTCGATTGTAACCGTCGATCGCGGCACACCCCGAACCGGGATTCCGCTTGTTGCAGCGAAAAGCGCCTTCACTGTCACGAAAGTAATAGCAGCGGGTTTGCTGCAGGATATTCCCTGCGGTGGTTGCGCTGTTGCGAAGCTGCGGGCTTGCGCCGGCGAGAATCGCTTCGGACAGCACGGGGTATGACTTTCGGACCCGGTCGTCGTATGCGAGATCGGTATTGGTCACCGCCGCACCGATTCGCAATCCGCCGTCGGGCGTCGGGGTGATCTGGTTCAAAACGATCTTTCGGACAGCGATCAAGCGCGCGGGCTGGATGACGTTCAATTTGATGTTGTCGATCAGATTGGTTCCGCCGCCAAGGTAGATGGAATTTGGATGTGCGGCGAATTCGGCGATCGCCTGATCCGGATTCGACGCCGAAGAATAAGTGAACGCATTCATGAGCTCTCCACAGGCGAAATTCGGTTTGGCGATCAGCTCTGCATCGCCTGTCGGACTGCCGCCACGATGTTCACGTACGCGCCACACCGGCATAGATTTCCGGCCATCATCTCGCGGATGTCATCGTCGGTTTTGCATCGGCCCTCTTTGATCAATCCAACCGCCGAGCAGATTTGTCCCGGCGTGCAGTAGCCGCATTGGAATGCATCATGCTCGATGAACGCCGACTGCACCGGATGCAGGGCATCGCCCTGGGCAAGGCCTTCGATGGTGGTGATCTGATCACCGGTGTGCATGATCGCCAGCGTCAGACAGGAATTGACGCGCGTGCCGTTCACAAGCACGGTGCAGGCTCCGCATTGGCCGTGGTCGCATCCCTTTTTCGTGCCTTGAAGATTCAGATGCTCGCGGAGCGCATCCAGCAGGGTCACACGCGGTTCAAGCGGAATCGTTCGGGTTGATCCGTTGATTGTGAGCGTGACCGGCACCGTGGTGTCGGGCTCGGATTCCATCGCGGCGGGCGCAACCTCCGCTTGTGCTGCATTTCCATGCTTTGCCAGAACCACGCCTGCCCCAATCACCGCAGCCGATTTGAGAAGCGTGCGTCGGGAATATTCACCGGACGAATCGGGTTCATTTTCGTGCATGATGGCTCTCCACGCCCGATAGAGTAGGCGCTCATGATCCGTTTTGAGAACGGAAAATTTTATCATTTTGAAGAATTGTCGATCGTCTGGAGGCGGTCCCAACTCAAACCAAACCGCGCCAGATATTTGCGCAGCCGGTCGGCGTCGTTGGCGGTTCCTTTTCTGGTTCGCGACACCGCAAAAAGCTTTCGCCCCGCTTCGGACAAAGTTCGGCATGCTCGGCACACCCGAATCGTTTCTACCAGCTGCACCCGATCGAACGGGTCCATGCCGGCAACGACTTCTCCGTCACAAACGCCTTGAAGATCCAGAGCATTCGAGTCGCGCTCGGTCGGTAACCATGATGCACGCAATCGCGTGATCTCCTGATCCACCTGCTCAATATCGATGCGGCCTCCCGCCGCCAGCGTACACATGCGAACCACGGCCGCATTCAGATCGCGAAAGTTCCCCGACCAGATCGATGCAGCCTCAACCGCAAACTCAAGGAACCGCTGCCGCGCTTCCCTGTTGAACATCACCTTGGTGCCGTGCAATTGCGCGAACTGATCCAGCTCGTAATCCAGATTGGGTTCAAAATCCTCCGGTCGATCGCGGAGTGCCGGCAACTTGAAAGTCCACAGGTTGATCCGCGCCAGCAGGTCTTCCCGGAACCGCCCCGCACGCACCGCCGGCAGCAACTCGCGATTGGTCCCGGCGATGAGCTGAAAGTCGCTCTTCACTTCCTTATCCGAACCCACCGGCAGAAACCGCCGTTCTTCGATCGCACGCAGCAGCATCGCCTGCTCGTCCAGGCCCAGCTCGCCCACCTCGTCGAGAAAAAGCAGCCCGCCATCCGCGGCCCGGAGCAAGCCCGGTCGCTCCCCCACCGCGCCGGTGAATGCCCCGCGAACATGTCCAAACAAAGTGCTCATCGCACCATCGCCGCGCACGGTGGCGCAATTCACCTCGACGAACTTTCCTTCAATCTGCCGGCGGTGTTTTTTCAGGTCGTAGATCCGCCGGGCCAGCTTCGACTTGCCCGCGCCGGTGGGACCGGTGAGCAGGATGGGCGACCGGGACCCCACCGCCACCTGCTCGATCTGGTCGATCAGGGCGTTGAACGGCTTGTTGCGGGTTTGAATTCCGCTTTTCAAAAAGGAGGTGCTTTCGCGAACCTCCTGGTTAAACCGGGATGCCAGCCGATCATATTTGGAAAGGTCCAGATCGATGATCGCGTAGGTTCCCCCGTCCCCCATGCCGCCCTTGGCCTCCGCGCCCGCCTCACCGCCGCGCCGCTTTGGCGGGGCTGTCTGGATCAACCGGCCCGGGAGATAGTGCGCCTCGGTCAGCAGAAACAGGCAGATCTGCGCGACATGCGTCCCGGTTGTGATGTGTATGAGATAATCCTCCTCGTCCGGCTTGAACGGATAGGCGCGTGCAAAATCATGCAGGGCCGCATAGACGCTTTGGAAATCCCAAGGATCATCAAAGCTGACCTGGTGCTCGCGAACCGTCGTCCGCGGGCTCACCTGCGTCACATCCTCGCGAATGATTTCCGCCAGCGCGTCGAACTTTTTTTCGTGCAGCAAGTCGAACCGATGCACCGGCAGATCCGCGAGCCGGCAGAGAGAAACACTCGGCCGCCAGCGTTGCCAGCGCTCCGGCCCCCTGCCGTTATCCAGAGTCGGCCCCAGTAAACCGATCACAACCAGCGGTCGAGTCTTCATAGATTTAATTCTAATCTATATCTGCAAAGATAGGAATGCACGGCTTGATTCGTCAAGGGGCATTTTTCTTTGATTGTTGCAAAATCAATTCAAATTTAGAGTTACACAGTAAATCCAATCAAAAATCTTCGCTGGCACTCCTCTCGCTTTGGCTTGGCAACGAACGTAGAAAAAGGAGATCGTCATGGCCAACAAAACCCTGTTCAAGTCGCTGATCGGTAATTTCATTCCGCGGGCAACCGCGGTGAACCAGGCGGGTGGAGTTGCATATCAGTTGTCGCCCAAGGCGGCTCTGGCTCAATACGCCGCCACCGGTTGCCTGAACACGACCTTCCATGCCTCGGTTGAGGACCAGCTGCAGACCGTGCTCAATCTCTGCTCCCATCCTGAGGTGGAACCGGAGTTCATCGCCCGGCTGGCGCTGTATTCCCGCGGCAAGGGTCACATGAAGGATCTGCCGGCGTTGCTGACCGCAACGCTGTCGGTCTTCTCGCCGGGTCTGATGGCCGAGGTGTTTGACCGCGTGATCGACGACGGGCGCATGCTGCGGAATTTCGTGCAGATCATGCGCTCGGGCGTGGTGGGCCGGAAGTCGCTGGGATCGCTGCCCAAGCGGATGGTTCAGCAATGGTTCGAGCGGCGAAGCGATGATCAGATTTTCCGCGCCAGTGTCGGCAACGATCCGAGCCTGGCGGATGTGATCCGCATGGTGCATCCGAAGCCGGCGACGCCTTCCCGTGCAGCCCTCTACGGATACCTGATTGGTCAGCCGCACGATGTTGCCGCCCTGCCGAAGCTGGTGAAGCAGTTTGAAGCATTCAAAGCCGGTGACGGCGAATCGGTTCCGGATGTGCCTTTCCAGATGCTGACCAGCCTGGAATTGTCGACCGCTCACTGGAAGGCGATCGCCGGGAAAGCGCCGTGGCAAATGACGCGGATGAATCTGAACACGTTCGCCCGGCATGATGTGTTCAGCGATCGCTCGCTGGTGCAGCTGATCGCCGAGCGGTTGCGGGATGAATCCGCCATCACGCGGGCACGGGTGTTTCCGTATCAGCTGATGGTCGCCTACACGCAGTCGGCTCAGAACGTGCCGGCTGAGGTGAAGGAAGCGCTGCAGGATGCGATGGAAATCGCAACCCGCAATGTGCCGGCGATCGACGGGCAGGTGTATGTCTGCCCGGATGTTTCGGGTTCGATGCACTCGCCGGTGACGGGTGTTCGCAAGGGCGCAACCTCCGCGGTTCGCTGCGTGGACGTGGCGGCTCTGGTGGCGGCGAGTTTCCTGCGGGCCAACCGCGGCGCGGTTGCGATTCCGTTCAAGGAATCGGTGGTGGACCTGGCGTTGAATCCGCGCGACAGCGTGATGACCAACGCCGCAAAGATGACCGCGATTCCACCGGGCGGGACCAACTGCTCGGCTCCGCTGGCGCACCTCAATGGCCGAAAGGCGTTGGGGGATCTGGTGGTGTTCGTGTCGGACAACGAGTCCTGGGTCGACAAGGCCTCGGGCCGGGGAACCGCCACGATGGAGCAGTGGGAAATCTTCAAGGCCCGCAGCCCGCAGGCGAAGCTGGTCTGCATCGATCTGCAGCCGTACAGCACGACCCAGGCAATCGACACCGGTCGCAATGACGTGCTGAACATCGGCGGATTCAGCGATCAGGTATTCGAAGTGATCGCGGAGTTCGCCGGTGGGAAGCTGAACACCAATCAATGGGTTGGTGTGATCGAGTCGGTGACGATTTAAGGGCACGTCCCACGGACGGAACTGCTGATCGGGAACACCACCGGCCCGGCGAAAGCCGCGCCGGTGGACTGAAGGGACGGGATAGTCAGACCGAATGCCGCTCGGGACTACATTTTCAAAATGATGTCTCGGCAACAACGTTGTCGGGTTGACTATCACGTTCTCAAAACAAACGGCACGCGAATGCCGGCGCAGAGTACATGGTGCGAGGGGTTCGATCCCCAAGCGGCTCAATGGTTGAAAAGACCATTGCGCCGCCGCGAACTCTGACCAATGATTGTCGCTGCCGTCGATCGAAGGTGACGAATGCTGGAAGGAACTACATCAGATGTGCAGGTTCGAATCCTGCCTGTCGATTCATTTCGACAATGGCGGAATTGGCAGACGCTTAAAGCCACGGTCGAAAGACCGGTTGTTTCTCTGAAATTGTCGTCAACTTTTTCTGGCCGCTTGCGGCTTCGCAGATCGAGCATTCTTGATCCGCGAGACCGCAAGCGGCGGAGATGCGATTAGCCATCGCTGCGAATGCCGGATGGAACTACATGACCTGATTAAACGGGCAACCGCCCGGGTAACGCCGGCCCGATTCGCTCAGGGCCGGTCGTCCTCAGACCTGTTCGTCCAAAATTTGTCGCAGCCACTGATGGCAGTGGCCCTAATTTGAGTCTCACGCCAGTGATAGTGTATCAGCAGCACATCGGTTGGGCCGAAAGGCCGGCTGTTTCTCCGAACTTGTCGTCATGTTCTGTAACTCTGCGGCGAATGCCGAAGGAACTACATCACCTCGCAGGTCGCGGGTTCGATTCCCGCCCGGGTCTGGCGACAGATTCGGTAGCTCAGCGGCAGAGCAGCGGGAACCGTTTCTTCAACTTTTTGTCGCCGCATTTTGGATGTACGTTAAATAACGCTGGCACAAATGCCTGCGGGAACTACAGGTTGCGGGTTCGAATCCCGTCGACTCCGCTGCACGGAAATCCGGGGTCGTAGCTCAACGGCAGAGCAGAGTTTCTGCAAATGATTGTTGTGCCAAATCAATACCGGGCTTGCCGTTTCAGCGGCAAGTTCTTCAAGAAGTGAAAAGGTGCCCCATGACGTTGATCGATGAAATCCCAAAGCCCCACATCGTCGCGACCGACACCGCGACCGGCATTCTACCGGTCAACGGGCGCACGCCGATCACCGTGATTGGCACCAACTCCATCCGGGCAGGTTTTGAAGCCAAGTGCCTGCAGCAGGCGATCAATTCGCGCATGGCTCCGGGCGTGACCGACCTGGTGCTCAACCCCGATGCCCATCTGGGATATGGTGCGCCGGTGGGCTGCGTGATGGTTTCGCCGACGCATATTTATCCCGGCCCGGTCGGTGTCGACATCAAGTGCTCGATGAGCCTGTTGCAGATGGACATTCCCGGCGACTTGGTGGCCGACCGTGCGGTTCGCCGCGCCCTGATCGAGGCGATCGGCCAGCGGTTACCCACCGGCGCGGGCCGGGGGCAGCGGTCGGCTCGCAAGAGCCGGAAGGTCGGCCGGCAGGTTGGGATTGCTGCCGTCACGCAGGGGGCGAGCGTGGATGTGTGTCATGCGCTGGGCATTCCGCCGGACTGGGTGTCGCGTTGCGAAGACAGCTTTCATGTCGGGCACGACGACACGGCTGATGCGCTGGGGCATCGGCTGGACAAGCTGCTGCACGCCGATGCACTGGGCGATTTCGACGACAAAATCCGCCAGCTGGGAAGCTACGGCGGCGGGAATCATTTCGGCGAATGCGAAATTGTGAGCATCAACCCCGAGCCCGGCGGCTCGGTCGCGGGTCCGGGAATCGATGTCGCCCAGACCGCCAACACGTTCGGCCTGCTCGACAACTGCGTCGCCTTCCTCTCGCACTGCGGCTCGCGGGGCCTGGGTCACAAACTGGCGGCGGGCCAATTCCGAGCGCTTCAGGATCATTTTTCCAGGTGGGACATCCCCCTGCCCGGCAACGACCGTGAGCTGGTCTACGCCCCGCTGGGGACTCCCGAGGCGAATGATTACATCGACGACATGAGCCTGGGCGCGAACTTCGCCACGCTGAATCATCTGCTGATTAACACGCTGGTGCTGGAGGCATTTCAGGAGGTCCTGCCCGGCACCAAGGGCAACCTGGTTTATTTCATCAGCCACAACATCGCCCGGCGGGAAGTGGTGAACAACAGGATGTCCTGGGTGCATCGCAAAGGCTCAACGCGCGCGTTTCCCGCAGGCCATCATGAATTGAAGGGAACGCCTTTCGAATCCACCGGACATCCGATTCTGCTGCCGGGGAATCCGCGCGACGGCTCGGTGGTCATGGTCGCCACCGAGGGTGCGAACAAGAGCTGCTACAGCGTGAACCACGGCGCGGGCCGGCGCATGGGCCGCAAGGACGCCATCCGCCGGCTGGATCAGACCCGCATTGATGATGAGTTAAACCAATGCGACATCCTCAGCAACTGCCGGCAATATCCCAGGGACGAAGCCCCCGATGCGTACAAGGATTTTGGCGAAGTGCTCAAGTCGGTGGAACTGGCGGGTCTTGCGGTGCCGGTGGCAAAGCTGAAAGCGCGATTTGTGATTAAGGACGGGGATCAGGCGGATGATTGAGCTTGGGTGATTGAGCTTGGGTGATTGAGCTTGGGTGATTAAGCTTGGGTGATTGAGCTTGGGTGATAAACTTCGGTGATTGAGCTTCGGTGTGCGGACGCGTGGCGCGGCCCTCCGAACGTCATTTCACCTTAGCCGTCGCTTCCAGATGCTTTGCAATCGACGCAAGCAATTGTTCGGGTGCGAACTGGGTCTTCACAAAGCTTTCCCGCACGCCCAGTTCTTTTGCGCGGGCCATCGTCTGCGGATCGGACAGTCCGCTCACAACGATCACAGGTATTTCCCGCGATCGGGCATCCTCGCGCAGCCGCATCAGGAAGGTCAGCCCGTCAATCGGCGGAATCATCACATCCAGCACAATCAGGTCCGGCGGCGACTGCTGCACCGATCCCAATGCTTCAAACGCATTGGAAACACCGGTGGCAGAGTGCCCTTCCAATTGCAGCAAACGCAGCAACGGTTTAACGGTTTCAGCGTGATCGTCGATAACAAGAATTCGGCCCATACTGATTAAAGAATAGTATGCACGCTGCCGCATCCGAACGGGAACGCCAAAATAAATGAAGGTTAAGTCTGCATCCTGCCGCGAAGAAACTCCATCACCAGCGGTTGAATGGTTCGCTGCAACAAGGGGTTGGCATACCCCACCCAGGACAGCCCGGTGGTGGTATCCATTGGCCCATCCAAAGGCTGGCCATCCGGCGCGGTGATGCGGACGCCGGCCTCCTCGGCAATCAGCATCGTTGCACAATCGTACGGATGGCAGCAAAGCCCTTCGGGCTGGCCCTGCATCCGGTAAAACACCGGTCGAAGGTCGGCATTGAATCGGTCATGCCCGATGATCAACTCGTAAAACTGTCCCCCGGTGCAGATGTACTGATCGTCGAACACGGTCGCCTGCGTCACATCCGCCGGGCCGATCAGGTTGCGGACCAGGTGCTCCATCAGTTCGCTCGCCAGCACCTTGGTGCCGGGGAAAAAGTTGCTCACCGTCGCAAAACCGTGATTGATTGTTTGGGCCTGGCTGGGTCGAAGTCTCAGCATCTCGCCACTGACGACCGACATCACCTCCGGGGGCATCGGGGGTTTGTCCCCCTTCTGAAATGCCAGCGCGATCTGAACATCCTGCTGGTTGACGTATCCCATGCCGACCAGAATTTCACCCACTCGCCCGCCCTTTCGCTGCTGGGCGTTGAGGGCTTCAACCACTTTGTCGGTGGTGACTTTTCCCAGGTTGGTCAGCACATGGCCAATCGGCGCGCCGCGATGATATTCCGGCTCCATCACTGCATCGGCCGGCTGCAGGTTCTCGCGAATGCCGCGCGCGCCCTGGCCCTTGATGGCCCACAGCACATCGGCGTATCCCATTTTGCTGGTGGGCAGCTCGGTCATCACCGCCACTTCGATATCGCGCAGGCGCGTGCCCGGCCCGTTGTTGGGCGCGACCCCCGCCAGCGCCCAGGCAGCGCGTTTGTCGTACATGATGCCGCGCGTCCCGTCGATCGGGTCGACGATCACCCGGATTTGCGCCTCCTCTTCCGCGGTTCCATGCGGGAAGACGACCGGTCCTTCGTTACCCTGCTCGTCTTCCATTCCTTCGGCAATCAGCACCAGCGGTGTTTCCCGGCCCCATTCCTCGCAGAACTGCTCGAGGATCGGATCGACTTCGGTGTCGATTTTGTAAATGGTGTCAGCCGCCGAAGATCGGCTCACCTCGTGAAGCCCGGCCTCCCCCGCCGCTTTTCGCGATGAGATAATGGTGTCGCGCACCAGGCGCTGAAACCGGCGAAGCCGCTCGACGATGGATTGGGGATCGGAAATGGGCATGTGCCTCCCTCGGTTAATGTCAAACCACCGCCGTGCCGACATGCCACGCGCCGGGGCTGGTTCCGACCAGCGCTTCGGGCTTGTTGCCGGTCTGTTTTTCGTACAGCGACATGATCTCAAAAAGAGCCTCATCCATCCCCGGCGCCTGCTCGGCGAGCACCGCGACGGTGCCTCCGCTGCCACCACCGGTGATTTTCGCACCGTAAAACCCTGCCGACTCGCGCTCGCGCACCAGCTTCACCAGCAGATCGCATTCGTCCGCACCCAGCATCGCGTCATTGGTGTACGACAGATGCGAGGCGTACATCAGGTGCCCAGCCTTGTCGAGCAGCACCTTGCGTTCTTGCCCGGTGGATAAATCCGCTTCGTGGAGAAATTCGACAAACCGCTGCACACGCCGGGCCTCCAGGACATGATGATCCGTCGCATGCTGAACCTGATAGCTGGCAGCGGGGTCCACTGTCGTTGCCGAGTCAATGGTCGGACCGAACCGGTCGAGAAATTCCCGGCCCGAGATCAGTTCCGGAACATATTTTCGGAACGTTCGCTTGTAATCCTCCGGATCGAGATTTGCCAGGTAGCCGTTCATCGGATCGCTCACCAGTTCCTGCCCCGCAGCCTGCCCGATCTCCCGCATCTGATGCACGATTATTTTGTGCCCCATGAACGCGGCACAGCGCGTTTTGCCGTACATCCCCCCGCCGACGCTGTGTTTCACATGGCTGTTGATTCCCAGAACCCGCACGCCTTTGGGCAGGTGCAATGCCGGTTGGATCTGGTGGGGCTGGCAGACCATCCGCAGCAGAGAATGCGCCTGCCCGTAGCAGCTGCTGACCTGATCCATGATACCGCAGGGCGCACCGACCACGCGGTTTTCCACCTGCTGGCAAAGTGCGGACATCGTCATCGGGTCGATGCGGTCGCGAAGGTTGAAATGGTCAACCAGATTCATCATGGTTGCCACTTCGATGGCCGCCGACGAACTCACGCCCGCCCCCAAAGGCACCGTGCTGTAGAGTGCCAGATTCAACCCCCGGTGCCGGGGATCGGAGAGATCCACGTACTTCGCTTCATGCAGGATGAACAGGCAACCCGCCAGATACGCCGCCCAGCGCCGGCCCGGTTCGCTGAATTCGATTTTCAGTTTTTCCAGCGGTTGCGTCGCCAGCGCATCCATCGGCATGCCGAATGTGAACGGCTGATGATCGTCGAGCAGATTAAACGAAAAAATCTGCACCCGGCGATCGCCGCGCTCCTGCAGAACCACCGCCGCCGCCCGATCCAGCGTCGCCTCGGCAACCAGCGACCCGGTGTAGTCGGCAATGCCCCCCATCACATCCAGCCGGCCCGGTGCCCGGCTCAGGCGCATCGGCCGACTGTTCGCAAACTCCGCCGCAAGCTCCGCGGCAACGCGCCGACGCAGGGTCGGCACCGGTTCCATCTCCAGCAGCGATGCCGGGGAATCCGCAGCCGCGACAGATGGATCATTCACGTTCACTGATCTCCCAATCCCAGACCATGCTTTTTCTCTGTTTTTTCAGGTGTCTTGCCCGGCAGGACAATCTGGTCAAAAAAACGCCCGCCAGTTGAAAGCTCGAAGACCGCGCTCAGCACATATGTCTGTGCAGGATTCACCCCCGGGTAATCCAGCTGAAATCGATAGGTGCGCAACGTGGTATTCCATCGCTCGCGCTGCTCGGCAACGCTTTCCAGCGAACCCACCCAATGGCCCAGCCGCTTGCCGCGCGGGTCCGGGGAATCGCGGCGATACTCGAACAGCTCAAACAGCACCCGGCCCGAAGCCTTGGTCGGATCGCCGAATTGATCCGTGAATTCCAGATGCGCCTCAATGCCATTGGGCTTGCCGGAATGACTCCAGACGGCGATTTCCGTGAAACCCGGATGCACCCGCATCGCCGCCGGTGGAAACAAATCCGACGCAGTGCTGCTGTGCGACCCGGCCAGGTCTTCGCACCCGATCAGCGAAAACACCAGCGGAATCAGACAGCCTCGACGCACCCATGCTTGCATGACCAAAATTTAGAGCCGTGCGACGGGATAGTCAAAATAGCTGCACAGTGACGACTGCACAGCCCAAGACAGACCGAGCGAGAATCGTATTTTCTTTCACGCCGCACTCGGCACTCCGCACTCGGCACGCCGCACTCGGCACTCTTCACTCTGCACATATGCTCACCGCACCAGCGGCACCACCGCGTAGATGAACGAAATCGCCGCGACCAGCAGAAGCTCCGGCATCCGGGACAACAGGTAAAGCACCCCCGCCGCCGCGACCAGGCAAAAACCGATCTGGCTCAGGATCGTCAGGTGATGCAGGAACGAAAACATGTGGGAGAAGTCGATTGCCATGGCTGTCAGCTCCGTTGTTGGGTTGTGCTGGAACATAACCCATCCCCGGCGTCGGGCTGGAAATCCCGAGCCATTCCATATCCGCCAGGCCCCGTCAAACCACAGATTGGGAAATTGGTTCCGCCGGTGACGCCTGCCAGGAGAAAGGACATTCACCAATCGCTCATTATCGGGCCGAATCCTGCCGATGATGGGAATGAAGCAACAAAGGGAGCCGCCATGGACTGGACAATGATCATTGCCGTGATGCTGGGGGGATGGGTGTTGTTATCGGTGCTGAGCAGCGAGCGGATCACCCGGCACAAGCAGATCGCCGACGCCATCACCGCCGCCAAGGCCGCCGCCGCCGATCAGGCGATGAAGCTCTGATCAAGCCTTGAAGGTCGGAAATTCAAATCATTGACAGCGATTCCAGCCGCGGACTACACTGACTTGAACGGTTCAAGTCCGAAAAAATCTCAGTCCAAGAGGCGTGCTTTGGAAAATCGCAAACCCCCTTCCTCCGACTCGTCTTACCATTCCGTCTATGCCGCCGCCCTCATCGTGGCCATGGTGGTCTTTATCTTTGGAGCATATTTGGCCGGCAAGGGACGCGGCTTTGAACTGCTTGCCGCTGGCGTGCTCTCCATTCTCGGCACGCTGATCACCTGGCCCATCGCCGCATCCATCCTGGCGGTGCGAAGAGCCAGCCACATCGAGCAGGACCACCTCTCCCATACCCTGATCGACCGCCTTCACCAGATCTCCAGCCTGTTGACCACGCTCAGCCAGCAGCAGCTGCTCAGCGACCGGGCGAAATCGGTCGCCTTCCGTGAAAACGACCGGCAGGCGCTTCGCAAGGCCATCCGCGAGGAAATGAACGCCAAGGATTGGGACGCCGCCCTGGTGCTTGCCAACGAAATGGAAACGCAGTTTGGTTACACCCAGGAAGCCGGCGCGTTGCGGGCCGAGATCAACAATAACCGCACCGAAGTGATCTCCCGGCAGATCGCCGACGCCGCCGCCATCATCGACGAACACACCCGCATGGAGCGCTGGAGCTACGCCATGCGCGAAGCCGAACGGATCATCCAGATCTATCCCAACGAAGAGCAGGCCAAGCGGCTTCCGCAGGAAATCGAAGCCCGCCGCCAATCGCACAAACGGCAGCTGCTCGACACCTGGAAAGAATCCGTCGCCCGCAACGACATCGACGGCAGCATCGAAGTGCTGAAAAAAGTCGACCCCTATCTCACCCCCGCCGAAGCCGCCAGCATGCAGGAAACCGCCCGCGGGATCTTCCGCGAACGCCTCAACAACCTCCGCGACAAATTCGCCCACGCCGCCCGGGAAGAAAACTGGTCCGAAGCCGTCCGGCTGGGCGAGTTGATCATGTCCGAACACCCCAACAGCCGCCTCGCCCTGGAAATCCGCGACACGATGGAAACCCTCCGCCAACGAGCAGGAGCACGGCACGCAGAAGTGGCGTGAGCTTCAATTCCAGCAGCTGGATGACTAACTTGCCACGGACACCGATGGCATCAAAGAAATACGACGACCTGACCAAAGACGAGCTTGTCCGACTGCTGGAAACGCGGGACCGGCGGGACGCCACGCGGTTTGGTCTGGTTTGGGAAGCCAACGAGATCGAACGCGACAAGGCCCTCAACCAGGATTTTGTCGCTCTCGATTTTATCGAAAACTTGTCTTGCCGGGGGGGGGGGGGGGGGAAAGGGGGATGCCAACCCATTGGGGGGGGGGGGGCGG
>Ga0116230_10004001_pt1 | contig 14415 bp, 7 predicted proteins | sample S1TSphfallax_3_FD_88678 | JGI IMG/M metagenome (GOLD analysis project Ga0116230, IMG submission 88678) | Host-associated microbial communities from peat moss isolated from Minnesota, USA - S1T2_Fd - Sphagnum fallax MG | ecosystem: Host-associated > Plants > Peat moss > Unclassified | place: USA... | reverse complement strand
CAGAACCTCCTTTTCCATCAAGAGTAGCCGCCATGCAAAAGAACTCATCAAAACACCTCACACAAATTCATCAGTCCTTCCCATGCAAGGATAATAAAAAAGGCAGCCGCCATAGGCAAGACGACTTAATTAGCACAACTTAATTCCCTGATCAAAAACGCGCAAAGGTAGATGTAACCTAATTTCGGGCTACACTCAAACCTCAAGAGTGGACAATTCTTGTTTTTTTCAAATGTCTTTTTTTTAATCAAATGTGCACACCATTGTTATTAAAAATTGGAGAGGATTTTAACATTGATGATTAAAAGGGAAAAAGGACTTGAATTAATGAATTTTTTTTATATAACCCATTTGAGCAAATTTGGCTGAAAAACTTGTGTTTTTGACCTTGAAAATTATGGATTTTGAAAATGTGGTTTTAACACAAGTTATTCATATATACATGTGATAGAAGGCATGAATGCATAATATACATGATATAAAATAAATTTATAGTCAAAGTGTATTTATATTTAAAATGTAGTGTTAAATGGGGTATTCAAAATAGAAAACCTTAAGTTATAAACCAATGTAGAAATAACACGTGTCATGTGCAATCCTTGGGAAAGGACTTTTACCTTGGTCCTCCTAGTTTTTTTTACTATGATTTCACCCCATAAGAAAAATTCACATTGAAAAACACTATATTATTAGGTGATTTTTCATCTTGAATGGATGATAAACATAATTTATGTAATATAAGGTGAATGCACACTAAGGTGGTTCACTTTTTGAGTCACGATGCCCATTTTGGTAGAGTGCATTTTCTTTTGACACCTTTAATGAATAATAAAACTTATCAAATTGACAAATTGAAATTAATTATACATTAACAACTTGATTATGAAAATACTATGTAATTATTTTTCAATAAAAAAACATCCACTTTTCATAATGAACTTTTGAAATACAAAAAAATGGATTGGTCAATAGACTAGAATGATAGAAAATAAAAAGGTTCATATTGAATTCGATTCCAACTTATCTATATAGTGATTCAATATATAGTGTAACATCAAATAACAAACTTTTGTGTGAAAGTTACTACTTAAAAAAATCCATAGTCAAATTTTAATCAACAACTTTTGAATGGTCAAACTTAAACCATGTTTTCATAAGTCTTTAACATAGTTGTTTTCTTCCTTCAAATTTCAATTTTTTCCCCTAGAGGTGTATATATTTGAAATATATAGGTGGGTTCTTATTAATATGGATTTTATTGCTTTTGATACATGGAATTTATTATCATTGAACCCATGATGCTAGAAAAATTCAAAAATTTAACACTATAAAATGGATTTGTGCAAACTCTTGTTTTTTCAAAAAATGAGCCACCTTAGAATACATATGTGCCCTATACCTCCATCTAGTTTGGGAGAAATTATTTGGTATGTGAAAATCACACTAGGGTTTTGTAAGAAAAAAAGATTTTAACCTTGGACTAGGTGGTTCTTTATATCATGAATGTACCCATTTGAACAATTTGTCCATTTTTAGTAATGATTAATAATTATGCATCAAAATCAACATGTAATCTACAATTTGTTAAAGATAGTTGACACATTCATTGATTTAATTGATCCATGAACTAATGAAATGCTTTATTTATCTTAGATTATTGGGTTATTTTTTAAATGAATGATTTTTGATGACCAACTTGTATCACATAACCCATGGGTTATGCCACCCATAGTCAAGCAATATTCTAAAAGGTAAAAACATTCACACATACAATAGATATTTGATTGGACGATCTTTGTTAGTATAAATGAAAAGTAATTATAATATTAATTTTAAACTTTAAAATATCTTTCACATCAACCATCAATGTGAAATTTTTTTTCATTGATTATTATGATTTGAAGAATCACATGTTTAATATGCATTTAAGTAGATTTTTAAAAATACAAATAAATGCACTTGTAAATGTCTATTCTTACAAAATAGGTCAAATGTAGATGAAATCCATTGAATGTATTTCAAGAACTAATGGTGTGAGCTAATATGTACTTATGTACTTGTAACTTTTATTTAAATAATACCCATAAAATGTACAAATTTTTTAACATACAAGAATATGTTTGAACACAATATTTACTAGCTAGTTTGAAAACTATGCTTATTATATGTATATTTTTATATGGCAATATTCTTCAAATTTTGTATTCAACTTATTAAAGACCCATTGGAAGGTAACTTATTCAGAGGTTTGATTTCTCTTTGATATGCTCTAATGTGAAAACTGGATAAGTTTTCAGCTTGAATTTTGAAAGATTACTCTATGTTACCCTAAGATTAGGGTCGGTTTCCATGTCTAATCAGCCACTATCTGACTGCAATGAATTTGGTCAAATTATGGGTGGAAAGGCTTTCTATGATCATCTCACTATTCTCAACGAACTTTGAATGAACCGACACCTGGCAGTTAGAGGTGAAGAGAGTTGGACCAAGTGCATTGGGACAACCAGCTTTTGAGGTAAGGTGGCTGGCATTTGTGAGTCTGATGAGCACTGTGTCCAGATCTGGAGGCTGGGTTCTCGAACTTGTTGGATAAAAACCCTAACTATTGGGTGGGAAAAGTAAAAATAGTGTGCCAGTGAGCAGTCGTGAAAACGTGCCCTTCACATGATTAGACCTTAAGGCAAAAACTTGAGTGTAAATTATCCAATACTATCATGGGAACTGTCACGCATTTGATGGAAACAACGTCAGCAAAGGACCATAATTTATCATGGTCCCTGGATTTCCGGGCGTGTCTATTAAGATTGTTAATATGTTCTTCATGTAGTGACAAAGAACAGGAGTTACCATTAGATACCAAATTTTGAAGCACCTTACTTTCCGGGCGACGTAAGTTGCAATCAACTTATTACTATCGACAAGGTGCCATAATTTCTAAAAGAAGTTCTGCCAGTTTATTACGACTAATTTAGCTTTCTTTCCTCCCTATATATGGCCCTTCTTGCTTCACCTTCTCCCTCAGAGCAATTACAACCGTCCCTTCTCCTTTCTCTCTTTCCATGCTAGTAATGGCTCACGATTCGTCTTTTGCTCCCACCCAGATCCTGCCGGTCTCTACCTCCTCCGCAATTTTCTCTCATCCATCTGCCTTCAACTTGTTGTTTGCTTTTGGTATGCAGGTCTCGATGTATCCAAGTTTGGGAGGCAGGGTACGACGTTTCCAGCAAGAGGCTGTGTTTGAAAGAACTACCCATGAGTTCTTAGTATCGCTCCATTTGGATGCGATCTGAAGTGTTTCGTCAGTTCTCAAGCCGGCTGCCATCACGCCGTCGTTCCGGCCGTCCTTCTCGTTGGCAAGTAATTCTCATCGGAGGTCCCTTCAGTTCAATAGTGGATCATAGAGGGATGTACAGCTGCTGACTCAAACATCCGACTGCCCTGTTGAGGACCTATCCTAACAGGGTATCCGCTTGTTTGATGCGGGAGGTGACCATCCTTTGTATATTTCCTCTCTTGGACTGAAGGGAGCTCCCGTTCGTTTTACTGTCGATCTCTCCACCCTTTGCTTGACAACTGTCATCATACGCATTCTTTTTTCTCGCCTCTTATTTGGAGTATGGTTGCAAGTAGGGTAGGTACTAGGTTCCATGCCTCCAACACGTAGAACTTACCCTGCTTGTTTGTCTTTTTGTTCCAGATTCCAAGGAGGTGGTGATGATCTAGATCACCTCTCATGTTTTCAAAGTGTTGAGAGTTCGTCCTCCATGTCCAAACTGAAAATTCCCGAAAAAGCTGTCACTTGCTGAACATGTGATTCTTCCACTCACGACAGGGCATGCACTGGATGCCGTGTAATCGAGTTTGTGTCTCTCAATTACGTTGAAGATCCATACTCAACGTTCTTGACACACAGTACAGGAACACGAAGACGTCTGGTAGTGACACGGTTGTCAGAAAACAGGCGGAAGTAGACGTCTGGTAGGTAGGGATGTGCTACCTAGTTCAAACACGTCTGCTGATGCTTGCTTGCTGTTGCTCTCCTTTTGCATGGCAACTCAGCGTGACTAACTCAGTACCTAATTGGCAGAGGTACTGGTCGCCTGCATGTCGAGACCAACATAGTTGTGTATGCATCGCTAATATGTTCTACTCTCATTCCCAACTAGTGCTGACTGCGTTTGAACTAGGTAGCACATCAGTATTTAGAACGGTTCTTTTCCTATTCTGTTACCGTGACACTCGAGGGGATGATACCAACACGTACAGAGGTTTCTGGAAGCGTACTATGTAGTCGGTCAGTATGTACCTGGGACTCCCAGAGTACTATCCAGTCAACAAGTTTCCGAAATGAAGGAAGACGAAGTTTTTGTTAGAATTCTGTCATAATAGCGATAAGAAGGTTTCCATATTGCGCTGATAGTGAAAGTATCCCCCGCGGGTCAACAAAATAACCTTTTCTTTTCACCTCTAAAAGCCTCTTATTCACACCATATTTTTACTTTGCCGTGTATAAATTGGGGTGTACTTCTCCATTCATAAATTGAGGGTCCAAAGAAGGTTATCAGCAACGCTGTCTTTGCCACTTTCGTCCTTAAAGCCCACACGATGAAGTTGTCGTTATGGAATGCTACCAGCGGAAATTTGTTGTTTCTGTATTATTTTAAATAAAGAAAAAAATGTTTTGAGGCCTACTTTTACTAGAAAGTGGGCAGTTGCACTGAGTGTATGACTGTGGTAATCAGATCTGATTGTGGTCAGCCTAGCAACGACTACCGCAGTTTCAGGATCACCACATCACTCCAACTGCGATGTGACGATGTATCACACTTTCGATCAACCTTAAAAAGTTTGAGTCAGCATCAAGTGTGAAAATATATGTAAATTTAAGTTTGTGACAATAAAGTTATCCTTCAGTTCTCCTAGTTTACCATCTCTCAGTGACAACTTAATATTCGGTGTAAGTAAAGCTATTAAAATTCATAATGACTGTTTTTTGCCCCAACTGAAACGTGCTGATATAAGAGTATACGTTCTGGTGACGTAGTGCAATCAAGCCTTTCACGGAAATGAATATCTTACTTTGCGAGTATGTAGTCTCATTGAGGCCCTTCTTCCGTAACCACCCATGAAATTCGTTCTATAATCTGGGTCCAAATAAAGATTTGTTTCTACACATACTTTTTCACGAAATATTGAATTGGTCAGGTGTTGTTTACAAATCATGTAAAGAACATGATACTGTTCTATAGTCAGCTCCCAAAACTGAAGTTATATTGACCACGAATTAATTAACCTTGAATATGTGGCATATATTCTCACATGTACGTTGAGGTGTTTTACATAATGGAAGACAGAATCAGCCTCATACTTGCTCTGGGTTACTCCTCAGACCTCTCTCATCGCACCTATCTTAAGTAAAACGTAGAAATCAAGCCTTTTCACGTCCGACCTAACCATGCATTGAGCGCCTTACTTTCACGAGCGAATTCACAAGCTGCTCTCTGCCTGTATGCCATCTCCTGCAACACAAATCTGTTTTTTTTAAGAGATTCAGTTCAGGTCCAAAGCTTTCTAGAGAGCTTTGAATTGTTTGTACACTATGCCGAGTGACTAACTAATGTATGTGTACGTGGTGTTGCAACAATTGGGTTTGTTTCAAGTCTTACAATTGTTAGGGGGTGACATTGTGGGTTATTCTCAATGATAAGAGCTATTATCTTAATTTTTCATTCCATGATCATTGGAGACCTGCTAAATCATTGCAGACTTGCAATTGAGTCACTATGTGATCTCTAGTTGAATTTGACATCATGTCTACTAGTTTGGTCGCTTTGAACAGTTGTATTCAATGGGCTTGAGTTTGTACACCCATTTGCATATATTATCAAGCTTCTAGAAGATTGTCACTATTGAACCTCTTACATTCCATCTTATATATTGGGCTATCTACCTTGCAATAGCCCAATATACACGCTTATTATATTCAAAACGTTGAAACAGAGATCTGGTTATAGAACGAATTTATATAAATGTTTATTTTACGAATTGCATTTCGCAGCATGCACAATGCCACGATGATGTCCCAACTGCACTGCTAATATGTTAAGTTACTGCAATTTTGTCATACGGCCAGAAGAATCTAGTGGTATGTATCTTGCAGCAAAGAGACAGAAGTGAATTAGGACAGAACCAGCCTAATCAAACTCCTGTAGTTCTGCTGAGTGGTTCATGTCGTGCAGTGATGAACACCTGTTCTGCTTAGCAGAACAAAGAACGAAAGAGCCTCGGTGTACACAATATACGAAAAATAGCTTAAACTGCCATCTCTCTTTTCTTTCCAAAGCAATCTAGTTTGTAGTCCATCACAAAGCATCAATGATGAAAAACTCAAGAAAGGTTTGGGTTTGAGTTTGACAAGTTGTTACTTAATTTATTTAGCATCAGTTTTCCCTAGTTGATGTCTTGTTTAATATAAATTCATCATTTAGTGTATGGATTAGGATGTCTTCCATTAAGGTGTGATCAAAACAACCTAATGGAAAGCACTAAATTGGAGCCATGTTGCTTGTTGCATGGATAGGAAACTAATTTCCGTTGAAGAGTTGCAATTGGGCTAGAGGTATGTAGGTAATTAGTGTTACCTACATTTCATGTTAGGACTTTTGTAGAGAACGGTTCCATTAAAAATCAAAGATGTCGTTTATTAATAATTCATAATTTAATTCTCAACTCACATAGTTGTACATTTTAGCAAGGTTGAGTTTGTGAGATTGTGAATGACATTAAACAAACATGTGGATGAAATGGAAAGTTGTTGTTGGAGGAAAATAAAACAAATGCAATGGAAAGTTGTTGTTGAAGGAAAATAAAACAAATGCAATGGAAAGTTGTTGTTGAAGGAAAATAAAACAAATGCAATGGAAAGTTGTTGTTGAAAGAAAATAAAACAAATGCAATGGAAAGTTGTTGTTGGAGGAAAATAAAACAAATGCAATGGAAAGTTGTTGTTGGAGGAAAATAAAACAAATGCAATGGAAAGTTGTTGTTGGAGGAAAATAAAACAAATGCAATGGAAAGTTCTTGTTGGAGGAAAATAAAACAAATGCAATGGAAAGTTGTTGTTAGAGAAAATCTCTAATCATAATAGTTTAATAAAAAAGATACTACCAAAATCCCTTAAGCCACCTTTATTTAGGCCACCTTTACTATCATAAGAAGTAATGTTTCATATGCATACAAAACATAACATCTATCCTTTGAATTTGGAGTAAACCTAATCATCTATAGCTTAATCTTGAATGTCCAAAATCACTTTGGAATACGAGCATAAAATATAAATAAATAAATGATTTTTCATAGAAATAAGCATTGACTGCAAGTTGTAGCGCCAGCAAGAAAGTGATCATCATGGTTGACGACAAGACGGCAAGTGGAATAGCAAGAGGGAGAAATGAGATGAGGCCAAGTCAGTGGTACTTGTCAGTCAAGTTGTGATGTGCTTAGTTGATTCCATAAGCAGCTCGTCTGTGGGCATCAGGGTCTTAGGATTAAGGATTGGACAGAAGGTTAAGGAATCACTGACACCTGAGATTATGTGAACAGTGGAAGCTTGAATAGGACTCACGAGTCCCAACCAGTTTTGTCCAGCTCTCAATTTTGAAAAAAACTTTCTATTCCATTTTTTAGTTTTTATTTGGGGTGTCGGAGAACCTTCAGTGCACTTTCAAGAACGATATTTTGGATTTGTCATACCTAAGACAATCCTGAAGACTTCTCAAAACATTTGGAGAGTTCAGTTCAATTTAAGACCTGGGTTCTCGTCCGTTGATATTGCATCAAACTAGAAATGCAAAATATTTATAACATTAGTTTTATATTTAAACCGGTACTCAAATGAAAATGACTGGAACCAAAGGATTTAGAAATCAAAAAAATTGATCTCGATATCAAACCAGTGGTTCCATGAAAAAATAAATAAATTTAAGTTTGGAAGTGAACCGGGACTGAATGTTCCTTTTGAAATCAAGAACTGCACGACGCTAATCCCAACCAGATTCGTAATGAAGCTGAAGTCCACACCAGTGACGTCCAGGTCGCTAATTTTCTTGGATGAGACATCCAGTTACATCTAATGATACTAAATACGGCTCAAGGACTATAAGAGGATCCGGATTTGGACGACCTTTGACAGACACAACCATAAATGCAGCTGGAACCTATTTGGAGATGTACCCCTAGCTTCAGACTACATAGACCACCCTGTAGTCTGAAGCTGTAGTCTTCTACATAGTCTGAAGCTCGGTATAAACCTCCATATCACTACCCCATGGTATCAACAACCAAAAACCTTGTGCTATCTGGGGCTGAGATAACAGCCAAATGCCAGGACAGACTGTAGTGATCAGAGAAGACTCATTTTACAATTCAGAGACCTGTCTCATACCCCAAAACCTTCTGTTTAGAGCTTTTCAAGTTTCTCATTGATCCTCCCCTCATCTTTCACCATCCGGAATGCACTGCTGGTATTTTCACAGTGTACTCAGAGGGCACCTTTTAACCATGAAAGTTCCTCTCAGCTGAAGAACTTTTCATATTTAGAGTGTTCAGTAGCTGTGCTTTACACACAGTTAAATCCTCAGGGGAAGGCATTCTCAGAATAAGGGGCCACGTCAACTCTGCGTCATGTGGGGGCCCTTATTCTGAGAATGCCCTCCCCCCTAGGGCTTTCCCTAACACATAACCTCTCCCTCTTTTATCTTTTTCTTTTTCATACATCATCCAGACAGAGAATGGTTATACATTTTCATCCATGGAGAGGAAGGTTATATGTTTTTTTGTCCATCTCAAGAAAGTTATGAAACTTATCATTCACACATGAAGGTTAGGATGGAAACCAATGAAAGGAGGCTGGCCACCAGAAATAACTTGGGTGTTCCCATGCCTCAGTTATTTCCAGTGACTGCCAAGTTATTTTTAGTAAGCAGCCTCCTCTGGCTGGTTACCTAGTCCATGGGAACAAGTCATCCTCCAATCTTTGCATGGTATCAATCTGCAATTGCATTTTACAACCTACGGTGCTTTTCTTATTTATATAATGTTTTGTCCTCTATTTTGAGCATAGTTGTCTTGCTTTTTTGTGAAAATGATAATTTCACCAATACCAATATCACTGCTGTATATGTATTTTGGCTAGTATAATACCATTGATCATGTTTTTTATCAAGTGCATTGGGTATGCCCCCACCATGGGGCCTTACCCTACACAAAATCTGATCCCAAGTTGCGGTGTCCTGTTACACAAGTGGCCCTAAGTTAGAGATGTATTGCCTGACTTCAGATCCCACGATATAATTCCTGAGATTTTGATGCGCATACAGTCTTAGCAAATTAGATTCATTTGCCGGCCCCCAACCAAGAAATATGCCTTTGGCTCAACGAGGCTCTGACATAAGCAGAGGCCACGATCTGAGTTCGCCGGATACTTGAGCATGATGCATCATGCAACCACATGGAAAACTTGTAAGGATAAGGACGTTCTTGGGAACAGATCCTGGACAGTCAGTAATTTGTTTATAGCCAGATTTCTACTTTTCTAAAAGGGCAGCTACCATTACAAAAGGAAAAAGAGTGGATTGATCGTGTAAAAAGTGGCAGAAAACTGTTTTTATTTGCGAGGTTGTCGTCACATACATAGTCACTACAGTTTTAAGAGTTCCTTGAAATAATGTCGCCAATCTGGCAGAATCTGTCTGAATCTGCTTAGGGATGCTCACCACCCTCGCTCCATCAGCAAATTGAAAACAAAAGCACTGCTGGAATAACTTTAGGGAATGGATGAGAAGACAATGTTAATCATGAGCACAAGTCAAATAAATACATTGTTCCAGAAACTTACTATTACTATTTATACATAAAGTACTGAGGCTGATTTCCATTTGTTAATATTTACAGGTTAGAAACCAGAATAACCCGCCTGTCCGTGCCAGCGCATCATTATAAGAAAGCGGAACAATCCGCCTATCACTGCAGAACGCATTGTGCTTTATGCAGAGGCGCTGGCCTGGAAGCAACTCGGATGTAGGCCTTAAAGTAAGAAAGCCCTCCGCTGGGGGCTTCCTCTAGACCTAATGTAGCAGCATGGCCGTTGGGTAAAGTTTAGTACCTTTGGATTGGGCAGGCTTTCAGGTCTCTTCGATGGCAGAATCAGCTGCCAGGGCTGATTTGGTAGTTCTTTACCTACCTATTTCAGTTTACAGCCTAAATATAGAAGTTTAGGCAAAGGAACATGTCCTAGAGGCACATTCTGCCTCCTAGTGTGACATTCAGCTCATCCTGGTCCTAATGAATCATTAGTAGGCAAAATGTACCATCTAGGACCCATTCTTTAGAGAATTTATTGGTGTGTTCAAACATTGACACTTGTCTCTTCCAGGGGGACGACTCGGGTGCATCCCTCGCACCTTGCCTGAGACTGGAAGTTCTTAGCTGTGGAGATATGCAACCAGAGTCCAGCATAATAGCAATTACAGAGAGAGGCCAGGGGAGAACCAACATTTAACTACATGCTAACAGACTTGTTTCCCAATTCAAATCCCACAGAGTGCGAAAATGAACCGTCAGAAAATTAGACCTCCAAATTACCCCCAACAGGTGATGACTGAAAACTTTTACCGCGCTGATGACTGGTTTCCCAGGTTGCTTGTTCATAGCTGGCAGACAGAAAATTTCAACGGAAAGTCCAAACCTCTGTCCCAACAAACACAAAAGAATGCCAAAAGAATGCTGTGAAGCGCTTGTTCCCTTCCTTGAAACACTCAAATTGTACTTGAGTACCACCTTCCAGGTTCAGGTAACTCTTTAGATCCTGGGTACAACATAAGTACAACTCGAGTACTTTGTGTATCCTCGGAGTACGATAATTTTCCATAGTTTCAATTTCCAAGCCCTTGAAATTAGAGATTCCACGAACACATAGGGGGTTATAGTCAAATTCATTCAACATTGAACACCACAAATTTTCCCTAGTTGTTTGAATGTGACCTCAAAACAACAAGAGCCATCACTTTTTTCTTTTTCCCTATAGATTTACTCAGTCAAGTATGGCGATGGTGGTGCATTAAAAACATTAGATGAAGGTAATAAAATAGAAAACTTTCCAATATGTTGTGTGTTTTTTCATAGTTGTTTCATTGTTTCTCATGTGGTTGGTGTACGTCATTTTCTTCTAAAACTTTGTCAACAAACTCAAGATGTGTTATGTGACTATAGGAACTTTGCATTTTGCCTCTATAATCACCACCTCTGTGCATTTGTCTTTTTTTCACCCTCTCAAATCATCACTATTCATGATTCATTATCAATATTCTCTTCCACCCATTTTTTTGCTACAACTATCATGTAGTTTTCAACTCCGAACATTTCCATTAACATTGAAGCCAAACCTAATGACCTATGTGTTGGTGTTGGGCATTTGGCAAGGTGTTGCAATAACAATATTTTGAATGGACCTAAATAGGAGGCCTTGTTTAATGTTGGCACTAATGATCTTATAATGTAAGAAGGCAAAGTTTTGGAAGTTTCATTGAAAGTCTTTTCACACTTGGGCCTTCTTCAAGGTGAACAATAACCAACCTATTGATTTAGAGCAGAGTCAAATTATGAAATGCATAGTTTGTCATAGTGAGATGGTTGGTTTTGAAATTCTACCCTTGTGCATAAGATGCCACAAATGCCTCATTACTTATCACAAGGTTAATGACATATTTATCATGAAAAAATATGTAGAGCAAAATTGACATGCTCCCAAGTTCCTAGTTAGACCCAAGATGGGTTTGAGTTACTCAAACAACGGAATTGTGAGGAATTCGGGGCATATTCCCAACTCTCAGCATTAAAAGAGCTAAAGGGGCGTGCTGAAGCTCCGGGATGGGATTAGGAAGAGTGACAAGCTTTAGTTACTTACTTGAACTTGCATCAAACCAACCAACAAGTTGGTTAGTTCACATTCTAGAGCACCTTTAGTGTTAGGACAAACCACGGGCAACTCTAGACTCACAAGACTCCCCACGGCCCAAATTCGGGGGAAGCCACCACCTTCCCCCATATAGTATTCTCTGTGCCTCCCTACGGCACCCACATCTGAATGACTTTTTGTCCTGGGACTCCTAAGGAGGAGTCCCGAAACTACCACGGTTTGGACTCTTGTAACTTTACGAAACTATAACTCTTAGCTCAAACCTTCGATTGGGACGAGATCTAAAGCAAAGTTGTAACTCTCGTCAAGAGCTTTCCAACAGTGTGTCGCACTCCACCTGCACGCCTCGGGGTCGGGTCGATTCTCGACTTTTAGTGGTCGGGAGTCAAATTGCCTATTTGACTCCCAACCTTTTTTTTTGCCATAACTTGTGCTACAGATGTCCAAATGGCTCATGCGAGGCCATTTTTGACATCTACACTTCAATAAATTTTCAATGATATAAAGAACGCTTCAATGCAAGGTGTTTTGACCCTTGCAATCGAACTCTAAAGTTTCGAGAGTCCCAGAGGACTCTGAAGTCCCCATTTCGGGAGTGTGAGTCTCATCCTCACACTCTCAAAGTAGGGTGGCGACATGAAATGGCATATTTATCATGAAAAAATATGTAGAACAAAATCATGTTGTTTTATTTAAAAGGTATGTAAAGGAAGTACGTGATCATCTTCAAATTCTTTTTCATTAGGAACTAATTACTAAATGGCATTTTGTTAGCCCAAGTGCCATCTCTAGATACTTTCCTCTTCAAATCCATTTCCAAAAACCATGGAGCACAAAAAGGGCTCTTGGAGGAGATAATGTTGTTTGTGATCAAGGGTTTTTTACCATTAAGGACTATTAGGTTTGTTTGGTTTCACATATTGGTTTTTTTATTATGCTCAAAGGTTGTGGCACAAAAATTTGATTCCTTTCATCACTATCATGTTGATGTGGATAATTACAAGTGTGCAATGTATTACTAGTATGCAAAGAAGCACAAGTTTCTAATTCTGGTTTTGTTAACTCGACAAATTCTTGGGATTCCACTAAACCAAATCAAGATAACAAAGGATTTTTTCAATTATTGGAATTCATTACATTCCATAAGTGTTGATTAAAAATTAATCATTACGACCAAATGACTGTTGAATGAAAGCACATTATGGTGGACCAAAAATGACAATTGAAAGTCCATATGAAAGTCCAAATCTAATGTATTTTTAATGTAATGAAACTAGACCCCAAATATAAATGTTTAAATGATATTAAAATTAACATTTTTTTTCATATCCAAGTTCATACCATCCTAATTTAAACATTTTTTAATACATCGCCAAAATGTTAGTCTTTAAAAAATTAATTTATATAATGAAATGAACTTTATCAAATTATGTCATTATTAAGTTTCCATTTGAAATCTTGAAAGAAAGGAAAGGCATTTTCATACTTGTTTTTTTCATGTTAAATGTTATGATATTAATTTAGTGTGTGGCGGTCCAAAGTTATCTTGCATGTTTTTCGATTCCACTAAAAGTAAATAGTACATATGGATGGTTATTTGGTTTATGACCCTAGATGTACCCTACATTGCAAAGTCCACCTTGGATTGAATATTAATATTTTTTGAGTAAATTTATCAAAGTTGGGAATGTTAACATTATCATTTTTAGTTTTTCATTTTCCTTTCGCTATATTTTTCAAATGGATTTGAAATATATTAAAAGAAAACTTGACTAACCTCAAAAACCAAAATTATGACATCCAAAAAAGTCCATCTTAGTGAACTTTCACCCTATTCACTAGAAAAAATCTTGTCCATTCCAACCACATGATTACAATTATAAATACGACTAATGTTCAAATCAATTATTTTTATGATTACAATTAAGTTAATCTTACATGTCATTTTAGTTGTAAATGTGCATAGTCATATCATTAGTACAAAAGTGAGGTGTGATTCATTAGCCTAAATCACTATGGGACCTTAAAAGTGAAACAAGTTCACTACACTTTAGTTATTTCGTCTTAAATAAAGTTATTTCACTATAATATCACTATGTAAACATCATGTTTCACTACTAGTTGACATAATTCATTATTATAATTTACTATGATAAATAGGTATTTTCATGTTGTTGTTTTAAATACCTTATGTTACTTTATAATATATTCTATATTATTATATGTTACCTAAGTTATTTTAAGTTATTTTAAATTGAATTATTCAACTAACCTTAAGTTATTTTATTTTAAATTAATATATGTTATTTCAAGTTATACTTCAGGTTATTCAAGGTCATTTTACTTTATGTTATTATAAATAATTTTATCTTAAGTATATCAATAGCCTATGATAATATAGTTTAAAATATCCAATAATATCTTATAATAAATTAACCATT
>Ga0116230_10004000_pt1 | contig 14417 bp, 27 predicted proteins | sample S1TSphfallax_3_FD_88678 | JGI IMG/M metagenome (GOLD analysis project Ga0116230, IMG submission 88678) | Host-associated microbial communities from peat moss isolated from Minnesota, USA - S1T2_Fd - Sphagnum fallax MG | ecosystem: Host-associated > Plants > Peat moss > Unclassified | place... | reverse complement strand
CAAGCAGCCGCCGGGGCCGCCGTACAGGCCGCCAGACAGGCCGCCGAACAGGCCGCCAGACAGGCCGCCGAACAGGCCGAACAGGCCGCCAGACAGGCCGCCAGACGGGCCGCCGAACAGGCCGCCAGACAGGAAAAATCTTTAGATATATATATCAAGAGATTTTTATCAATTACAAAGAAATACGGAATTTTTGCTGAATTTAGTGTTTCATTTTCTTGGTGGTATAGAACCAGATCGGCTTTATGGCCTTGGTATCAGGTATTCGGAGATTTCTTCAAAAATATAGCCAAACTTCCTGGTGATTGGGATAAATGGGAACCGTTAAATAAAGATGCGCTGCATGGGGGTGTTCGTTTCATGGTGCCTGAGTTTACTATTATTTCTGATCGGCCAGAAATTGTTAAACTAGACGAACAAGGAAGGCTTCATAACGAAAGAGGTCCTGCTGTTAAATGGCGCGATGGAATGGAGCAATATTATTGGCACGGAATTGCTATCGAAGATTTCTGGATTACTGATAAAGAGAATCTTACGCCTGAAATAGCCTTACGCTGGTCTAATGTTGAGCAACGGCGAGCAGCTTGTGAGATAATTGGATGGGCTAATGTGCTTGAGCATCCGAGTCTTAATCCTAAGATCATTAATGAGGATGAACCGCACATAGGAACGCTCATCCAAGTTGACTTGCCGGATGCACCTAAGCAATGGTTTCTTAAATATCAGTGTGGAACTGGACGCTGGTTTGCTGAAAGTGTGAACGACAAAAAGTTTAATACAGCCTTGCTGGCTAATGCAGGCGGGAATGGTTGGCGTCCAGGTTCAGGCGATGAACCAGAAAGCTACATACCTATGATAAGGACTTGACATATGATTAAGGCTATAGCAGCTATGAGGGAGTGGGAAGAAAAATATCGAGTTGAATTCAATCTAACCAAGACAACCGGAGGAGAGTAAAAATGAAGGTTATCAGGCTGACAGAGGAGATGTTTTCAACGGGGAAACCTGTTGCACAGGGAGAGGTTCTCATTTGGATGCGTAAATATGCTCCCAAGGGGATCTTAGAAAAAATGGCAAAACTCCGAGACATGAAAGATATGCCATTAGTGAATGGTTCTATGGTTTTAGGACATTCCGAAACGGGTGCTCACCACGTTCTTGAGCCGGTTGCAAAGAAAGTTTCAATCTCAAAAGCCGCCCAAGCTTTGATCGACAGCGCCAACGATACTTTCGTTGACCTTAAAATCTTTCAGGAATGCGCCCTAGTTCATAAGCGTGATGACGATACTCACAAGGCTGTTGTTCTTCCCCCCGGCGATTACATTCGCGGCATCCGTGAGGAACAAACCGTACAGGGATGGGTCCGTGTTGCGGATTAACCCCCTCTCTCACCTATCCCTTCCGATCATGTCGCTGGCTGAGTGCGGGAATGAGGCGGAAAGACAGTGCGTTAATATGTTCATCAGCATGGCGGCTGAGAAGGCTGAAGCGTGGCAGCGTGTTTTGGATAGGCGTTTACCTATAGAGGATAAATGAGGGTTTTGGTCGCCTGTGAGTTTTCCGGTGTTGTACGCCGCGCTTAGGGAGAGTGAAGGATGATTAGAGCATCTGCAAAAAAGGATATTCGCGAAAGTGTTCGTAAATTATTTTTTGCCGTAACGCATTGAATCGGAAAAGCGTAGAGTTAGAGAAGATGAAACGTAGAGGCTTCGGCACCCCCAAGCCAACGCAAGCGCAATTGCTTGCAGCAATGGCTATCGGCGGGGAGATGGTGAGGCCTCCTCAGTTCATGAGCCGAAAGCCAAGACAATCATCAGGACCACGACAGCAACCTGAAGCCAAAATTCAACGCGCTATCGTCAAATATCTGGCCGTGTGTTGCCCTCAAATACTTGTTGCAAGCTCCCTGAACGGAGCGCATTTGAAGCGTGGCGCATTGGCTATGATGAATGCAAAGACGCAAGGAAATTTGAGCGGTGATCCTGATTTACGCCTAAGCCTTCCCGGTGGCCGCACTGTGTTCTTGGAGGTCAAGTCAGACAAAGGCCGCGTATCTGAAGCACAAATGTACGTTCACAATAAATTACGAGCGTTAGGCTTCGGTGTGTATGTTGTTAGGTCAATCGACGATCTACGCAAAATTATTAAGGCCGAGAATATACCATGCATTGAAAGTTCATAATTTCCCCAAGCCAAGCATCCAGATCAGCAATGAGGCCCGAATTATACGGCTTGCCGGTTCTACGGCGCTGGATTTCTTCGTCACGCGCTAAAATAACGGCGTGTAGATCATTCAATTCACTCATGGCCCATATCCTCTATTATAATCGAATGCCGCCATATTATCGCTTTTCCGTAAAGAAATTCTTTCTTCTTTTGTCAATCCTGTGAACGCACCATACCATATTCCCGTTCCTTGGTAAGTTCTTCTTGGGTAATGGGAAGCAGCATTTTGCCAGCCAGATTCCTCCGTCATCATGTCGCCTTTATGTTCATCGGGTATGGTCATTTGAAAAACCCTCCAACACTCAATATCCACACTGTTAGGGAAGTACGAATGAGGGCTGAGAGAGCATTAAAATATCCCGTCCTCGGTCTGCCATGGAGAAGAACCTCAATAATGAATGAGAGGCCAATACATCCAATAAATATGTAATGAGGCCAATCCCAATTTGTTGTATCTATAATAATCACATCATCACCAAGCTAAATAAACAATACAACACAAACCCGCCGAGGATTGCGTTGATGAGGATGGTGTTTATTGACATAGGAGGCTCGTTATCTTGCGTGACAAGTGGCTCCATTTTCGATACAGCATCAAGGGCTTTGTAATAGGCGCGTGAGGGCATGGGATTCTCCATTAGTTAGGAATTGGCTTACACACAACATCATCACCATCCCAAGCCGCCATCAAGCGCATCTCCTTTTGGCGCTTTCAGGTATGTGGCCTTCAGCGTGAAGCCCTTGTACGGGCCACTGTTTGGGCCTTCGAAAGCAACCTTGTCGATCTCGATGTTTTGCATATTCGCCTTCGCTTTTTTGGGGTTAGAGGGTTTCATCAATTCTTTTATCTTGACAACTCATCAATTAAGCTTTAATTTCCCCCGTGTCAACAACATTTCGTAATCACCTGCCGGGCTATTCAAAACATGACACATCTATACGTAATAGGCATTGAACCTGACGGCCCGATCAAAGTGGGTGTTTCGCGGAACGTCGCCAAAATATTAAGGACGTTTCAGGACAATTCACATCTACCATTGAAGTTGATACGAAAGTGGAAAGTTAACGGAAGCAATATCTTCAAGATCGAAGCCATTGCCCACGAGAAATTAATCAAGGACAGATTGCGGGGCGAATGGTTTGGCTGCAACTCCGACAAAGCCGTTTCTGAGATAGAAGAACTTCTGGAAGAAACCCGTTTCGGAAAAGAACTGGGCAGCTACAAGACAAAGCCTCGCAGGGCGGAGAATGAATTGGCATGGGGCAGACAGATAGGTGCGCGTAAGGCAGCCGAAATTCGCCTCAAGGACAGCAAGAAGGCCATCGACAAGATCAAGGATCGCTGGCCGCTTCCGTCGAAAGAATGGCCGACAAAACTTCTGCTCGCGGAGGCGGACAGGTCGCTCAATACGGTGAAGTCGCGGCTCGGCAGCCGCATCATCGCTCAAGCCAATCATCGGGCGAAGATGAAAAGGAAAGCCAATGCCAAAGCAGCCTGAATCTAAAACCGCGAAAAACGTGCGCTATGTATGTGAGCATCTGTGTGGCACCACGTTCGCCACTCCTGATGGAAAATGGCTTATCCATGTCGGTTACAAAACTGAAAACATCGAACACCATCACCGTGATGAATTTAACCCACATCATATCGAACACTATGTTCGAGTGACCGATAAAATTCACTCCGTCAGCATCGAGGCTATGCCATGACTAAAGAAACACAAACCGCACAAACACAAACTGCGAATTTACTCGATGAGGTTTGCTTCGGAACCGAAGGGGCGAGGAATGTCGCAGCCATCCGGGGTGATAGAGATCATTATTTTAATCTGTGTCTGAGGTACAGAAAAGCTTTAGACATAATTGTAGACGAACTTGAGTATGACCTAACTAATGGGGCAAACGCCCTCATAGCTGCGCGGGAGGCTTTGAAGCCATGACAACACAAACCACTCTCAAGCCATGTCCGTTCTGTGGATTTCTCAAAGTATGGAGATTCGAATGGCTGACAAATTAGTAACGACGCCTCCCCCTTGACAATCCTCTTTTCCTTAAATAACCTATCCAAACTGTTGTTTCTCTAAACGCATGAGGCTGATGATGAATGAAGTCGCAAAACTAGCTGAAGTTAAATCAGCAAAAAAACCCTCCAAATTAAAAGCTGTCGATCCTAAATCTGCTGAACCAAGCAAACCGAAGATTTTGATCTTTGGTAAGGCCGGTGTTGGTAAGACATGGGGAGCTTTGGATTTTCCTTCAGTTTATTATTGCGATACTGAGGGTGGTGCTAGTCGCGCTCACTATACTGATAAGCTGAAAGCTTCCGGTGGTGTTTATTTCGGCATTGAGCAAGGTAGCCAAAACTTTGAAAACGTGATTGCAGAAGTAAAAGCTCTAGCAACCGAAGATCATCCTTACCGTACACTAGTTTTAGATAGCGGTTCAAAGCTCTATGATATGGCTCGCCAAGCCGCTGCTGAAAAAGGCGGTGATGATTACGGGCGTGACAAGAAGGAAGCCAACAAACCAGCGCGTGAGCTTATGCGATGGATTGACCGTATCGACATGAACGTAATCATCATTTGCCATGAATTGCCAGAATGGGGTATTGATGCAAAGGGTGAGCGTACTCAAATTGGCGTTACTTTTGACGCATGGGCCAAACTTGATTACGAACTTGACCTTGCTTTGAATATTAAAAAGACCGGCCTATCACGCAAAGCTCGCGTAACTAAGTCACGACTGATTGAATTTGAAGAAACTGTAAACTTCGATTGGTCCTACGAAAGTTTTGCTCAGAAATATGGCAAAGAAATTATCGAAAGCAAGAGCAAAGCAATTGTTTTGGCAACCCTGGAACAACTAGCCGAGCTAAACAGGCTTTTGGATGTTGTAAAACTTCCAGAAGGTGAAACCGAGAAATGGCTTAAAAAAGCTAACGCTGATAACTTTGCAGAAATGGATTCTGATAAAGTTGCCGCTTGTATCAATATGCTAAAAGGGCGCGTTAAATCATGACACGATATACACCAAAAACCGAAACTGAGATTGCACAGGAAGCTCTGATACCTTCAAAAACTATTTGCGATGTTGAAGTTGCTGAGGCTATAGACAAACCTAGCAAGTCTGGTAATGAAATGATCACACTGAAACTTAATGTGTTCGATGCTGATGGCGATATGCGTGTTGTTTTTGACTACATCGTGCCTTCGACAAATTTTGGTGAGCGCAAACTTCGCCATGCAGCGGATGCTTTCGGATTACTGGAAAAATATGCCGAGGGAACTCTATGGGCCGATGATTTTGTTAATAAAATGGGTAAAGCCGAAATTGGTCAATCGAAACCTACCGATGAATACCCTTTGCCTAAAAACATCATAACCGATTATATCGGAAGGGCCGAAGCAACGACTATGCAAGATGAAAAGCGGAAAAAGGCGGTTAAGAAGACTACATCATTAAAAGACGAGTTATCTGATGACGTGCCGTTCTAAAATGGGTATTGACAATATCCTTTTTAGTATCTAAAATGTAGGAATGAAAACCTGTTTTAAATGTAAAATAAACAAACCTCTCTCGGCATATTATCCTCACCCACAAATGGGTGATGGATACTTGAACAAATGTAAGGAATGTACCAAAAAAGACGCAACAGAAGTTAGAAATAGAAGTCTTGAATACTATCGTGCATATGATCGTAAAAGAGCAGATTTACCTAAGAGGATTAAAAAGAGAAAAGAAGTTGCTGAGAGATGGAAAAAAGACCCAAAATTAAGAAAAATAACCAATGAAAGAAGTCGAGAGTGGAGAGAGAAAAATACAATTAAACGTGCAGCGCATATTATTGTTGGAAATGCTATCAAAAATGGGAGTCTTGTTAAAAAACCTTGTGAAGTATGCGGAAAAAAGAAAGTAGATGCTCACCATGATGATTATTCAAGGTCGCTCGATGTTAAATGGTTGTGTAGAAAACATCACATGGAACATCACAAAAACGAAAGAGAAAGGCTAAGGTAATGCATCAAATCCAAAGAACTTCCGAAGATCCTGCCGCCATACTTGCTGAATGCGAAGAGGTGATGCAGAAAATAAAACATCGCTTACCATGTGTAGTTGAGGCTTTAGAAATATCAATTTCTTGCCTCAAGAGGTTGCAAGATGGTAATAGGCGTTTTCAGGCGCATATAGACGCCGATGATACTCTGAAGAAAATGATGACTGTTTTGAATAATGGAGTTGAGCAATGATTGGCAAGGTTAAGTTCTTTAAAAATGATTATGGATTCATTGATATCGGACAAAATAAGGACGTATTCGTACATATATCCGAAGTTCAGAAGGCTAGAATCTCAGGACTTATGCCAGATGATCAGGTAAGCTTTGATATAAGAGAGGGAAGAAAGGGTATGGAAGCGTGTAATATTAAGCTGGTACACCAGAGATAATTACCCCGAAAGATCATAAAAAATCAGCGTCCCTATAAAAGCCGTTGGCGCTAGACCTTCAGTCCAATACGGCGGTGAAATCGAATTATCATAGTAATGCGTGCCTCCATTCGTATTATCCGGTAAAGTCTGCGTCAAAATCATATTGGCTATAGCAATGGCGGTATCCGGTATGACGAAATCAGGAGCCATAATCCGGTTACGATCCGGTCCTTGTAACCAGCAAGAATATTGCTCAAAATGAAGACATACCCCCCGAGCAGTTGTTTCATGCTGCCAGTTTAGTATGGTGCGTTTCTGGATAGTTGAGCCTACACCCTGCATCCCTACATAGCCAAGGGATTCGGCCTCCCCACAGAGCGTTAAAGCGACGATATTGAGGTCTGACATGGCGTCTGTATCATTCACGACAAGCCCTTACTTCTGCCCGTAGCACCCCATAATCCTTGATGAAATCACGTACAGGAGAGTTTAACGGTACTAAAACAAGGTCATGATCCACTTGGGCCTCCTGAGCGTCTGTATAGGCCGTTATCGCAGGACAAACGGCTTCAGAACTTGCCACGCAGGAGTTCATCATGCAACTGAGCATCATCAGGGCGATTAGCTTCAGCTTGTAACTCAGCCTGCTGAACTTCGATGGTTTTTGCGTCATCGGCAATCACCTGTTTGTTAGCACCTATCTGCTGCTGGCCTCGATCATGTATGAAATCCCATACACGGGTCACAAGGCCGAGCAGAGACAGGAGCCAAGACATTAGGCAGCAGCTACAGCTGCTGTAACTGCTGTCCCAAGAAGATCAGCAGCAGCCTCCTGGCCGAGCTTTTCAATCGCCGCCAGAAGATTTGTTTCAAGAGCGGGAATAATATCGGTAACAACTACGTTATCAACATAGGTTACGGCGGTTTTCAAACCCGCAACAACGGCGGTTTCGACATCGGTTGCTGCGGTTTCGACAACTGTTAAGAAGGACATCTTTATTCTCCAAAGTTTGAGAGTTACTCTTTCCCATCAGTAGCAGCATCGTGCCATGATTTAAGGGCAGAACGGACAAACAATATAGCACTTCTTACACCCATTACAAAGTTTGTTGGTGTAAGCCAAGTAAAGAAGCCAACTAAATGCCCAATTATCAGACTTTTGACTATCTCAGATGATATCCCCATAACCTCGAAATTAACCCCGGAAAGGCTTAATTGGGTCATAATAAAGCTGGCTACAAAAGCCGATATAATGGCCGCGCCTGTCTTGCCATAGCCTGTTGGCTGTGGAAGTGTATCCGTCATTTAAACATCCTTTCCAGCCCAAAAAAACCGCCTATAGCGACAATTCCAGTGATAATGTGTCCAATGATCCCCGAGAGTTTAAACGCGCCCTGCCGCTGATTTTTTTCATCCCAAAGGCTATCTACTTTTTCATCCAGACTATTGATCTTTTTAACAATCGTATCTGTATTATCCCTCATGCAGGAAAACACCTTTTCAAACCTCTCCTCATCGCGCATGTCATGTTTAACAACGTGACGTTCCAATGAAGTGTAATTAGCTTTGAGAACTGCAATGTCAACATCTTGGCTCATACCGCCCTCCGATGCTTATGGCGCTTCGGCAACGGATCGTAGCTTTGGATTTGAGAAATTGAGATATATTGATCGTAATCTAGTCCTTCTGGCCCTTCGTATATCATGCCGCCAAACTGGTGGATTATTGGGTGATGGAGCCTTTGGGGGACTTTCATCATGCTCAGGACATAATGATACATTTCATGGGTTAGAATTGCTTTATCCAGATCGCTATCTCCGTCAAAATCCGAATGCAGTACAATCGCGTGTGCCGTTACATTGTAATCTCCATAAGCATGTAGCTGATTAAGCCGAGTATCGTCATAAATCACATTCGGCAAAGCAATGTGATGTATAGGGTGCAAGATGCTGCACACGATGATGAAGGCTTTTAATACTGCTGCGTTCATGGCTTCGGTTCCTTGACTTCCGCTTTTAACAACGCTCTTTTGAGAGAGCGTCCGTCTAGTACTTCTGCTTCATCTGCTTTTCTCTGCGCTTCGTTTGCTGCTCGATCAATCGCAATCTGCCAATCCCTGATTTTTTTCAACTCTTCAGGTAACTGGCGAAGATGCTTTTGAGTAAGATCGATCATTCCGTTACTACTGAGTTACATCACTGTTAAGATTGCTCAACTGTACGCTGCATTGATTAATCGTAGACGCAAGTGGCTGGAGTGCAGTCGTTAGCGCAGTGGTTAGCTGTGACAATGTAACCGCTGTAGAAGTTGTAGGTAATGCTTGAACCGCAGCGGCGAGATTAGTAATAGCCACAGAAAGTTGCCCAATACCGGTTTCGATTTGGGCAATAGCTGTTGCATTCGCAGCTTCGGCAGCGATGAGAGCTTGAACCGATTGATAAATATCTTGAGTGGTCATTTTATTTTCCTTTTGTTAGTGGTTAATGGATAACAAGAGAGTCGATATTTGCCGATGCACCTTGAACAACTATGCCTAACGATCCGATGGTTCCTACACTAACAGTGTAAAACGTCACATAGCTTTCTCCACCGTTTACAGAAATCGCCGCCGTAAGAGTGCCTCCGCTAACCGACAACTTATAGTGTGCCAATCCCACTGTGGGAGCTGTACCCTGAAAAGGGAATCCGGTAAATGAGGGGGCGGCGGTGCCGTTATAAGAATACGTTTCCACATACATTTCTTTGCTGCCCGGACCTGCATCAACATTATTAAGCGCATAAATAAGACTGTTCGTACTATCGTATACCCATATTCCAGTTAAACCTTGGCCTCCCGAAGTTAAATCCACGGATGAAAATACGGTTTCTATGGATGTAGTACCGGCAGATGATGCCGAAAAAGCATAAGACGTTGATGATGTAGCTTTATAATCCCCATTCCCATTCGCAGTATAGGTCATAGTTCCTGCTGAATGAGCCAGCGCCGAAAAAGTAGAAAAGTTCGGTAACGTGGCCTGATACATATTATCAGCAGACAGATAGTAATTACCGCCACTTACCGTATAGGGCGGGGAGAATGTTGGGCCACTTCCACTACTGGAAGCCGAGATCACACCGCCGGAAATCGTAATCGTTGAGCCATCAGGCTTCACGACACCAAACGCGCCTGTCGTGGCCGTTGGCAGATATGAGGCGCTTACGGTCCCCGAATTTATTTCACTTCCAGCAATGCTCTTGTTGGTCAGTGTCTGTGTATCAGTTGTCCCGACGATATTGCCGCTGCCGGGGAAATTCTCGGTCACGCCACCTTGAATATAGCTTCCACTAGGCTGCGTGATGGAACCTACGAACTGCGCAGCATAATTATTTGTTGCCCCAGTAGGTGCATTGGAGATTAAGCCAAAGCCACTTGTGACGTTGGATAGAGATGCGGTTTCTATGTTGAGGCCCGCATCATTCGTAACCGTGACGTTTGAGCCCGGCGTTGATGGAACAACCCCAAGAGTGGCCTTTGTGGTCACTGTGCCAGCCGAAGGCATCGTGTCCGGCGAGCCATCTATCCGCGTGTCTTCTTGCAAGGTCACGGTCGTATTACCGCCGCGTACCACGTTGCCGTGCGAATTTTGGAAATATTCCATTGGCACATTTCCGCTGCCAATCGCATAACCGGAATTTGCCTGCACTACCCAAGGAATGATGCTTGAATAGCTTGGCTGCTGAAGATTGAAATAGATAGCATCCCCATAGCCGGGAGCATTGACAACGACGTTAGGGGCCGTTCCGAGCGTGCTTGTGCCATTAACATTCCCCTGCAAATAGGCGGTTCCGCCATTCAATCCTGCCGTCCCAGTTCCCTTAGCGGAAGCGACAAGACCAGTGTTTGATCCACTATCCGTTGCCGTGATCGTGGTTGTGCCGCCCGTCGCCGCGCCTTTGATCGCCACACCCGTAGCAACGCTAGTTGTACTGTCATCCAGATAAAGGATCGGATTGGTTGAGCCGTTCACGCCCCAATAAAATATGTTGGAACTAAACTGAGCTACATTCACTCCGCTAGAAGCAAAATCTATTAATCCGCTTCCGTTGGTCCATATGCCCGTACCGGCCTCCCCGGAACGCTGCGGGCTTGTTGCGGTTACGGATGTTCCAAGGGTCGAAGCCGAAGTACCGCCGCACGATCCAGCCGTCCAAACACCCCCAGAACCGACAACGCATTCCCCATCGCTTTCCGCAAGTCCCGTAGGGTTATTTCCGGATCCAGCACTAAGAACGATGTCTCCAGACGTAGGCCACGACACGCCTCCGAAAGCACTCCATGCCGGGCTTGCTCCCTGATAACCCTCAAACGCATTCGTCGTATTGTTATAACGGAGCATGCCGACGCTGGGGGTTGGGCGCTGCCCTGTTGAGCCAACGGGAGGAATGAGTGCCGTTGTCACATTACTTGCATCGATAGCAGCATTTGTATTTGGCGTTGACGTGCCAATACCTAAGCTGTTGCCGTTGATGCTGAACTGCGAATTGTCATTTCGGAAGAGTGGCGTCCCCTGCATGTCGATGTTGACATGTGCAGGAGCACCGAAGCTTTCCCAATTAGCAGCCGCGATACTGTAGCTGTTATAATTGACGTTATTCACACTGGATATCGCCTGACCGACCCCGTGCAACAGATCAATAAAATCATTGTAAGATGTTGTCGTGTCAAGGATATAGGCCGGGGCTGCTGATGCTCCAAAATAAGACGTGGAATAATACCCGACGTTATCAAAGTGAAAGCCTTCTGCCAAAGAGCCATTGCCCAAACAGATATCAGCATCTTTTCCGTAGATACCCGCGTAGCCGCCGGAGGTGTAGGCATGAACGTAAGTTGTCCCCTGGAGCTCGATGTGCGACCCATCGACGACAGTGATTGTGAAATTTGTGCCGTTAGCTTCAGTGGTTCCGAGAACGCCAGCCACGTTAGCCTTGTCGCCTGTCACTAGACCGCTGGTACCGTTGTTACCGTTTACAGCCAGTCTAACAACGCCGCCGGTTCCAGAAGATGTTCCTGTAACAGTCAAAGAACCGTCAAGGCCGCTTCCACGGATAGCGCCTCCTGTCATATTTACATCTACACCGCCTGTTATATTTATGGCGCAACGATTTGTGTGATCAAACTGTGTATTTGTAATATCAACTTCACTTGAAGCAGATAGTTGTAAACCCGTAATTTGGTATTCGATGCGGTCGCCAACTAAGCGCTGAAATCCACCCTGTAGGTAAAGTCCGGCAGTGCTGTCGGATACGAAAGTATCACCCATCGAAAGCAGATCGCTTATCGATCCATACATCCCGTAGTTATTTGCGCCATAATCCGTGTTTTGAGACACCACATACACATTGCCCGTTGCGACGCTGTACCCTGCATTGCAACCCTTGAAAGACATGTCTGTCAGCCAAATTTTGCCTCCGAACCCGCTACTTCCCGCGCTACTTCCCGCGCATGAGGTTGAACCGAACGCGCCGGAATTGCTGTTGCCGTTAATTTCAAAGCCGACAAGTGCGACATTCTCTGTTCCACCGAGGTCGATTCCATACGACGGAGTGCCGATAATATACATTACCGGCTTGGTGAACGGCTGGCCGCTTGCAGTCAATACAGGAGTGATTGACCCGCCTGTACCGGCCCCTGCTCCCGCAGGAATGGGGATTGTTGTGCCGGATACCCAGTTATATCCCGGATTAGAGATCGTATAGCTTGCTAATTGACCGCCGCTTACTGTTACGGTACCGCTGAAACTCGCTCCTGCTCCGCTCGGGCTTAAGGCATATGTGCCGTTGGTATATCCGCTGCCGGGGCTAAGAGTAATTCCGAAGATATTGCCACTGCCATAATCGTAACCGTAATTCGGTGCCCATCCCTGACCAACTAAAACAGACCCGGCTGGAAGGCTATTCAGATCAGATACCCAGCAGCCATCAGGTACTAGAACAGCGCCACCAACATTTTGCGCGGCAACAGCAGCCGCATGGAATCCATTTGTATCGTTGTCGCTTCCATTTTGGGTTGGCCGACCACCCGACCATGTTGCGCCGTCACATACCGCGCCATAGTTGCGAGGGTCAACAAATATGCCGCTTGATATCTTGCTTAAGGCAGCAGCAGGAGTAAGCTGCGCTAGAGTAGCTGTTGGGTTGATATATAGAAAATCTCCTGCAGTACCTCCGGTAATTGTGCCACCTATAGAGCTACTAGAGCTACCACATGCCGCTCCCGCATCTTGAATTGAAATACCGCCAGCAGATTCAAGGCAGTCTCCAAGAGTAAACGATCCCTTCGGTATCATCCCAGGCGTTGTAAACTGCGCCCATGAATGATGCGAAAATAAAAGACATACGATGAAGAGTAAAATACGCAATATCATGAATACTCGATGGTATAGGGACAACCTGATGTATTTCCGATCAGCGTCACACCCCCTGCTGGAATGCTTTCGGCGAAAGTTTCTGTTCCATAAGGAGGAAAAGTAGTTCCAGCGCCGTTAATGACAGGCGTTGTTGTTCCGCTATCATAAGTAGCGGCAAGATAATTGCTTTGGCTTACGCCTGCCGGGTTGTGAATTTTGAGAAAATTAGTCGCTAAACCAGCCGCAAGAACCTGAGTTGCCGTTGTTCCAATTGTTCCCGTAATCGTTTTACGTCCGTATCGAGAACTCATTATGACCTCCTTTGAACCATGAGATAAATCGCGTAAGAAGGCTTTGTTTGATAAGCCGTGAGGGTTCAAGAGTATTGGTATCCGGGTAGAATTTGAGTTTAAAAATATCAATTTTATTATTGTAATTCTTGATATTATCTATTCTCACATACGGCGTTCCCAAGGCTTCCGGCTGTACATTATCCGGCAATACAGCCGTACCCATAACATCGAGCGTATGAAGGTTGTAAAGAAGATATTCCGTTGGCATATAATCTCCTATGTAGCTAAATTCTTTAAGCCAAAGGGCGGATAACCGCTTGGCACAATATCCCCTTGCATGGATACGGCTTCTTGCGTTCCCGTTGCTCCCGCTCCTGTAAATTCCGCTGTCAAGGCATTCCCTACAGATGCCCTCAAATCACTCTTAAGTATTAAATTGCTTGATCCGTTAGCCGGTGCCTGAAGACTTCCAGACCAGATAATTGTTCCGGTCCCTGTTGCTCCGTCCCTTACAACGCATTGCAGAAGTCCAGTAGCCGCTGAAGATGAACCGGAAACCGAAAAGGTAAATACCCTACCTCTGACCTGAAGGGCATCCCCAGCTACCGGAGCAGCCTGCGCGCATGTTGCTTGGGTTGCTGTTGAAGGGTAATTTTGTTGGCTCCACAGACCTGCGGACATTTGACCTCCGAGAATAGGAATATATTCCTATCATTTTCCGGTTGCAAAAACAAGCATTTGGGGGTTTAATGTCATTCCTCCCAATTTAGAGGCTACAACCATGAAAAAGCACAAAACTCCAATGAAGTTAGGCAAAGGAACGGTTTCGAAATTGACCAAAGACACCAAATCCTCTTCGTCCTTTGGCGATAAACGCGCCGCTAATCCGGCAAAAACCAAATCGGTAAAATCCCTTGTCGCAAAAGCCGATGTTCCGGCGATTAAGACAGAGAAATCAGCCACCGCCAAGGATAGAAAGAAACGCCTTGAGGGGTTAAAATTTTAGTTTTCGCTGTTATCGTCACCTTTGATCCCGATCATGATAGGTTGAAAAAGGTTCTCAATAGCTGTTCTCCCCAAGTCGAT
>Ga0116230_10003999_pt1 | contig 14419 bp, 9 predicted proteins | sample S1TSphfallax_3_FD_88678 | JGI IMG/M metagenome (GOLD analysis project Ga0116230, IMG submission 88678) | Host-associated microbial communities from peat moss isolated from Minnesota, USA - S1T2_Fd - Sphagnum fallax MG | ecosystem: Host-associated > Plants > Peat moss > Unclassified | place: USA... | reverse complement strand
TCCACTCCCTCACACTTTCTTGCACTCCCGGGAGTCTTGATGTGACTCCCGGGCTTCCTTTTGGCCCGCACCCTTGCAACCCCCTTGCCTTGGTCGCGAGCCAAGGCTAGGGTTGCGACACCACCACCTTCCCCCTTATAGTATACTCTGCACCTCTTCACGGGGCCCACATCCAAATGACTTTTTGTCCTGGGACTCCCAAGTGGGAGTCCCGAAATCGCCAAGGTTGGGACTCCCATGATTTTGGGGCGCCATAACTTTTCGTGCAGAACTCGGATTGAGATGAGATCTGAAGCAAAGTTGTAGCCCTTGTCAAGAGCGTTTCAATGATATGTTGCACGCCATCTCCACACACGGAAATTGGGTTGATTCCTGACTTTTAGTGATTACGAGTCAAACTGCCAATTTGACTTTCGACCTTTCTTTTGGCCATAACTTGTGTTTCAAATGTCCAAATGGGCGATGTGAGCCCATTTTAGATATCTACGTTCCAAGAGCTTTCCATTGATATAAAGAACTCCTCCAACCATTGAATTTTGACCCTTATAATCGCCTTCTGAAAATTTAGGAGTCCACCGAAACTCCAACTCCCAAAGTGAAATTCCCTTGGAATGTGATGGTTCATTCCTTCACACTTTCTCACACTCCCGGGAGTATGTTGTGTAACTCCCAGCTTCCCTCTTGGCCCACAACCTTGCAAACCCTTGCCTTGGTCGTGAGCCCAAGGTTAGGGTTGCGACAAGTTTGGACAAGCAAATTTAATCCATCAAGTATTATCCAACTTTTCATAATATTGTTAACATTCAATAATGAATGACTTTCATTTCTTAGCACATTTATCAAATACACATGACATGACAAAATGATTGACAAAGTCCAACATGTGACATTTGTGTGGGTTGAAGTGTTTGATGGTGTTTCCTAACATGGCATACTCGATTTAATATTCGTTTTGGCTAGTTGTGTGATTGATGTTAGGACTAACGATTAGTGCGTGCACACATGACCTGATCAACATTCAAGCAAACCTTTTGTGTAGTTTGATACACCTCTTGGGCCCAAGAAACTGGGTGTTCATTTTGTGAGCATTCCTTTCTATGAATGGGCCCCAAAATTTGGTGCGAAAATAATGCCATGTAGGTAATCATATCACTATGGGGTTCTTGGGATTCTACCCTGGCATAAAAGCTAATTAGCCCAGTTTTGAACATTCGCCTAATTGTAGTGCCCAATTTTGAGTTGGGGCACTTCTTGGGCCTTAGTATAAAGTGAACATATAAATTTTAGGTGGGGTTCAGACATAGGTGCACCGAAAGGGAATTGTGAAACGTAGGGAATTATGAAACGAGGAAAATTGAGAAGTGATCAAACCAACCATGTTGAGCAGTCTGCTTTCCATTCAGAGTGTAAATTTGGGTGGAACCGAGGCCATTTTAATTTACTTTAGTTGGATTGACAAAAGCTCATTCCCTCTTTCTTTTAGAAGCCCCATTGTGTATTCATTTCAGGTCATGATATATATAATTTGGAAATTGTGATTTTAGTTTTGAACATTTTATTAATTTGGAAAGCATGCAAATTCACCATGGGCATGGAAACTCTCAAATATGTGACACCGAAATACATTAAACCTGAAACATAGACAATATTCTAGGAGTGCTAATCCTATTACTAGTTTTCCTTTATCATTTATTCCCTCATAATTCCAGTTCAACAATGGAGGACAGTTCCTAGCTTTCCATTATTATTCAACTACATATATCAATTGGACAATAGAGGACTTAAGTTCTGAGGACATAAAATTCCTTGGGCAACTACTCGAAATAAATTTATTTGGACATTTATAATGTCTAGAGAACATCTTGAGAAAGCTACACAGCAAGAATGACAAGCGAACTAGCAGTCAGTGGACATATTTAGTGAGTGAAACATAGATTATGCATGTGACTAACCTCACAAACTTGAAAGCTTCAGTTCAAAAAAAATCACATTGTTTGAAGCTGAAATGATTTTTCCAGCAAAAAATAACTTCATTCCTTTAATGAAAAAACTGACCCTAGACTACAATATCTAAGATTGTGCAGTTTTCAAATTTTTGGGTCATCTCTATAAAATCATGCTCTATTTCAGACCTGCAAATTGAAGATGGCGGGGATATGAGGTTGAGATTTACACACTGTTTATGTTTTTGACCACATCTTCCTCAATATCCTTTCCGATCTCTCAACCTCCAAGTTCTGAGTGGAGAGTCCAAGTTCTAAAATTGAATTGTGCACAAGAGGGAAAAAATGAGGAAGATGAATGTCATAGAAACACTAAAACATGAAAAATCACACACTGGTTACACTTGTTGTGCTCCTATTAGTGTGACTGCATCCCTAAACCATTTGCAAAACTATACAACACTAGGGAGTACGCTACACCAATAAGCTTGGCAATATTTGTAGCAGGAGTCTGTTTGATTATTCCTTCCAACTCATCATCTTTATAGTCTGAAGAGAAGGAGATTAACCAACATACAAGTTAAAGTCAGCAAGTAGTAGTAAAGGAAAGTTGTTTCTGGACTTTAGCCTCAACAAGCAGTGAAATAATGTCTTTATTCAACCAAAAAAGAAATTACAATGTCTTGGAAACAATCAGAAATGGTCCATGTGCGCACAAATACCTTTCACTCCATTTGCAAACTTCAGCAGAGAGAAAGGCAGATATCAACATTCTGAATGGCAATCCTGCTCATGCTGCATTGTTCATGAGCAGGGGTTGAAGTCATCTCTCAAAATAAGAGATCCTCCTGATGATTTCAAATATTGAGGAATGTCTTGCCCTCGGAAATAGCTTCAAGCGAGGACATGTATCTTCAGCTTATTTGGAAGCATGGGCAGGGAGAAATATCCAAGGACAGCATATTTGATGTCAATCCAGCTCCCCTCAATCCAGCTCCCCTGGGCTATGGGTGAATCCCTTTTTATTCTACAGATACAACTCTGGGACACACAGGATTCCTAGTCAACTGGATTCCAATTTGGACAGTAACAGGTTGGACTGTCCAGTGATGAGACCATCTCACAGATAATAGCAATGTGCCACAGTGAGCATGGTGCATGCAACTGGATTTTAGTCAATCATAATTGTAGAGAATCTTTCAAGACTACTCTAAGGTCTCCTTTCTCGAGGAGGCACCCGAAGCCATACCTTCATGCTATCATATGCAGCAAACCCTATGGCTGCTGATGGAACCAACTGCAGAGTCAGGCAACACAACTTTCTCAAAAGGCATGTACTTGGAAGTGTCCAACAAACATGATCCAATAGGGAAACATCCTTGATCAAAATAGAACTGCACATCACCAGAGTTCCAAAAGTAAAAAGAAACCAAGAAGATACTTCAGTTAACAAAAGGAAACCATGAGCTGTGAAATACCTTCAGATAGTTGATGCCAAGACCAGCAAACAATTGCTTCCAGCCTTGGGTTTGTGCAATCCTTGAAAGCCCATTGAGCGTCCCCTTAAACTGGGCATCTACCAGTGCATTTTCAGATTGCACCTGGGACCCCACCAGACATCAAACATCAGTTCCATTAGCTGCTTCGTATGCTACAACACTGATGAGTGTAGATATGCTTATGGGTCCCCTTCTCCCCCACTGCACCTCTGCTCTCACACTGAAAAAGGGACTTGTGTTCAACTGGTAGAAACTTTACCTGCATTTGTCGCCGAACAACATCAAGAGGGTAGGTAACAGTTTGCCCAAACACTCCAGCAGCAGCCCCACATGCCAGCTTTCCTGCAATGGATGGTTCAGTGTCACCAGGCAAGTAGCTCTTCAGTGTTTCATATGCAAAGAACTTCAGTCCAGCATATGGTAGAATGCCATAAAGAGTTGGGCCTGCACAAAGACAAAATACATTTTAGGGGTAGGTTTTGATGAACAGACTGAACCTGACCTCTGGCGAAAGATTTCTCCCCATATCTTACATCATGTCAGAGAAGCCAGAACATAACTTCCCAGACCATTTCTCAAAGAAGAACTGACCCAATCTTTCACATAAAAACTAAGGGAAGGAGAAAAAATAAATGAAAGTTCCTTGCATGTGCCCAGCTGATGACCTAGCCTATGATAGGGAAGAGACTGTTAATCCTGTTAGCTTCCAAATGTAACAATAAATATGTCAAGATGACTTACAGAGTCCCCGATATAGTCCTCGTATGCCTCTTTCCTTGATTACTCTGCTGCAAACATCAGCAACACCTTTATATGGTGATGGAAGGACAGCTGACTGTGCCAGTGTATTTCCTAATCCTTTAACCTGGAAGCAGTCACAGAGCATATGACAATTTAACCAATCTCCCATAATTGCATCTCAAAACAAGACCTCAAGCAAATGCAGGAGATGACAAGGACACCTTCAATTGGAAAAAAAAAATGCTAGCAAGCACTGAACACAATCTTACCACAAAAATATTGTCTGCTTCTACTTCAGCATGCCTCTGCTGTCACAATGACATAAAAGTTCTTCAGAAGATTAATGCAAGCAGTCACCTGATAAGCTAGACGGGTTCGTGCAAGATCCAAAGGGTATGTGCAAAGAACAGCAGTTCCACCAGCCAAAGAGCCAGCAACAAGATCAACCACTGGCCCAGTTCCTGCAGCTGGGCACCCATCAAGAATCCAATGGCGATACTGCTCATAAGCAGCAAAGTTCAACGCTGCATATGGAACAATCCTCATTACACTTGCTCCATTTCCTCTGCAACAAAAAATCGAGGTAGAACAGCAAGACAGATTTTTAGTATGCTGACATACTCAGGAAGAGATGCTTGTGGAATGTGATGAAAACATACATGTGAGGAAGAAAAGGAAGAAAGAATATCTTACTTATAGAAGCCACGTGGACCTTCTGTCTTCAAAATGCACGTAAGTGACCGCCAAACTCCCATTGACTGGAAGTTCCCATGCTTGATCTATTCAACTCCAAAAGACAAAAATTTATATTAAAAACAATCCACATTATACAACACCACAACACCCACCCCACCACAGAACAACTACCCCTGCCTGCAATATCTGCAAACACCTCTCAAAGCAAGTAAAGATGTCACATGGAAACCCTAAAAACCTTCCCAAGTACAAAAGCATTGAAACAGGCCTGCAAACCTTGTGTAAGCATTTAAACAATGGGGATTTTCTCTCTGACACTGAGACAAGGTAAGACTGTAGGGATCCAATATGCTCTGTTCCATAGATGATGCAAAAAAAAAAGGAGTTGGGGGGGAAAGGAGTTTTGTTCATGCACTACTGTAACTGTACTATAAAGAGACAAGAAAGAAAGAAAAGCACTTCTGTAGGGGTCTTTGCCAGTAGTACAATTTGCACTACATGGTTTTGGACAAAATAACCAACAATGAGAAGTTGAAGGAAAGGATGGGAGAGAGAAAGAGAACCAACCTGGTATAGGATTTTGACACGTTCTAGAGGGGCCACCGCAGTCTTTGAGAGACCACCAGCCACTCCACCGGCAATGAGCTGCTTCACATAGTTAGGCATGCCTTGAAGGACGACATCTTTGGAATTTGACCTCTCTTCCTCTGGTTTGGCACCCAACCCTATGACTGGCTTGTACTCCATCCGCGTTGCCGCCATTGTATACCCTGATTGTGTATCCATCTTACTAATTTCCCTTCGTTGAATTCTGGGTGAGAACGGTTTGATTTCCAAAACGGCAAACGAAGCTTGCTGGGACACACTGGATTCTGTGGGGTTTTGAAGAAGTTCTTTGCTTGATGGAAGAACCTTCGATCTTCAGGATTTGAAGGAGAGGTGTTGTAAGAGAGAAAAGAAGACTCACAGGATACCAGCTGCAACAGGACCTCTTTGGCCCCGGGTGAACAAATCGACTCTCATGCACTTGATGAATCCCCAGGCAGCAAGTCGTCAGCCCGGTTCCTTCACTATGCAAATGTTCAAGCGCAAGCTCAGATCCGATTGCCTACAGACGCCGTCTACGACGCGCATCCACAAAGTAGAGTCGGCTTCCTCCGGAACTGGGCTAAAGGCGTTCATCCACTTGCGAGATTCAACCCTGCCAAGGGTTGAGGCGGTGAACTCCGAAGGGTCCAGTGTACAGATCCTTGTAAAAGCTTGACCACTTGGAGTTCCCCGCTGGAGATGGAGCCGGCTTCAGCCCTCTTACCACATTACCGACACCCTTCTCGCACAAGGAGAGATTTACCACCAACTTCCTCAATAAACGGTTTGCGAAACTTCCGGTGAAAGCGCTCAGGCCGACTACGCAGAACTGGAACGAGCGAGAGACGACTGGCGATACCACAATAACGCAAACCAACAGACAGAAAGGACCAAGCCTGATTGCCACAGAAGGCCACACGAACGCAGGCTGCAAGCGGAAAGAAACACACTTGGTAGCGCAGAATTTCTCCAAGGCACAAACTACTAGCTTTCTTGGCATGTGATGAGTCAAATCACAACAACAAACGCAAAACTGTGAAGTTGCTAAATTTCTTCAACAGCCGAACCCAGGAATCCTCAGCGGCAGAAAATGCTCCCCAAATCGCTACATACTAAAAAAGAAGAGGAAAACCATTTATTTATTTGATAAATAAAAAACTTGGGTCGCTTGCCAGTGCAAATCTGGGGAAGGAGGGGAAAGACTTGAGAGAGTCCCCAACTTCAAAACGTACAAACTATCTGAGGACTCGAAAGACGCCCACCTCCCTCTGTACCACCCACGAACTCCTGACTCACTCCCGCTGCAAAAAACAGAAGCAACTTGGTAGAACCTTAGAGCGAGGCTACAGGGGAAATAGGTATGGCAGAAAACGGTATGAGCTGGACCGGTACGCTCGTGACTTCCTCTCACGCGCTCCTGCTGCTGCTGACCCTGGAACGCGGAGACATCACGGAACGCATCCCTTGGCAACGTAAGCATCGTCTCTCGCCAACGGGCATGACCGCGTCGTAGAAACTGCAGACGACAGACGCTCGCGCCCTTCGTCCCCACGATTCTCACAAGACTCGACCACAGTCCCGCATTCCTCGCCGGACCGCCCGTTGTGGGCCACCAATCCGCGCGTTGTTGCCAACAATCACGGGCGGCCGGCGCGGTCTCGTGGTCACAAGCGCCGTCGCGCCATTGGCTCCCGACAGAGAAGTTCCCACACACAAGCTACCACGTGTTTCAGAATTTTGTTTTTTCATTGTGTGGCGTACCTACTTCGACTCTAGGTCATTAGTGTACTTTTAGTACTTTACCCCTCCAATTCAATACCTATACCAGGGTTAACGTCTCCTGATTTTTTGATTCTTGAATCTTTCCTTGACTTAATTTATTTGAAATGAGTACCCCCAGTTCACAATTGGGGGTATTAGTCCCGTTTGAAAAGCCCTTATCAAAATAGAAATTTCATGCAGCCAATGAGAAGGCTCCGTGCGGCTTCGTTTTTTTCTTTTGGGTCTTGGGCTGGGGCAGCAAGGGGGGGTTCCCCTTAGGTTCCCAAAATGTTCCCAGATTCCACATGTGTTCCTGATAGTACCTCTTTTTCATCCGAACATTGTTTGTCAATGGCTCAACTTCCATGAGGAGGCAGGTTGGGTGGGGAGCAGAGGGAAGGATATTTAGGTTTCTATGTTGGGGGAGTGCTTCATGTTCCATAAATATTGGTGATAGGCCAATCAAATTGCTCCTTCTGAAAAAAAAACTGTGGGCACTGGGCGCACCCCCTGACTAATTAATAGAAGCATGAGTAAGTAACCCCCCCCCCCCAATTGTATGTCCCTGCTATTAGCCTTCTAAAAAAATAGTTAAAAAACAAAAGTAGGAACGGAAATTTACTCATTCAATGAGGAGATGCAGCATGCACCCAAGAGGCCCAAGGCTTTTTCATTTGGGGCTTGGGGTGGGACTTTTTAGTTATTTCTTGTGTCTCAACGTGTTCCAATCAAGTTCCTAAAGGGTTACACAAATTCTCAATGTGTTCCCCAGTTCTCAATAGCATCCCAGTTTTATCCCATATTCATTGCCCAAAATTTTCTTCTTTTCACCTTATACAGGGGCCAAAGGGGACATTATCCAATAGAAACTTCTATACTTGAAAGGCATCCCAAACTAATCAATAAAGATCACACAATAGCAATATTACTCGAATTCCCAGCAATTCGTGCCTCCATTTAGCCTAGGTAGTGTTTCTTTTAGAAATTTTCTTTTACCAAACCTAAGTGGTGATCGTCCCTAGGAAGATGTAGAAAGAATGGTGCCCATCCTTAGGAAGATTTAGCCAAACCTGATATAAACCAGATATGAAATACAAGAATTATAGTCAATCTTTCTATTTATGGGTAAACAATGAAATCAAATATAGGAATCTGGCGTTTTTAACTATTTTTTCTCACTTCTCACAATTAAAACCCCTCCATATCACTTCACTTACCCAAAAAATAGAAGAAGAGGTTTTTGACGAAATTTCGATACCCAAAAGAAAGCTGGATGAGAGATGGAGAGTAACGCAATTGTGAGCAGAAAATCCACCTGGCCAATGAGATGCTCAACGTGCACCCAAGAGGCCCAGTTATTTTCCATTGTGAGGATGGGCCATTGGGCAGGTGAATGCGATTTTTCTTATCACAGTGCATGAAGTGGCCCCTGGCAGCATGGCGAACATTTTCACAAATTACAAACGACATGAAGTTTGGAAGTGAAAGAAGTGATTTGACACTTTATAATTTCATCATGTAGCCACCTTCCACCATTTCCCCTTCTTATTCATCATCCTTTATCCAAAATTCCACTTGGTGATAGGGTTGAGAATTCCTCTTTTTGGATATTTTGTTCCCTCTCTGTTCCCAATGGGTTCCCATGTGTTACCAAATCTGCTAGGGGGTATTTAGCCTCCTCCCTTGGAGACCTTGTCCTAGGCCCCCTTGGTTTGGGAGCAAGGCGCTAAACACCCCCTAACGAGCTCTGTCCGGCGCTGGTTTTAAAAACCCTGCGGCAGAAGAACGCAGTTCTCCACAGGGCTGCACTGTCAGGCCCGAAACCAGCGCCGGACAGAGCTCGTTAGGGGGTATTTAGTGCCTCGCGGTTTGGGAATGCCCCACTATGAGGCTTTACCCTACACTACCTAATGCATCTTCGTGTGGCCGCACAATTTTCTAGTTTGAATGCATCCAACACAAAGACAAATCCCTCCTTCCCAACTTTGTGGAGGCCTTTGGAAATATTTTTTGTTTTTTTGTCTTCGACGGTTACAATGGAATTCATTAAGTATTCCAAACACCAATGAGTGAAAAGCTGAACCACTTCCTGCTCTGGTTTAGGTCTGTAACGTTTGTTCAAACCAGGGCCTATCTTCTTTATCTTTTGTTTGTTTATAACCATTCTTTCATTGTCATTCAATTTGGGCTAATCTCTCAATAACAGGACTTTCTTATTGTGTTTGTTCTGGATGAGTGTTTTCAGGTGGTTTCTGAACAGAAATTTTTGAAATTGCCTGACTTCACATCAGGTTTCGTTAGGAAGCCATATAGAAGCATGCTTAAATATTTGCATTTTCATGTTTTTATTTAGCCAAATTTGGCTAAAAGGTTTTATGGATGATTGCCACTCATGTTACATCACACAATTGATGGAAAAAAAAAAAAAAGTGCTCAGGACATAAAAACCTGGCCAGAAAATCTAAATGTAAGTCAGACCATCTTTATGGAGCGCAATTTCCCTCCCAATCCCTGAGGCTTCTGACCGGCCGAATATGTTTTGCCGATATATTTCATTCCCGCTTCCATTTCTGTCCACCGTACCTTGTTGGCCTCACTCTGCCACCGCCTAGCCGGTACCCTCGCCACCTTGTTCACTCCTGTTTCTTTCTCCAGTTAAAGTAACTTGCCGGCCCCACCCCCCGCAAGCTCCAATTCATCAATGCTGTTGTTTCCCGCCCCCTACGCTCCATACCGATATACCTAGTGTCATGAAAACTAAACTTTTTTAGCGCTGGTCTATACTTCCGGTAAAGCCCTAGGCTGAATGAATTACCAAGAATAAGGGCACTGAGGCAGCTAAAATGGATATTAGCCTCCTCCCCTGAGTCTCTCTACCACCTCCCCTAATTTTTGGGCCTCCCCCATCAGGACTACGACCCTCAAATTAGGGAAGGCTCCTGGGATCAGGCCTTGCCCTATACAAACACTCCCATCAGTTCACCCTACCAAAACAGTAAGGGACGGGGCTAAGGACATTGTCATAGTTCCCAGTACTCAGGAGCAAGGACTGAATTAAAATGCTTATACCTCGTTGGATTCTTGACAAAATTCCATCTGCTCTGGAGTTGCTGGATGGGGCCTCCACAGCATGTAGTCAGGCTTACATTTAGTTTGCTTGTTTCCTCACAAGAGTATTACACATAATCTATGTTATATGTTTAGATGTGTACCTGTGGACCCATTGCAAAACTGGACATAAACTCAAAACATATTTGAATATTGGAATAAACGGTTAGCAAGCATAGGAAGATTTAAGAACATTCTAATTTGTAGGCCAAATATGTAGAACTGAAGTTATTTAGTATTATGACTATGTCTTGCTACTACCTACTAATGACAAAGGGGCCCATGCAAATTTTGATACCCACTCCACACAAACACCTTGAGTATAGAAATGAAAGGTTGACAATCCTGAGATGGCTGATGTTCCAACAATTCGGAAATGGGGCAAACAGCAAGTATTGACAGAACATATTGGTTTATTGCCAGCTAACATTATAAGTTGAAAAAGAGGAAGACTTCAGCAGTCTCATGGAAAATTGATAGATTCATTCCCAGCAATAGTGTCGAGTGTCAAACTAGGTGGCAATACACGATTTGTTTAGGAGCAATTAAATGTCATATTCAACAATTGGATCCAAACGTGTCAGTTAGATATCCAATTGAATACCTTTTTGTGTCATGAGTGTAGGGTAAAGCCCTAGGGTGGATGCGTCCCCAAAATAATGGAGTTTAGAATGCGGCAATAGCTGAGTGCAGCCCCACATTTTGTGAAGGTCTGCACCCATGGACGAGCCAATTGTAAAGCACAAGGCAAAGGTTGTCATGAACCAAAAGCGTACTTCAATCATGATGAGTAGAAGGCAGGGTTTTTTTCCAATTTCATGTGGTGGGTGAACTTGCAATCCCCACCCGCCCCCCCCCCGCCCCAAGAGGACTTTGCCAAATCTGGCTTGATGTCAAAGAGAAAAGTAGAAATTTATTGGATCCCCTATCTACTAGCAAGTTGCAAGAACCTATAGTCTAAAAATAGCAATTTGAAGCTTTTTTTCCCTCACAAAATCCTTTGTAGAGGTTGCAAGCCCTTTTTTTTTGTCACCACTTGGCAAACTTTTGCAATAAAAATAATATAAAATAATAAAATAATAACACATTGATAGGAGGGATAAAGTTCTTCCACTTACTCTTTAAGAATGAAAAATATATTATGTCTATAATTGTAAGATCATTGTTGTGTGTTCCTATGCCGGCATTTACAACTATTGTTATTATCACACATATAGCACATAACATAAAAATATTTTGAATAGTACCCTATATCCAAACCGTCTTTTTATCTAGAGTTAAAGTCTCCCTAAGCTAGATAATAATATAAAACTATCTTACAAAAATTCGCCATGAATGAACATTTTAGTTTTAAGATGAAAAGATTGATAAGTTTGGTGCAAATATGAGTTTCATCGTGAATCGTATAATCTTTCACATCCTCAACCAAATATGAATCATGATGAAAAAATATTTAAGTTAGTTCTACTATTTAACTTTAAGAACCTAAGTTTACTTGATGCATTGAGAACAAAACCATTTATTGATTGGCATTTCCTCCAATGGTGATGTAAAGCATCTCATATGTCAACTTCAAAAATAATGATCACAAATCAATATAATGGCATCTCTTAAAGATTGTAAGCCCAACAAGAATCATTGCTAAGAAATCATTTTTGGTGATTCAAAAGATATGATTCACCTACAACAAACAAGAATTCAAGGGCTCCCAAGAAACACAAAACAAAATTCAACAAAGATTATGCAAAAGAAACTTGCAAAATACAAAAAAACTACAACAACAAAACATGTGTTTTGAAATTTCAAATCATCAAAAATGATTTGAAACCACACAACCTAAAATTATATCTCATCAATAAGAATATTTCAAATTATATTTACACTTGAACTGATTCAAAATAAAACCCAAATAACTAAACAAACCCAATTTATTCTTAACTAATTAAAACCTTACCAAATAATTCAACTATCACACCTAACATCACTCCCCTTTTTCTTTTCTTTTTCTAAGAGGGACAATTTTTCTAGTTTTCAGATGCCTTTGAAATACACTTAAAAAATTTCCCCAAGTTGTTCTCCTCTTGATTACCTTAGACTACAATCAACTTCCACATTACAAAAGAAATATTTTTTTCAGATAATCAATTGACTATTACAATTTTGAAATTATTACATTTTAGATTTACAATAGTTTGCTATGAGATTGTCATATGAGCAGGGAAATATATTCATATTGTAGCTTGTAATAATTATGATCATCTTCTAACACCTCAACTTCATACTTTCATAAAATTTCATTTCAATATCTAAAGGATTAATTAATAAAGAAACTGACCCTAGGGTAAGGTATCCTAGAAAAGGGGGGGCGAAAATATTACAGAAAACAGAAGAAACTACTGTATAAACAAAGACCTGAAACCAGAAGCAAGTTGCAGCTAGCAAATAAACAAGACCGCCAAGAGAGAATGGGCTTGTCCCCTGGAGATGCTTGTTGAAACCTGTGGAGGACCCTCCATTTGCCGTGTCAAAACACCTGCTTTGTTGGTCTACCATGTGCAACAATTCATTAAAATGAACCTGGAAAATTAATGAGTGCTGAATCCATGCAAACCTTCAGCAGCCCTCATTGATTGGTGTAAACTATTATGTACCACTTAATGATTTTTTAGCTTTTCAGAAACTCAATGGACACTTTCCGAGTTCTGCCTACCATGAGTTGTGATGGGGAATCAAAGGTTACCCACTCAGCACAAACAATGTGTTATGTGCATGTCAAGTCAACAAGGTTGCAAACTTTGAAAATACCCAGACCTCTTCAGAGGCCAAGGCGTTGGGAGCCTCCGGGAATGGAAGCTGTCGATTCCAAGTTCCAACATCTTGACCTAGGGTCATGCAATTCCATGGACACTTAGACTACTAATGTCTCTTTTAGGTTTTCCAATAGGAGCTCTCAGAGTGAACCAGCACCCCAGCTGTGCACCATGAAGGATGGATGGTAAGTGGTCTGAAAACAGTTTTCTGTTGGGTTCATGTTCCCTGGCTAACCATGGTGGTTATCTCACTCGCTTGTTTTACTACCTACCTACTAACAATGCACTTGTGGGGGTGTTAGTAGTTGGTTAGTAAAGATAGCCCTTATCTATGCATAAACCATCTACTTAGCTCAAAGTCACCTATTTTCCTTTCTTATTTACCTATATATTATTGGACCTAGTTCTTACACAATGGGTTACCAAGGTAAAACTAGATGTTAACTCAGTTGAGATTCATCCACAACTGGGTATCCATTGGATCCTGCACTCAGAGGTGCTGGTTCACTCTGGCCAAAGGTGCCTTACAACAATGCAACAGCAGGGAAGACGTGAGAGTGAAAGCAGCTTTTACTATCCTTGCTTCAAAAATAATTAACCATAAACTGGCAATACATTCAGTAGTTGGTAATATGTGACAACATTCATAAATTCCATAAAAAAATAATGGCAATATAGATTAAAACTCTAAAGGAATTTGTTTCCAATTTTCTGCTACGTAAATCATTCTCAAAAGGTTCTTCATCCACCCTATTTGACTCAGTCACCCAAACCAGCCCCCTCTCCATAGACAATAAGGACTCTCAATATGCTAAACCTCTGACTTATGCTTCACTCACATGACTTGCATAAATGAAAGCATTTCATCTTAAGACCTAAACCTCAATATATGTACTTCAAACACGACATCATTCAATAGTTTCTAATATTGAAAGACAAAGGGAGAAAACTTGAATTACCACCTACTCAAATACATCAAAACTACCACCCTGGTGACTGACTAGTCCTGCAGCCAATCAACCCAACTACCCCCAATTGATAAGCAAACAATAAAACACAAAAAGAAAATCAACAACACGCTTTGACATTGTTCACGTGAATAGTAACCAATGATAGGTTTTGCATCATAGACATGCTAAACAAACCTATTTTCATCATCTTTCTTCATCACATTGCTTGAAAGGATGTGTTACGTAAGCCACTCTAAAAACTACATGGTTAATTATATTGACAAGTGAAGATTTCAAAGAAATGTGGTTATAGTATTTTTTTT
>Ga0116230_10003998_pt1 | contig 14423 bp, 7 predicted proteins | sample S1TSphfallax_3_FD_88678 | JGI IMG/M metagenome (GOLD analysis project Ga0116230, IMG submission 88678) | Host-associated microbial communities from peat moss isolated from Minnesota, USA - S1T2_Fd - Sphagnum fallax MG | ecosystem: Host-associated > Plants > Peat moss > Unclassified | place: USA... | reverse complement strand
TTGTTCAACCGATTATTGCATTTCCTGGTCAATCGACATTACTTCAACCTTTGTATGGTACAATTGTTCCTTATGGACTTAATCCAATTCTTGCAAAGGTATACAAGAATGGTGTCTCATTGACAAATGGCATTGACTATACCATTACTGGTCCTGATGCTAATGGTGTATACACAATTACATTTACAACTCAACCATTATCAACAGATATCCTTGAATACGGTCTTCAAAATCCTGATATTTCAATCAGTTCGAGCAGTTAAAAACTATGAATGCAACTTCCGATTTCAAAGCAACGATTTCAATTACGAATCCAAGTCCCTTGGCGCAATCGCTTATGCAGTTGTTGCCATCGAACTATACCCAGGATCAAAATTCAAATGTTTATGCTTTGATGTATGGAAGTGGCTATTCCGCAGAACAATTGAAGCAAACTAATGGTCAATCTGAAGCCAATAACTATATCAATAGCCCTTCAACGCAAACAGGTCAAATTGCTGTTCCAGGTACTGGAACATTTTTAGTTGAATTTGATCTCCCATTTGTCGTTCCACCTTTAAATGTAAGCATTCAAGGTTCTACAACAACTGACTGCTTTATTGAGTATACCTCACGTTTTGGCATGACCGTAACGGTTACTCAAGGTAGTTCTGACATTCTTCAATGGTCTGCTACTGGTGCAGTTGGTGCGGCTACTGATCCAGTTCTTGGTGATGCTTTATATAACAATTTCGGTACAGTTCTAAATATTCCGCGCGTCAATGATTCAGTTGTAAATGCAAGTTGGGTTAATCAATATATCAATGTAACAACATTTGTAACTGTTAATGCGATGATTCCAGTTCAAAATTTCACGGTGCCAGTTGTTATCGGTCAACCTCTTACGTTAAATGCGCCGCCCGGTGCAAATTCACTTCGTGGACAACTTCAGCCAACCTCAGTAGTTTGTACACCATCGGCCTCTCATCAACTTGTTGCAGATGATGGTACGATTCTTGCACTTCTATCATTTAATGGCTCAACTTTTCCATTGATTTCGACAACAACCAGTGCTACATCGGCAATGACGACAACCGATCTTATCACTGGTTTTTATCCAGCAAATCTTCAAGACCGTTATTTCCCAAATCCAACAAATGACGGCACTATTGAAGCGAAGATAATGTATTCAACTTTCGATGTATACATAAGTGGAGTTGTTTCTACAGTCACCTTTAATCCATGGGATCAGTTATCTTATGTCCAAGAAAATTTCCGCGCAGATAACTGCTATCGTCGTATACTTGCTGGCGTCAATCAAGCACTTACAATTGGCCCAAATGCCGATGGTATCGCAACCTTAACTGAAGCCTTGTTCTCGCAACCTTATATCCCACAGGATATTTGGGATGCGAGTGATTTTCGTGTATTTACGAATACCGCAAATGCGCTTACAACACAATATGATGGAACACCTACTACGAATCCAATAGTTCAGATTCTTGAAGTTACAAATTCATGGACACCAGAAACACTAACATATAATAACAGACCGATTGTAACGGAAATAAATGATGTTCCAAACGTTGAAGTTACAACTTTAAATACACCAACTAAATTTGATTTAACAAATGAACTCATTCGTGAATTGAGAGTTGGTATAGATGCCGATACTGGTGGTATTATCAATTGGAATTATCTACCAGAGTCATTGCAAAGCCTTTATACAACTGGCAACATGGTTAATGGTCAAACTTATGCCTATAACTATCTGTTTTTGAATAACGCAGATGATTCCATTGCAAGTTTGATTCTTTTCTATTATCAAACACTTTTTAGTGGTTCTAATCCAACTGGGTATCAATCATTTGGTCCACTTGTTCTTGGTCGTGATTATTACCTTGTTAATACATCAGATTTGTATGATCCATCAGCCAATAATGGTGCCGGAGGATATAATCTTCCTTCTGAACTGATGTTTAAATATGCGGCATCATCAGCAATACCATTTGTTACGACAATTCCTGGTGTTGGTACACAGGGTACGAATTACATTTATGATCCAGCAGATAATAAACCTCAATTGCCTTCTGTTGTAATCCAAATTGATCTTACCGCAAGTGGATATAATGCAACCTCGAAATTTCCAATCAGCCAAACAGATTTCATACTTTATTCATATGCAGAAGTAACATGTTCGCCTGGTGTTGCAACTGGAACGTTTGATACTGACCCTAATAATACACACCTAATTGAATTCTACGATTCACAGAGTGCATATAGCGTTCAACCTAGCAATAGTCCATTTGCTTCATCAAACGTTCGACTTGCTCAGGGTTCCTTTGCGCGTATGACAGACGATGTAGGTTATAAGTTTACAACGAGTCTTATTGGTGGACAGATAACATTTAATAAGACAGTTACGGTTGAAAACTTACTCAATCATGTTCCAAACGAATCGTATGGACCATGTGGTATTCCTGTTTTGAAAATTCTTAGTGCTGGCGTTGCTACAACTACCTCACAAGGGTTAACTTCAATTGGTCAATTCTTTTCAATACAAGGAAGAGTTGTTACTAATACATTTCAAGGTCAACCATATTTTCAAATTGAAAATGCTCAATACATCATCATTGATAAGTATAACTATCCAATTGCAATTGTCGATCCATCATCAATTATTGCAATTGGGCAAGCACCATATTTTGTCTCAAATTACGAAGTAACTACGCATGAGTTCGTTTATTCAGGTGCAGTTGGTTCTATTATTTGGGACACACGTATTCCAGTAACTGATTATCAAGATACATCTCCTGTTTTCCAAGTAGCCGATAACTTCGGTGCAGAAATAGATGCATTCACTCCGACGATTGATGTTGTTCCTTCTGCATTGCCAGTTAATACTAACTTCATGGCGTTAATTCGAGCTGTTCCGCTCGGAAATCAACAAACTGTTACTGCATCTTGGACATTTAATGTTGTTCAGCAAAAATCACAGTACCTTTCAAATGCTTTAAATGGTATTCCATCAATTGGTTTTCCAGACCTTAAAGCAGAACTGGATGTGCTTGGTAATGTAATCGAGCCAGCACAACCTGGTATCATGTCTTATTTTACAGGTAAATATACTCTTGATACTCTTGGTTTAGACCCAGATAATGGACAATACACCCAAACCTATGTTTCTCCGCAGTTTACAGCATATTTCATCGGCTACAAAGATATGTTATTGACAGACTACGGTCCAACTTGTCCTGGTGGAAGTATTTTATCAACTCAAGGTGACTCTGAACTTTTTGATACAATTTCAAATTCGTACACTGTTCCAGGTAATTATGCAACAATTCTAGTGTTCTTTAACCCAAGAATTGGATTCTTCAGCACGTCTGTTATTCCAGGCATGGAATTTTATAACACAAATAGTAGTGCTACAATTGATATTGTTCGTCCGAGAAACCTTGGCATTGCGTTAAGACTCCTTCGTGATTCATATAACGGCTTAGTATTCTATGGTACATCGCTAGATCAAAATGTTGATAAACCAACTCGAATGGTTTTAGACTTTTCGTTTGCCGCCTCACAAGGCGATACTCGCCATCGTGTTTTTGAAATTGAAGATGATACTTTTGCAGGATGGGTTGATGGTATGCGTCCAGACGAAACCGTCAGTGAAGGTTCTACCTTCTTTCTCGCAGGTGATGAATTTAAATATTCCGCTTTAGGTTTGGATCAAGCAATCAATCGTTTTGGTCCTGGATTTGATGCAAATGGTAATTATGATGCTTTGTTGGATCAAGGTTTAATTCTGGGTGAGCAATATTCATTGACTTCAACCCCTTATCCAGCATACGAAGTTCGCCCTGGCGATACAACATCCACGCCAACAGTTCCACAACGCTATCGCCGTCCGCCTCAGTGGGTATACAATTCATCTGGTGCTGAAGTTCAAAGTTCAACATATTACAATCGTACACCTGAAAAAATCGCATACTTCAAATTTGATTTCAGTTCAATGCCAATTGATACGTATTTACAATCGGCTATTCTTGAAATTACGTTCTGTTCTGGTTTTACGATTCGTACTGGTCTTCAAAAGAACATGACCTTATGCTATAATTCACTATGGAATAAGTCACGTTTAAGTGGTAATGGTTTAACGCAACAAGTTATTCTTCGTGATACCAATAATATTCCTCTTAAGGATTCTAGTGGTAATCAGTTACCTCCTATTACACGCCCATTAAATAACGTTCATTGGCGCAAAAATTTCTTTGAAATTGTTGTTCCATATGCATTTCAATCGAATTTTGATTACGATTTTGCAAACATCTTTAACCCTGTTTCAATCAATTTACTTTCAACTCAAGTTCCAACTTCTGGATTGGAGTATGTTGGTTTTATAAATCTTGATGAAATTGGTGTTTCGCCAATTCCTGTTGAAACAAATGTCTATGTCGAAACGACGCAAGGGTTATCGAATCTCACGTTGTCGTCACAAACAGTTGTTTGGCATGTTGTTCAAGGGACCCTATCAGCAACAGCAAGTGGTGCTCCAAACATAGGGCCTTGGAGTAGCACCGTCATTAATATCGATAGTACACTTCAAAGTACACCAGATGGACTTCCAACTTACAATCAATGGCTTGCCGCTACAGGCGCAGGCATTGTTAATTCAGCATTTCGTTACTATCAAGTGATTGACCAAGATTCGATTCTTCCAAACATGAAAGTAGTAGTTTTCCCGTTTGGAATTCTGAATGATGCATATGGAAATCCAGACCCACAAAATAGTCAGTTTGTATATGGTTACGTTACTTCAGTGTTACCATCAAACATCGTTAGTTTTGACAGTAATCATGTTGCTCAATACACAAATCTTTTCGAGTATATCGTTCCAACATACGCCGAATACAATGTCAATTTATTAGAATCGGATACTTATTTTCCGTTTATGACATTCGGCAGAAATACGACAATTTCTGGCACAACGCAAGATATTTCGTTCTAAGGTTATCATTCAATGGCAGTAGTAATTCCGTTCGCTCTAAGTTCGCCGCTTCCTGTTTCTATTACCAGGGTTGTTTCGCTATATAATGCTACACCACCATTTCAATATGAACAAGATTTTGTTAACAATTGGGGCGATCTTGAACCAACTCCGGCCGATCAACTAATACGTAATACAACTCCATCATTTGGTTTCCCGCATACAACAGATACTTCAGGACCAGCAGTTGCTGGGACAGGCAACTACGTGCCACCCAATGCATATGTAGTTGTTGCGGCAAATCAAGTCTATGCCGAAAGTGACATCCGCGCAACAGAAACAAATGCCATTTTACTTATTGATATGAGCGTTGCGCCAATTGAACCCGGATTTACTCGCTTAAGAGTTGATTACATTTATGATAACCAACCACAAATTGAATACTTTGACGTTCCATTTTATGAAGGTTGGGATTTAAATTCAACTGAAATTGAAGCAATTGTTGCTTATGCTACCGAAGCTTTTGATTTTATACAACAAGAACTAACAAATCTTGAAGAAGAGTTTAACTTTTTAGACTCGCATATGCTTTTGAAAGGCATGTCAGTTTCTGGTTCAATTACTGCTACGCAGGCTACAGGAAATCTGACTGCTCCAATGCAGGCTCATAGCATTCCAATGACAAATGCTATGCTTCAATATCCAGATCAAGAACAACCACAAGAAGAACTTACTCCTGCTCTTCAATCCAAAAGTGACACGATTTCGAGTTATACAACCAGTGTTATCTATGCTGGCCAATCGTTTTATATTGATCTTGGACAAACACCTGTTGAAGGTGATACATTAGCTATTAATGGTATTCTTATACCTACAACAATTAACGGAACAACGCTAACTGGAACTGCACCAGCATACATTCCTTATAGTGTATCTCTTCAAGTATCGGTTGTTAATCGTAACCTGACAAAAGCGTCCGTTACGATGCAATTTTCTGCCAATCCTATCATTACTTCGATATTAACAACTGATGGAGTTGCTGTAGGTTCACCAGGAGATCAGTTTGTTATCTCGGGCGTAAATTTTTCAACTGTTCCTGGATCAGTTACCTTCACTAAATCAGTCAGTGCTACCGTTACTTCATGGTCCGCAAATCAAATCATTGGACTTATCCCAAGTGGCGCTCAATCTGGCGCAGTAACTGTCCATACGAATAGTGTTAGTGCATCTTCTTATTTCAATTTATATTATCCAAATGTAAATGCAAATTTTGTTGTTTTGCCTGCTATTAGTGTATTAGCGGCTGGCGAAACTGTGTCCTTAACTGCTCAGTATAATAATCAGACGGTACCAGTCCAATGGAGTATTACAACTGGTTATCGAAATATTGGAAGCGGAAGTATTTCATATGGTACTATTGATTCTTCAGGTAACTATACTGCTCCATCATTAGTCTCAAGCGCAATTCCTATTGGAATTGTCGCTTCTTATCGTAGTCCATACGGTCCCGTAGTAGCCGAGGCGTCTATTATGGTGCTTCCAACATCTTCAACCTTAACAATTTCGCCAAGCGGAGCTGTTGTTGCACCATTATATACTCAACGATTCACCTTAGATAATAATGGAACACCGATAACAAACTTCTTAGATGTAGAGTGGTTTGTCAACGGTATCTCTGGTGGTAACGATCAAGTTGGAACAATTACTACTTCTGGTTTGTACCAAGCTCCAGTTGTTCTACCAACATTAAAGACAATCACTATTTCAGCCGTTTATGAAGGTGTTTCTGCGACTTCCGCAGTGCGCGTAAATGCTTCTACTGCACAAGAAAGTCATTCAATTGGAGTAAAAACTTCAACAACTTCTGTTGTAAGTTTACCTACTGTTACTGAAGTTGGTCAAGGATGTCCCGGTACTTATGTTCAGATAACTGGAACGAACTGGACAACTGATGCCAATACTATTTTCTACGCAGTGGGTATCGGAAAACTTAAGACACAAAATGCGCCAGTAACAACTGACAATGTAAACTATGCGGCTTCAATTTTAGTGCCTGGTTTTGCTGGTGGAGGTCCATATACAATCTATGTTCAGACTCCAAACGGTTTATCTTCTCAAGTTGGTTCGTTAAATACTAATCAATTGGTTATACCCGTAAGTTGTTCGACACCAACTGCGGCTCCTTTTTATGGGCCAAGTACAATGGAGGAACTTGTTTATCGTGCTCCAGAGCCTACACCTGATACTGGTGAAATGCCAAAATCATCAGGTTGCGATCAAGTAACAGTATCTCCATCAACAGCAACAGTGATTATTCCAAATGGATCACAACAATTTAATTGTTATATCAGTTTAGATTCTGGTACGCCGGTTATTATTACACCTGAACATTGGCTTGTAAATGGCATTGTTGGTGGTAATTCAACTTATGGTACGATCACAGTGAATGGATTATATACTGCGCCTGCGATACCACCTGTATATCAACAAGTTCAAATTACAGCATTAGCTGTTAATGGAAGTGAATTCCTTTCGGGTTATGGAGTTGTTACGTTTCAATCGACTCAAACGCAAGCAACGAATTGTAATATCACTGTTCAGAGTCAACTTAATATATTCTTTGGTGATGGACGTTGTGGATATGTACCAGTTGGTACAACCTTTACGATCTACCCTGGACAGTATTTGACGGCTGTTTATCAAGAAACACTCGATGAGTTTTTTGCCCCAATTGTTAGCACAACTGACATACAATTGAGTCTTCAAGCCTTTAATGCAACTGACCCAAATCAGGCAGATTCACTATATAATGGTACATTAACGCAATATGGAAATGGTAAAAACATTCCATTTACGTATACTCGATATCAATATATTGTACTTGGCGTATGTGATCCACAAGATGGAATATTCCATGAAATGTGGGATATTCTTCCATTTCGCTATATGTTGAATCAAAACATTCCTGCTCAGGCTCCATGTGCTCATGGTATGTTCTTATCTGAAAGCAAAAAGATTACAGTAGAAGATCATGCTAAGAAACAACTTAAAGGTTTTAAGTCATCATCAATTGATATTTCGAATCATGTTGCGCGACCTTTAGCATTATGGACAGGTCAAGTTTGTTATGCTGATGAAACATTAACGGTAGTTAAACCATTTACATTGTTACAATTTGAAAATACAAGTAAAACCTATATTGAAAGTCAACATTTTTACGAACAATCAATTAAAATCAAATCAGGAGAACATCTAGTTGCATTACGAACGGCGCTAGGCTCTTTTGAATTACACGTACTATCTCAAGACGATGCGTTGTTTGATAGTCCGAATACTTATCTTCTAGGTACGGTCGTGGATAATAATTTCATTTCGACAGAAGCAATTCAAGTAATAGATCATTCTAAATCTATAAATATTTCTGTTGATAAATTACCACCCTCGATGAAAAAGATTATTCAACGCATGAAGGACAGCAAGAAGTAATGCCTATTCTTAATTTCCAGGTTTCGCAAGCAGTAACGAACATCACGCAGATTGCATGTATGTTTAATCCGCTTCCGCCATTTCAATATACTCAGAATGGGCAAGGCATTTATACCGTCTTAACCGGCGGTAGTAATATGACTCGGGATACAACCGTAGCATCAGCAGGATTTCCATTTTCTGCTGATACTTTTGGTGGAATTAATGTAACTCCATTACCAGCTAATTCTTATGTTGTCAATAGCCAACAAAATGTCTTTGGTAATGGTATTTCTACGCAGAATGTCGTGCAAATCAATACGGTTTTAGCATCAGTCGAACCTGGATTTTCGCGTGTACGTATTGATTATACTGATCCAAATGGTGATTCTCATACCGAATATTTTGACTGTCCGTTTTATGAAGGATGGGATGTCACTGCTAATGAATTGAATGAGATTGTTGAATATATTGAAGGTGCATTTCTGTTACTTCAAAACGAAATCAATGATTTACGTTCTGAAATGGCCTATCTCAGTAACCATGAATTTTGGAAAGGTACAAGCGTTTCAGGTCAAATAAACTGGACTGGCGCTACCGAAGGGCTTGCTACAGGTGCTCTTTCCGAATCTGAGTTTCCACATGATATGATGTCACCAAAAGGTGGTAATGGTAGTTTTCCTGCTGGTTGGCCACCGACAGATCGGAACGGCATTGAAATTCCTATTCTTAATTTCTATAATGCGGTTGGCAATTCATCTTCATCAACTTATACAAACCATAGTTCAACAGTTACATCGGTAACACAAAACGCTAAAACTCCAACTGATAATGTCATTTGGGGTTATTATGATGGTACAAATTCTGGTGAAACCAAAGGCTCATTACTGATTGTTGAAAATACAGATCATACAATTAGCGTACTTTGGAAAGATATGGTTATTACCCAATCAGGTTCTTTATCAGTATTAGCTGGATTTAAGTTTAATTGTACAGGTGGTTATGCTGATCCTGGACTATTAGATGGTGGTCTTCTTTGGTATACTGATAATGGCAATGGTCACATTGAAATTGGTGGTACTGCTGGTAATGGTGCTGATTCGCCATACAATGGCAATCAAAATGCTTACGATTGGGATGTTATTGAAGTAGCGGATCAGAATGGGAATTTACAACCATGTTTTCGTGCTGTTCTTCATCCGTCTGGTCCAAATTTGTCTTTTACACTTTCAAATTTCGAGGGTGCTTATAATTCAAGTGGACAACCAACAACCAATGTTGGCGGTGACGTATATTGGTATCCTGGCGATAGTCCTACTTCAATTGGATGGACTTATAACGGCCAGCCACAAACCCCTTCGATTAGTGGAATAACATCTATCGTTTGTGCAAGCACAGGATCAGTTGTAACTGTCACAGGTAATAATTTTGAAACAAGTTCTTCTGGTTATGCATTAACCGTAAATGGTGTTACTATTTCAAACGTAATCGTTTGGAATGATACTTCAATTGAATTTACTGTTCCTAGTTCACCAAATATTGTTCCTGGTAGTTATTTAACATTTACAATTGATGCAACTGCTGAAGGTGCAGGTCCTGCTCAGAGTATTCAGTTCTTTTATCAAGCGACACCAGACGTAACATCACTTGTTGACACAACAAATAATTTACCGACGAACCAATTCTTTGAAGGTGATACGATTAATATTAATGGAAGCGGTTTCGGTGCGACTACTGGAACAGTTACATTTACAACCTCAAGTAATAGTCAAGTTAGTATGACTGTTAGTTCTTGGTCTGATACGTTGATTGTAGGAACAGCACCTTCACTTCCAGCCGGTCCTTATACATTGACTGTCAATAGTTCCAATTGCGGTGCTTCACAGCCTGGTTATCAAGTTACTTCACAAGGCGAGCCAGGAACTTTGATTATTGTTCCAACGACTGTTACTCTTCAACAAAGCCAAGTTCAGCAATTTGAAGCATTCTTTATCGTAACTGGAGAAAATGCGACCAACGTTACTAACTCATGTACTTGGGCATGTTCACTTGGCACAATTAATGGACAAGGATTCTATACTGCTCCGGCCTCAATTACTTCAAACGAAACTGATACCGTTACCGCAAATTACGAAACGTTTACAGCAACTGCAACTGTTAACTTAATAAGTAGTGGTTATTCTTCTCCGGTCTTAAACTTAACAGTAAAGAGCCAAATCAATGTTTTCTTAGGAGATGGACGTGCTGGATATATTCCTGTTGGTACAACATATTCATGCTATCCGGGTGACTACATTTACGTTAAATTTGATGAGATTATTGATCCTTTAACAAAGATTCCTGATCCTACATACAATCCAATTCAATTGTTGCAGTTCTATTCAGTAACGGCTTTCGATCCAACCACAACGCCTGATGAAATATATAACTTAATTCCTCGTGGTTATTATGTTACATCAGCCGGTGTTACCATGATTCAAACATGGCGCACGGTCGTTCTTGGTGTTTGTGATCCATCAGATGGTAATTGGCACTCTATGTGGGATATTGGACTTCCGCAAATTGCATTTAGCGGCCAAGATGCGCTATCGCATTCAATTTCTGTTGAACCAAAAATGGCATATTATGGCGAAGACCTTCCGGCTTTTTCACCAGGACACGAGTTTACTGGTTCAATCGTTGATTATATTGATGATCTTGCTGGCGCTCATCAGAAGCAGTTGACTGGACTTAACAAACGTTCAAATCTTCTTGTTGCTGGAAATTGCTTCTTCGATGATAGTACTGGCGTATTTTCTGTTATCGACCAACTGCAAGTTCTTGCGGTTGATGACTCAGGACGTTACAAGGTTGTCTGCACCGTTCCTGCTCAAGAATTCCCTATTAAATCAGGTGAGTTCTTGTGGATTAAGAAAGATGACACTTCGCTCCATGTAAACAAATTGGGCGATGCGTTTAATGCAAACGATATTGTCCTTGGTGTGCGTCAAGATCGCTTCTATACGAAGTGGCCAATTCTGCCTCAGTACATGGTTAAATTGACGGAGGGTAGTCCATAATAGGCTATCATCATGAGTGGTCAACAAATATCTATACCTGCTCATGTGTTTGTTCTGTTTAGTCGGAATAAACACCAGGATAGATAAGACTTTGCCTAAGGCCCATGTGGTCAGTAAAGACAAGATATATATTCAAGGTCAATTGCACAGGTTTAATGAGCAAGAACCAGTGGTTGTGCATTGCTTAAAATGGGGTCAAACGATCAGATCATGCGTATATGATGCGTATGGAGACTGGAATTGTTTCCCTGCTCATAAAGCATGCCTTCTTGCTGGTCCTTAAACATTACTTTCTTGCAAAACTTGCTTACTACCTATGTTAGACGCAAAGTTAGGGTCTAACAAATTCTTGCGCGCACAGGAGATTTCACATGGCAATTGTTTCATTCGGCCAGACGTACCGTGGAGCCTACCAGGGCTTCGCTTTGCAGAACACCTCGTCTTCGAACGTTCAGGTGCCTCTGCTGGGCCTCAATATTAAAAGTTATGCTACCGAGAATGTCAGCCTTGACGTTTTCGATGAGTACATTCGTAATATGCGTCACCCGCAAGTTTACGACGTAAACACCAAAGGTCAGCCTTATAAGGATGATGTCTATACTTTGACACAACTTATTTCAGGTGGTACATTGGTTGTTCATACTTCAACCTACACAGCATCTTCAAACACCTGGACAATTGGTGCATCGGCCGCTCCGACCGTAGCAGGTACATCGTTGTTCTGGGCCTAAAAGGCTAAATGGACCAGCAACTAGATCGATTATTTCTTCAAGGAAAATTGTCTGAAGACGAATACTGTGCCTTGGCTCTTAATGAGGGTCAGGTTGTTGCGGTGGCCGTCGATGAAGTTGACAGAATTACTACGGTATCTTTGTCGATTACCCAAAATGGTTACCTGGGAGAAGTTCTGTACTCACCAGAAGTAGCAAAGCCTGATGAAAAGTTTATCTCTGCGGAGACATCTTTTAGTCAGGCAAGGGCATTATTCTTGAATCGAATTAAAGTTTTAGAACGCTGTGGTCATAGTTTTGAAGTAACTTGGTTCCTTAAGAAGTAATAAAAGACACTCATAAATGAGTGTCTCTTTTATTTCCTCCGACGTTTATCTAACCAATTTTTGAAGTCTCTTATCTCTGGACGAATGTCCCATATGTAATACCAATTCGGATCAGGGTCACGGCGTGTCTTAATACTTAAAATGAAAAGTAGGATCAAGATATTGATGGTATTCATTTCCAGATTTTATCAAAGCTGTTTTCCAAAAACAAGACCCCTCGCGCGCGTTAAAGGCCGTTTTCATTTTTGAAATCCTTATACGCTTTCTTTCAAACGTTGTATTGCAGGATTAACTCTCAGTCGCCTTTTTGCTTTTTGAAGCTCTAGTTCAACATCATGAATAGAAATACCAATTTTTTCTGCGATCTCTGGAATTCGATATCGACCACCCATATCCAGACCAGCCCGTAACCAGAACACATCTCTTTGAACAGCGGGAAGGTCATTAATCGCATTTTCTACGGGCATGGGAAGCATGTATTTTTGAACTGCTTCAAATGTATTATCAACGGCTGTTCCAAATTCAGAAGGCTTCATAAAAATATCATCTGAATTGGTATCGTCATAAGATCGTTGAAGTTGTTCTACACTAGCAATACTCTTATAGATACGATTCATTTCTTCTGCTAATTGCTTGTCTGTTCGCCAACACATATTACGGAGGCGATGAGCAGGAATATGCAATGGCATTGCATTACTATATGCTTGAAACAATTCAGACATAATATGCCAGTGAACATACGTCATGACTCGCGTTCCTTTAGAACGATCAAATCTATTTAAACCATTCAAAAATCCTACAAAAGCCGCTTGGTGAAGATCATCGTCTTCAACTTGTCCACGAAATGCTTTAGATACTTTATTACATAGCTTTCGTATGTAGTTCAAATGATTTTTGAGTAATAATTTTAAAGCTTCGTTGTTGCCTTCAACCTGATAAAGACGAACAAGCTCCAATTCTTGCTCTTTATTAAGATATTCGATCATCTTCTTTTTCATTAATCTGGTTTTGATCCAACAATGTGCTTGCTTAATATGCGCTTTGCACGTTTGAACATCTTGTCAACATCATCAGCAGTTAACTTCAATTTTTTTGCTATCTCTGAAACAGGATATTTAATTCCGTTTTCCAAACCTGCTTTCATCTTGAAAATGATCCATTCTGTTTCAGTTAATTTCTCAATTGCTTTTTGAACTTCAGGTGAGAACATGTTCGCCACTCCCTCTTCAAATGTTGGATCAGTGATTCGAACACCATTTTGATTGAACTGTATTTCAAAATTATTCGATGATCGGTTCTCTTTATTACGGAAGTCTTCAGTAAGAGCATCTAAAGATTCAGAATTCATTGCCAACTTAGCAAGTTTCATCCTAGTCTTTGCTTTTGGTGAAAGAGCAGACTTTTCTTCAATTTTCTTGAAATGAATTGCTCGAAGTATGTGGGCTGGAATGTGAACTGCATGAGCATGATGCCATGCATCTTGCATTTGTGCAATCATCCATTTATGGGCATAGGTAAGAAAACGTAATGGTTCACCAAAGTTTGCCGATGTTTCATCTTCAACTATTTTAGTAAGATCAAACTGCATTGCGGCTTTAATAAGTCCGATCCTTGCTTGTTGAATCAAATCTTCAAATTCAACAACACGGTTGAATTGCTTGAACGCTTTCGCGGCAAGATGTTGGACATATGGATTATGAACATCTAAGAGAATAGCAAGGGCATCATTTCGAGTTTGTTGATCCTTGGATTCATCTTGATAAAGTTCAATCAATTCACGTTCTTTAGCGCGGTCGATATGTACACTCTTTTGTTTAGTTTGCAACAAAGTTTCCTTGCGTTTCTGTGGTTGTTTCAACGTATTATATCAACTTAT
>Ga0116230_10003997_pt1 | contig 14425 bp, 12 predicted proteins | sample S1TSphfallax_3_FD_88678 | JGI IMG/M metagenome (GOLD analysis project Ga0116230, IMG submission 88678) | Host-associated microbial communities from peat moss isolated from Minnesota, USA - S1T2_Fd - Sphagnum fallax MG | ecosystem: Host-associated > Plants > Peat moss > Unclassified | place... | reverse complement strand
TTTTAATGGCTACGAAAGAATTTAAAAGGAAGGGGAAATTTTATTATTTTGGCTGTTTTACTAATTCTTACCATTCTTCAAGAGGTGTTTCCTAGTGGGTCCACCCAATGATATTTATAGCCAAAGGACATAAGTGATATTTGTAGGTCCATTTCATTACTTGCTAACAAAAATTCTTGCTCTTGATTTCACCAAGATGTGAGTCTTTACCCAAATATAAAACCCATCCAATTTCTAGTAAGATTGGTTCAAAAGTTTTGTGTTTCATCCATTTGGGGTGGGGACAAGATATTTAATTCAAATGTTTTGATGTTAATTCATCATTATCAAATGGGTTAAGGAAAACTAGGGTGGACCAAAAATGGCAAATGAAAATCCATTCTAAAAATCCATAACCAATATATTATAAATGTAGTTTAAGTTTAATGGATTAATTTGACTTACAAATTGATTCAAAGGATGTTAAAATTTTAACATATGTTTCCATATTATATGAATAAAGGACAACCATTTTAAACTCCTTTTCAAATGTTTTTATTAAATATTGGGGTGCAAACAGGATAACACGAGCCACACCTACCTACTTTTGGTTGCACTCACAATAAAAGGAGCTAGTGGGCCCCAAGTGCAAGTCTTTTTTAAAGATTATGTTTTTTCAAGTTTGAAACATGGCCTCCATGTTTTGGATAGGGCTCATTATTGGATTAAAGTGCCAATTTCAAAATTTTAATTCACATGTGTTTCCATGAATTTTCAAACAATATGTAATCAAATCTATTTTTTTAATGATAATTTTTCAACGTAAATCACATGTGTAGATTTCAACAAAAGTAAACATGTCAATATTTAAAAATAATATGTGTTTCAAACCTTCAATGATACATAATACATTGAATTTATCAAACATACTTTTCTTTAACAAAATGGAGCAAAAACTATTCACAAAAAAAAATAAAATGTTATATAACACATTCAACATTCATGAAAATGCAACCTTGGCTTTGCTTATACCAAAAATATATGTTTTTTTTAATGAAGTTTTTCAAATTATGTAGATTTAATGATCAAAAACACATTCAAACACTAAAAAGGACTATTGTGGATAATTAAAATAAAACATATATTCAAATTTTTATTGATACCATGCCTTCATAATCATTAATATATGGTCATCCACAATTTTTAAGAATTAATAGTTTGGTTTTACATAAGATAAAAGACATTCAAAATTTTAACATCCTATACACATCAAATTGTCCACTTTTTATTATACACTTTATGACCAATGAAACATATTGAAATTGCACAAAATTCATTTTGATGAAAATTCATAAGTATACAAACAGTTTGAAAGTGATTTCATTAATTATAATCCTTACAATTCATGTAATCATTTTCAAAGTCATGGAGGTGCATGATTTTATGTGTGTACACATAGTCCTTAGCTCCTTTTACTATGAACACACCCTTGTGTGACTACTTTTTGGGAAATATTTTAAGAATATTCTTGGAATATTATTTAAAAAATCTTTAAATAAAGTCTTTCAAAAAAAAATTAATTTTTTTTCATGCTATTATGTTAACAATTTGGCAAATAAATCATTTTCAAAAAATTTCAAATCCATTTACAAGTCCTTTTAGTGCTTAAGAACAAGTGTTATAATGTTTTATGAATGTTTTTGTTTATTTTTTATTCATTGGATTAATTTCAAATTAAATCACATGTTCCCATGATATATTAAAAATACAAGCATATAAACAAATCTTATAATTTCAACATCAAATTAAATTATGACATTAAAACATGAAAAAATCAAGCAAGCATTACACTTGATATGATAAGTGTTATTGTGACTCCACCCATGGGTTTTTTAAATTATTAATCTTCATATCAAAATGGATTTTACCATTTTTACAATTTTTAAATAGGAAATAATTCAATATCTTTGCAATTTATAAAATATTTCCTTACTTCATTTTCTGACCTTACATGTTATCAACCAACTAAATATCATGTCCCAATTTAAGTTTAGAAATATCAAGTACAAATACATTGTGAAATAAAAGTTCACATTCAATTCATTGTGGATTGGGATAATTTTAACTACTAAAGTTTTATTAAGGCTACCCATTGAATTCTGAAGTTTTTGGTACTTAAATGAAAGGGCACAAGTACAATAAATTAAGCCAATTGGTTATCCTTGCTCAAAAAGTAAAAGTAAGTGGAAAATATATTTTGAATTTTTGAATTTAGGCCTTTTACCAATGTTATCAATTTTGGGGGTGCTAGCCATATTAAATAAACCATATATGGTCATCCCCAATCTATATTATTATTCAAATTATTTAATTTATTTATTATAAGCTTATATATAATATTTTTTCAAATCAAACTATTCAAATGATTTGTAATTAATGTTTGAACCATCATATGTATTTATACTCATTTTTTGAAACTCAAACTCAATCATGACAATGTTACACCCTTTGAAAGTAATGGTCTTATGTAGGTCTAAACTTTTAAAAACTTACTTTTCAATATAATTACAAATGCATTTTGTGCTTGAATGGGACACTTAGTGTAAAGTTTTTAATCTATGTGCGTCAAATGACCATTTTTAGTGGGGGTATTAAATAATTCTCCAACCAATATTTTATCACCCTATTATTATCTATTTTTTTAATATATACATATTAAAACCACCCTATATTAATTATAATCCATTATTTCAAATTATTAAATACCCTATATTATAATTAAATTGATTATTTGAATAAGATGTACCCTATTTTAAAATAATGAACTTACAATTTTTACCCAACAACCAATATATTTCACCATTTTTTTAAAAACTAGTGTCCCTCCTAGGAATTTGTGTTTGTAACATGGTAAAACATGTTTTGAACATTATTCTAAGGAGAGATAAGAATGAATTTCAAAATGAAAGGTCATGATTATATTTTATATCTACTTTACACAAAGTGGGACAACAACACCAAATCAAATAAAGTGAATGAAAGTAGGTTGGAAGAAAAATAAACACATCTTAAGCTTTTAAAAAAGCAATTATGTCATATTACATATGCTCATGTAATTTAAATGTTAATTTTCAAAGAATGTGTCTTATTTTTTAACTTCCAAAGTTGACAATTCTGTTTTTCTAAATTATCAAGATATTTTTTTGGCTTACTTTAACATGCTTATGCCAAAATAAGAGTAAAAATTGAACATTTCAATTCTATAGCATTGAGTGACAAATGGTCACAAAAGATTAAAGAAAACCAATAATGCATATAGACTATAGGTTTCTATCATGCAACACTTCACACTTGCAAAAGTGGAGAAGACAATTTCCAGAATAAATTAAGCAACAACAAACTTACTTCAAATTTAAATGGCATAAAAATTACATCAAAACTTACAAAGAAAACTCTTTTTCAAGTTCTTCACAAGAACCCTTCAAAGCCCCTTGAAAAAGCGATGGGGTGCCCCAAAAAAGAAGAAAATATCCCAAGAAAATCTCCTAATTCCCAGTTAAGCTTAGTAACATAATCCTATCTATCTTCTAGAACTCCAAACTAAAGTTAAAATTTGTCTTAATTAATTTTTCAGTTCTAAAAAAAACACTCAACATAAAATTTAAGATTTGATTAATTTTCATTTTTTATTATGTTACATTTTTGGTTCTAAGTGATTCCACTACATTTACAACATAGGTCTAGAAAGTTTCTAGCCTTAACAAGTTCATTTAGGATTGACCATGTTCATTATTTTATTGTATTTTCTTCATTTTTGAAAACATTCACATAAATAAGTCTCATTTTGTGATATCTAGAATCAAAGTTCACTTTTTTTTGCAACAATGACTAAAATTCTACCATTGAGACAATCCAAATAGTCCATACAATTACCCAAATGTTATACATACAAGTATCCATAAAAAAATTAGTCATTTTGTTTGGATCTAATATACCACAAGTGGTTCATTAACAACCCACAAAAGTAAATGGTCATGTTCAATTGAACCACAATTTTGAAATTTTATATGATGTATCTAAAAACATCTAGTTGAAGGTTCAAGGATGATATTGAAATTCTTATGTAAGAATTAAAAACTTACATGTAATAATCATAATTTAACATGTACATGTGATGTAATAGAATGTCAAGACTTTTGGTGAACCCTAGTGGTAATGGGTTCGAGATTCTTTGAAGTTTTGTGGTTATTAGCTTTTTGGAGGAGCAAGGAGACTCAATTATGTGAAGTTGTGTCTCTTGCTTTTTCCTAACATCATGTATGTGTTTTCATAATTTGGTGTTTTTATTAATACATGTAATTAAAGAATGGAATGAAGCTTGGATTCTCTCATTGGAATGAGTAATGTTTTGGAATTCTGGTATAATATATATCATTTGAAAAAAAACTTAAAAAAAGGTCTAAAACACTAATGAATTTTTAAATGAGAATGAAATCATGTTCCAAGGTTAGTTTTGAGCACAATATAATCAATATTATGACTACTCACATATTTATTGCAAAGAACCTAAGTCATAGGTATGAAGTCAAGATTTACAATTGATCCCTCTAACCAATATGTGGATTCATATCTAATATAACATGCCAAAATACTTGGGCTCCACTTTGCTTCCCATTATTAGTGACAATCAACTATTTTTTTCCTCTTATGTTGTTCCCATGTATGGTTTTTCAATAGTTCATCCTTATTCATGTCAATCTCAAATTTAATTTAATTTAATTTGAATTAATATAAACATCATGGACCATGAAAAGGCACATGTTAATTTTCTTTTTCATATCCATATTGGTGGGTGGAGGAAAGAAGTGAGGTTGTTATCAAGATAAAAAGATAAATATAAGAAAGAAATGAATGAGTTAGGCTATGAATTGTTCTTCTGGAATTGTCCAAAGACAACCATATGATAGAAATTGTCTCTGGATTTGTTGAAGAACAACCATATGATACATTCCAAAAAATCACCCATACACCAATTCTGCAAAATTTCTCATTGCTAGAATTTGAACACAAGATAACTATGTCCTAAACTATCAAACCTATAACTAACCATTCCATGAATTACCCATGTTTCCAAGTTCCTTACAAAATCTTAAACAATCAAATGTATGGCATAATGCAGGATTGGACCTTTTGTATGTTCAAAAGTTATTCACCCTCTAAAAATGTAAATTTCAAAAGGAAGCATTTAGGCTTTGATAATCAAATGAATAATGAAGGTAAACCATCATTTGCAGATGTCTATATGTAAAGTGAAACGTGGAATTCTGTTCCCAATTGAAACCTAATTTATAAGCCCATGGTACTGAGGAATTATGTGAACAAGAATATATTGGAAAGCTTGTGCAATTGTGGATTACTCACATTTGAAACCAATTTGATCAATAGATCTTTGTTTGTGTAGTTCTCAAATTCAAATTGCAGATCACATTTCAAAAAGAAAATCCCAAATGCACATTTTCTACTAGGTATCTAAACATGATGCAAACATTTGAATTAATGGTTCATGCCTTGATAATATACTTTTGTAATACAGGAATTACTTGGAGAAATTCCTAGTGTATTTTGAAGGCACCTTATAATCCATGAACATCCTGTAGAAAAGAGGAGGGATATAATGCTGACTCCTTAAGAGTGGAACAGATCTTACACTGACTTGTGGGCATAGGACCCATCCCATTCTTAAACAGTAGATGTAAGAACTAAGAACCCTCCCCTCCCTAGGCCTTGTGATCTACATATGTTTATGGTCATGATAACCTTTACCTGAAGGTTTACATTGGGTGAAGCCCACAGCTTGGGGCATCCCCAAAATGTGGGGCTAGACTTGGCTACTGCCTTGTCCTAAATGCCTCAACTTTGGGGGTTTACCCCAAACTTAAGTGATTGGAACTTGCAACACTCGTAATGACCAGTGTTTTTTGGACTCCTGTAAACACAAATGGTCTCAACCCTCTTGGCCAACCAATTTTGGTAAGAGTGTTGTCAACTAGCAAAGTGAATGAAAGGAATGGATGGACTTCATGTTAAAGCCTGCCAAACTTTATGACAAGAAAGTGCAACAACAAAGAAGAAGGAAATGGAGAAAGGAAGCACATAGTCCTAATGTTGAACAACATTTGACTGCCATGAATTTCCGTTCAAAGAAGTTGGGTTGAAATTAACTTCTAGGTCATAGAAACCTTGTGAGCTCCACTGCATATCGACCCTTCTTTGTCATGGTGATTTCTCCCACCTGAAAATTTCAACTCCAAGGAGTTCACTCTTTCTAGATGTGTATATGATGTTCAGGTACCTATATATGGAATCCGACCCTTCTGTTATTTGTAAGGAGATTCTACACATTATAGATGTTCTGCAAGCTCATTGATGCAAACTACCAAATAAACTCACCAACTGATAGCATTCTTTGGCAAGAATAAATCATTTTGTGATGGAATTTGCAGATCAGTAGAATGAGAGAAGGTAAATTGGGAGGAGATGTTGCCATACCTCTATCCTTCCCTTTCCTGACACTGACACAACATCACCAGTCTTAAGGCACAGCCCATTTTTTGTCACCTCCTTCCAATTCACTCTCACATCCCCACCACTGCCCATGCCAAACCATCCAGAAAAACATGGGTCACCATACATTTCATAAGAGAATGGTGTCCTTTTCTGGAAGCCCAAACAGCTTCAAGTACACTGTAACATTACTGGGCCCTGTAAAGACCAACAGTGTTTGACTAGTTTTACTACATGGCATGCTTACGGTCAATAATATCACAAGTCATCACAAATTCATTACACAGCTTACTGGCATTAGAAGACTTAATATGGTATTCTCAATCTTGTTGTGGAATCTGAAGAGCAAAATGTGGTAAACAGTGCAGGGAGTATTTAGAAAGAAGTTGCAAAATATGAGCAGCAGACCTTATCATGTCAGCAAGCTTAGAGCGGGACATGCGGAAGCCAGCACTAGCAAGGGCATCCACTCGTAGAGAAGCCTCCACTGACCTAAATGTGTCTACCCTGTTCCATCCCTCCACACCTCAGTCATCTAGCACATGAGATCATCATATCTGTGGAAACTTCAGCCCCCAAGAAACAAAATTCATAGCTGGAATGATAGGGAATTGACCTTGGAGGTTTCACTTGAAGAGCAGTCAAAGGTATGGCAGTGGTCTGTACTGCAATACTGCGCACCTGGGAGATCCAACTGCAATTTCAGTATATTGCTTCTTTGATCCTCTTGCACATTCAGTTAAATGTTGTTTCAAAGCTTCTCCTCTAAATCCAATGTTACTTTCAGACCAGTACTAAACCCATGGAGGACTCACTTTGAAGGGGAAAGTTGCACCTGAATCAGAGATGTTTCAAGAAAATTAACAAGCTCTGGGTCCACCAAGATCTGAGCTCCTTTCTCACCCTGAGAAAAGACCACAACTACATGCCTTGATCAGTTTGTTTTAGCAATTCCTGGACTCCGGTCCTAGCAAGGCTGCAGAGTTTTCTGGTATTGACAGCCTAATGGCTACTAACCTGAAGAATAATGTCCCCAACTTTTTCTCGAGCAATTCCTGTACCCAAAACTGCACCCAAAAAATCACCATGCGACGCAGCATCGAACATGAAGTTTCCAGAAACACTGTCCACCATGAGCATCCAAGAATAAAATCAGAGAACTCATACTGACCACAACATGAGTTCTGGGAACTAAGGAAAGAACTCGGAAAACCACCTGTTGCTATCCACATACCTATGCATTATTAAGTTATTTCAATTGAATCCAATCTAGCAACAAATTACATTCTTTTTGCCACTAATATAAGTGAGCTCCAGAACCTGGCCGGCAACATTAACAGGAGAATAATATCAAACTGAGAATTAAAAGAGATATAGACAAAGTTTGAACTTTGTAGGAGTTCAGAGAGAGAACCTGAGAGCTGCAACAGCACCAGGAAAGCCTGCAGCTCCACCTTCAGCAACTCCAGCATCTATTGCCTCTTTATGCCCAATTGAGAGCCGGCACCTCTCTGCCTACCCCACCATCCCCCTTATCTTCCATTGCCATCTGCTTGCAAATGTTTCTTAATAATCTCTCTGAAGGCTAAAATAGGAGAAAAAGACAACAACCAGGAGAGTCAGGGAAGTTGAAAATGCAGGCTAGACAAAAGTCCCACTGATGCGCATCTTCAGTATAGATTTATTCAAGTGCACCATTTTGCAAAAAGAAATCACTGGATTTTATTAGACCCTCTGCCAGAACTCAAAGAATGATCCCAATTCTGGCATTCAGGTCTAGAAGTCCAGCAACAAGCAAATCAACACTTCATCAAACTGAAGCAAAACAAAAAGTATTTCAATGTATGAGAGGACAGTACCTGAGAATAGCCACCTGAAATTGCTACACCCACATCAGAGAGCCTGTGAACTGCTGTGAGCGCATCTCCCAACAAGGGTGGTGGCAAGAAGTTGGAGTGAGTAACTTCCCATCTATCCACTGCTTTTCGAGCCTGTCGTCGCCCAATAACACACACACAAAAGTAAGCAAGTAGATCTTATCAGCCTTCAGTTAGACTAAAGAGCATGATACTGAGTAAGGTTCAGAGATCGTCGGTAGTGATAATTGCCTGACACCTGCCAAAATTGATATTAGACTTCATTATCTCAAGTTTTTGGATTCCTTCTGGGTGGGACTTGGAATGTGATGTGATACCTTCTCCAGAATGCGAGAAACATCTTCTACGTGTAATTTATCAACACCAGCAAGCAGCTCACTTTTGTCTTCACGTGATAGCAGGGATGCATGGCATAGCCCTGCAACAAAATAACATAAGCCTTTAGTTCTCCAATACAAAGTTTTGCCAAGAGCATGCAGCAAACTTGAAACCAACTCTGGTAGCCAGAATTTTAATTGTTTGGATACTCCAGAAGCTACAGAAAGGTCAAAATACAACTCCCAAAAAAAAACACTTCACCCCAACCCCTGATATTTGCACTTGGCTTTGGTCATTGCAGTAACAAAGACACATGTTTCTCAGCCCAATTCTCATATTGGATTGTGTTTCAGAACCCAAAGCTGCAAAGAATTTTGAATTTCACACTTCGTTGAATGCAGAAAAGTCAAATTCATTCATTTAAGTGTGGTGGTTCCCCAGCAGCTCCACATCAGTTTGGAAGGTAATTGGTCTCCAAACCCTAACGAGTATTCTGAATTTCCAGAGAATTTATGGAGGTAGAAGGAGCCTGAAGAGCTGATATCTGCAGAACAAGTTCCGCAAATATGACACAGATTGTGGACCTGAAAGCTCCAAAACAACGTTACAAACCCTAAACCCTGAAGACAAATTTGGAAATCCCCAAAAAATAAAAATAAAAAAGACCCATGGGTCCATCCAATTCAAAGCTGTCAAGTTCCGAAACTCCAAAAACTGAGCTCCTGCAAATCCTTGAAATCTACTGCGTGTCAAGGGAATGTGGGAAAGTGAAATCCATAGGCATACCACCTGTTTGGAACCCATTCTTGAGCTGAGCCATACCTGCTGATCGGAACCCATTCTTGAGCTGAGTCTCTGGAAAAAACCCAAGGAATTGGCGAGAAGAGATTGTAACGAAGGAGTGCGTCATTTTAAAAGCCGTTTGTGCAGGAGACAGCTTGATCATAAGAGAAGCCGCCATAAAACCTCCGCTAATCTTTCTTTCCACGAGTTGTCCTCTCTAGCAAATCAGTCAAGAAATAAAATACAAAATGCCTGGAAGTCAGTCATGTGCTTGTCAAAACTAGCTTATTCCAGACGTGACTTCCTTTCCAGCAGTAAAGAGTGGAGAACCACCCACAGTGAAGAAGAAGAAGAAAAAGAAGAAGAGGAAGAAGAAAATCAGAATCAACAAACAAACCCACACACTCAACAGAACTCGACTAAAAACCGCACCAATCCTTGTTTGCACTTTTCATTTCCATCGACAAACCAAAATCTCATAACATACAAGAAAGAAAGAAAGAATGAGCCCAACGACAAAATCTTGTTTCCATCCCCTCTAGAACCAAAACAACCTGCATCAGCAACGAATCCGACAACACACAACACATCCACTTCAGAGTTTTAAAAAGTGTGAATTTCCAGTTTTGTCAACAGTGGGATTCGAACCCACGCCCTTTCGGACCAGTACCTGAAACTGGCGCCTTAGACCAACTCGGCCATATTGACACAACTGCTCAAGGTTCTGATCTCTTGGTTTTTCTATCATTTCAGTGTTCCGTCTCTGTTTCCCAAATGACTAAATGCAAATAGACTGCGTCGGCGGATTATGGCTTACCCAACCCTAGGTCGACAAAGCAAACTCCAGAGGCGTAACACGACATTAAAGGCAGATTATGCCACTTTTCAGGAACCTGCTCTTTCCACTGGTCATAATTTTGCATAATCACCAACTGTTATCTTCAAAATTTAGCATATTGGTCCAAAATCATGAACGCAAGCTAAAGCTTACTGCCTATCATACTGGGTTTGGTGGCTAGCTTAACTGCTGCCACCTTGCCAAGCATTAACTAGCCCAACCATTACCAAAATGCATTGAAGCTATCCAAAATGTCACTCTGGGCCTTGAATAGCAGCTTCAATTCTCTATTTCATCCCTTGTTAGATTGAAACTGGAATGGGAGTGAATTCTGAAATTCCTTTGTGGCCTTCATTTCATCCACAATTCTATTGGCCGTGCCCCAAAATTACATTGGAGATTGAGCTGATTTGTTATACATGTTTAATGTCTATTCTAGACACCTACACAGGAATACTCTCATCCCATCATCACAGGCTTCAAACTGGAAGGATTCTTAGCAGTTTCTTTATTCCTTTTCTGCTATTTTTGGTCAAGACACAAGTGAAGATGATTGAGTCTTCTTTTCCCACCAGCCCTTACACTTCTGTACAGGTCAAAACCTCTTTCTGTTTGTTCCTCAGTAACTCATGGATACAGACAAAACCTTCCATGGAGTCTAACTGTACCCAGGCTTCAATAGTTTGAATGGGAAATGGTGAGGATCCAAATGCACCTTCTCAACAATACTCTCAAATTGAGTGATTGTGGGATTTGACTACTACCAGAAATATCTAGCATGCACCCAGACTAATTTTGAACCCAGAAACAGACTCAACAAAACCCAGTTATGCTAAGTTATAAAGTACAAGCTGTTATTTTCACATTGTCTACAGAACCGTTGGATGCTGTAAACCCGAGGATTGATACAGTTAATAACAGCAATATTTTATGGTCAAAATACACACAAAAAGTGGCTTTTGATTCCTGTCATGTTGAAGTGGCTGCAAGATCTGATGATATTAATCTTACTTCATAAAAGTCAGCTTTCTCACCCGCAGCTGCTTGCAAAAACACCCGGCCACAGAGAAAAGTTTCACTGATTAGCAACAACAACCTGAGGCTGCTGCAGAAAAGCTCAAGACACATCAGTGCCTTCAGAACAATTGAATCACAGACCTGCAGCATGAAAAATCTCAACAATATCTTGTTTCAGTGGGTTCATGAACTATGGATGGAGGAATAACCCACCTAGAAATTTTTTAGACAATGGATAAGTGACTTACCAATTTCAGCAATAACTCCAGGCCCAAAGAAGGATTGAAACTTTGCCTGCATTCATTGTGCACTAAATGTCTTAGTCTTGCACATAATTCATGACAACTATATGCAGGCATGTCTGAAACAGTCCCCCTTCCCTTAGACGACTGAATGCACAAACAAAACAAAATAATCCAAATCCTCAGAGGATAATCCCACTGAAGGCAAACACATCAAAGTGATGTCCTTGGTGACAGAGGAAAATGTCCAGGGAGGAAATTGAGGAGTAACCTGTCGGTCTTCAAAATCGGAAAGCTTCAGGTTCTGGGCCTCAAACACTAGAGTTAATGTGTACCTACCCTCACCCCTCACCTGCCCTGGCAGACACATGTGAGCACATAGCATACATCATCTCTTCAGAAAAAGATTTGGTAAGCCTCCAAGCATCCACTTGAGGCCTATGATATGACCAAACATCATCAAAATTGTTAGATAGACTTCTTGGACAGGAAAATTTGTGGCAGGCCTGATTTTCTTAGATTACTTTAGATAAATTTACACATCTCAGGAGGGTTTAGCCAAATCATGAGTCCACATACTCAAGCTTATTAAACTCATTAAACACTTCTCCATTTAAAAATCAATACAATGGCTTGACTTCTACAGACCTTCACTTAGAAGCTTGGAGAGGAGAGAACACAACGCACCTCTTCACGAATATTCTGAAGTCTTGGGGCATACCGTCGTGAAATACCACCACCCTGCTCACCGATAAGCCAAAGCATCAGCTTATACACTTCCAAAAGCTTCAGATTCATTCTATTCTATGATTCAGGTGTGTCACCTGAACACAAACTGAGAATGACCCTTGTCTTTGTCATATACAAACAGCATCTTGCAGCTCATGGTACCAACTTTAGACCTTATATATTAACAATGCCTACTGCAAAAATAGATTGCAGTAGGAATATGAAGCAAGGCTGGAATGGCGAAAATCAATTCTTTTGCTGGTTCTGGCTCTTTCAATAAAGTTTTCACCAATTGAAGTACCTGACCATAGCGAAAGATGCGTTTGAGAGCCTCCTCCAAGTGTTGCTCATCTCCATACCTATATCGAGTTACATCACTTCGTACCTACGTGAATCTTGCATCTCATGTTAGTTTCCATGTTGATATTCCATCTGCTGGAACTCTCTTGATTTATGGAAAGTTCTGGATACTTCAGTCTTTGCAAGTTCCCATTCTTACCTGTTTAAGTATATCTGTGGCTTGTGATTCTCGGAGAAGAAAAGCATCTTTGTATGTCACACAAGCTACTGGTTTCAGCTCTGCATACTGCACAGACAAACACACCTTCAATCAGATGATGAGCATCTGAGGTGAAGAATACAAGAAAAGCCCACAGGGAAGTTCACAGAAGATCAAGGAGAAACATGGAGGAAGGGCGGGTGTAGCACCTTGAGGGCAAATCCGATAACAGCAAGAGGAAAACCATATGTGAGCATGATGGCTGACCACTCTGAGCCTGGCAAGATTGTGAAGTATGCTCCAAATCCATACCTGCATGGTTATCAGTCTTAGTTCAACTTTCTTTAGTCCAAATTGCGACAAAGAATCAGATAGGGTTTGGGAGTGTTTTGACCGAGCAACTGCACTTACGATAGTAATGCTGTGCCAACGGTGAGACCAATGGTTCCAAACGACGTCTGCACTTTCCACAACCATCACCTTCCATCAGTCGTCACTACAGAACTCAAGACCTAATTCGAAACCCTAGTCCTTCGTCATTGTCAAAATTGCGTTCAAAGAATGTCCTATTTAAGCCTTCTTGTCCTGAGTGAAGCTCAACAACCAAAAACTTCTTCGAAGATCATTTAAGATACAGGGATGCACGGAATTCGCTTACGACTACTCCTATGCAACCTCCTTCAAGAACATTTCATGTTGGAAAAGTCTCCACATCTCTCGACCAGAAATTTCTAACGACGTAATTCTCAACCTACAGAGGGAGAGAAGGAGAGGAATCAGCCGCATTCCATGTCCAGAATTCCAACCTCGTGCACAAAAATGTGGCCGCGCAAACAAGCTCGTATGACGAAGCGAAAAACTCACCTTTGTAATGGAAATTTCAGTGTCTGGAACAGTCTCCTTTGAGGAGGGCACGGCGCTAGTGTCCACTTGACTGGTGGCCCTAACGAGAGTGAGTCCTCGGGCCTTGCTTCCGGGCGGCCGCAAGGAAGGTAAGACGCGAACAGATCGCAAACACGCACGTCGCGGCAAGGAGAGCTTGTGGCAGGAGACGGCGAGAACTGCCTGCGAAGAAGCGAAGCTCATCGCCATCGTCATCGTCGAAAGAAAAGCTTCGCAATCGCCAGCAAAAACACTGAATTGCGGGAGAGAGAAGCAAAAGACACTGAGACGAGCAAAAGACAACTCCACTGAAGCTGTGCAAGAGGCACTTGACGTCCCAAGCTCGTCACCCAAGTCCCAACTCACTTGTTCAGGATCTCCTTTCAGGTGACAAAAAGAAAAAAAAAGAGATCCTCACAGTCAATATCTCTTTTACATAGGATTAATCGGTCGGCTCAGGATCGACGACTGGTCAGAATTTTCGCCCTCGTGGCGGGTCACGGTAGCGTCCGATGCAAACCATTTCTTTCACCTAAGATCCTAAAGATGAGAGAAAATGTACCTGATCCACACATAGAGATTCTGTGAAGGGCAAAAGATGGCCGCGTGGCCTCTTTCTGAGCACCTAATACTAAATGGAGCCAATACGCCTATAGGTTGCAGAATAAAGTTAATTATTGTCTTATGCAAAAAATGA
>Ga0116230_10003993_pt1 | contig 14435 bp, 6 predicted proteins | sample S1TSphfallax_3_FD_88678 | JGI IMG/M metagenome (GOLD analysis project Ga0116230, IMG submission 88678) | Host-associated microbial communities from peat moss isolated from Minnesota, USA - S1T2_Fd - Sphagnum fallax MG | ecosystem: Host-associated > Plants > Peat moss > Unclassified | place: USA... | reverse complement strand
TTGGTCTCCAACCCACCATTTTGATGAATTTCATAATAAATCTGGAACATTCATCATCATGGTGACTGACTGGTATGGTTAAGCTTTACCTGACTAGGTAGTATAAACCTTCTCAAATATTGACTTTACACACTTGTTTTATCCAGCTCATAATATAGGTATTTTATATATATATATATATATATCCTCCAAACAACATATAGAAATTCTATAATTAAGAGTGAAATACCTAGAGCATTTTAGCCAAGTTTTTGTCAGAAGAAGATTTAGCCAAATTTGACTATAGACCTAATATGAAAGTAGGAAAATTTAGGAATCCTCTTACATATTTTTGGCTACTTTCTCAAAGTTGTTGTAGAAACCTAAGACAAGAGATTTCATATATGTGATTTTCAATGTGTAGCCAAACATATAGAAGGATGATACTTCATTTATGGTTTATTTATAGTCGGATTTGGCTAAATCTTCGTAGGATGATATCACCATTTTTACATCGTCCAAATTGCATGCTCATCATAATTGAGAAAAGTGAAGGGCCTACATTATCAACCAATTCAGGAAAAGTAGTCCTTGCTCTCATGAAAGGGAATTCAGGCTGACTAAAGTATGTGAACTCTAAGGAAACGTGGTTGAATCGAAGACAAGAAGTATTTCTTGCTCTTGTGAAAGGGGATTTTGGCCAATTAAAGGATTCAAACTCTAGGGAAACATGGTTAAATTGAAGAAAAGAAGTATTCTTTGCTCTCATGAAAGGGGATTTTAGCTTATTAAAGGATTCAAACTCTAGAAAAACATGGTTGAATCCGAGACAAGAAATAATGGATTCGATATATGTGGGGTTCCTACTTGAATGGAAGTGCTAACATAGCCCTAAAGAAGACATTGGAATTCTAGTGATGATGAAGATCACAAGTGTAAATCATTGACCTTGGAAAAAAACTCAAACAAATCAAATTAAAACAATAAGAACAAATTACAAACTACACACAAGAAGTAGGAATGTGATGCACCTAATATGCTTGAACTCACAATAGATGCGATCACCTTCCAAATCAAGACCACCATCACCATTGCAATTCAAAATTGACAACACCAAATCAAAACCATCACCACCATCTCATTTCAAATTGCACCTCGACAACACCTATAATTCTCACACTAATAAATTACAATGACATGAAAACCAAAATGATTACACCGTTAACACCCCCCCCCCCGTCTCAACCCCCCACTTTCAAGCTTTGGTAATAACTTTCCATGAAACATATCGATTTTCAATTTGAATAGGGTCTAGGTTCAAGTTGTTTGTTTGTAAATTGTCTAATCGTGCGGTCTTCTTCCTTTTGAACATACTAGATCCAATCTACATAGCCATCATCCTTAGTGTACTATCCCTCCAATAGTTTATATTGTTTTTCTTGTAGCATTAGATTTAACATTTGCATAGGAGCTTCACCATCCACCAAGTGGTTCATCCCATGATCACACAACTCTTATGCTTGATCATTCTTTGTTGGCAAAACCCAAAAAGGATTATCACCTACCTCTTCCTCTAATTCATTTAATTCTTCGTCAAACACAAAGTCATTATTGTAATCCTCATAACTAGAAAGATTTGATTGGAGATTTACTATCTTTGCACCTTCTACAACCTTCCTTTCCAATTGAATGTTGAAATTGTCATTCAATCTTTCAACACTTGTATCTTCTATCTTTGTTTCCTTTAGCATGTTGACCACATGTTAAGAAGGAGAACTTCAACTACCATTTTTTGGATCCATTCCTAACATGTATAACCCCTTTCTCCACATCAACCATGGCTCCAATTCTCATCAAAAAATCCAACCCTAAAAGTAGGTCATAACTATTATGGTTGACAACAAGAAAGACCATTTGGTAGACCACTTTACCCATTGTTATAGGGATATCAATGATTCTTCCAAGGGCATGTGTAATCATGCCTAAAGTGGTTTTATAGGTCTCATACCTTGAAACCAAATGAATGATGCCAAGTTCTCTAATCACACTTATGGCCATGATTGACATTGATGCACCAATACTATCAACTAAACCTTCAAGTAAAACTTGATTGATTTTAACCACCAAATGAAGTGTCTTGCTATGATTGGTCTTGTTAATGCAAACCTTCCTAATGGCGAGGGTAGGTATGATTACAACCACTTGTGCTTGAGTTGTCTCAATGCCCTTCCTTTTTCTGGTCAATTTGACCAAACCTTCAAAATATTCCAACCCTCTTGGAACTATTAAAATAGTTTCCACGGGAGTTAGAGAAATTTTCTTTTTAATGTGAGAGAATTTTTTATTTAATATTTCCATCAGCTACTAAATTTCCTACATCCATACCTCCATTATCAGGTTTTTTTATGTTCCTCCTCTTAATGTAATCATATATATTGGCATCCTTCTCTTGGGCATTTGGATGTTAAAGAAATCATTGTGTTTAACTCCACATAGCCAGTTCAACTTTGTTAATGTAGTTTCTTCATCATTGACCAACACTTTTAAGAAATTTGTAAATGCAGATGGACCTTTCCCAATTTTTTTCCAACACCTATCCTTTGTATGCCCCATGCCTAAACAAAAAGATCATTTCAAACCATAATTTTCTATCTTATGCCCCTCACCACATTTAGCACATTTTGGCCTTAAATTAACAAGTTTGCGACATGCAGACACAATGTGCTCTTCTGATTTGCATAGTTTACACTGGAAGCTTCCTAAATTATGACTTATTTTTCCATTTGCTCCCCTCCCAAAATAAATCAACCAACATATCATTTAATGTTTGAAAACACTACTACAATTCATGGTTTTTTATAAGGTTCAAATTGACTAACTTGTCAGTTTGACTAATGGGTGAAAATCCTTTAAGTGTACCACACAAGACAAAAAGGGTTTAATCTTTAATGTAGTCCTTTTTAACCCTATATTTTGATCCCCATAAAAAAGAATGAGTCAAAAATTATCAAAAAAATTAAAAGGATTGTATTTTAGACCATTACAATTATAGATTCCATCATAATCATCCACAAATGTGTTTTAACATGGTAAAAAATGACTAAGTAAAAAAGACAAAAAAAGTGACATTGTGACAAGATTTTGGTACACCTTAAAAAATTTGGAGCTTAATGGACATTTACATTTTGACTAAAGGCCAAGGGCTTGAATCACACATGTATTTATTGATTAATCAACTTGACTATAGTGGTTCATTTGATTAAATACACATAGTCAAGTTATAAAACCTTATCCAAAATGACAAATGGTCTTTAGTCAAATTGAACATTTACTCAAAATGGCAATGATCTTTAGTAAAAATGACCAATGGTCTTTAATCAAGTTAAAAATTTAATGAAGATGGCCAATGATCTTTGGTCAAATATGACATGGTCTATTACCCTATGAATATACTTCCTACACACTCATCCACCTATTTATTTAGTTAGTTATTTTTGTACCTTTTACCCACCCATCCATCTATCTTTTATTTACCTACCTACCTACATACCTACCTATGTTTTTCACTTTTGTACAACCTAACTATGTATTTATCCACTTACCAACATATTATTTATTTCCCTATCCACCCACTTACCTACCTCATTTTAACCATTAGGTTTAACCTAAGTTTAGACACAATGTTTAGCCAAAGTTTTGTCATTATATTGAACCATTAGGTTTATCAACTATGTTTAACCACTATGATTAACCATTATGATTAAATTTAATCAAATTTTAGCCATTATGCTTAGTCATTGATTAAATCATTAAATTTAGCACTAGGTTTAACCATTAATTTGAGTTAGTGAATTTAGCCACTAGGTTTAGCCATTAGTTTAAATCGTTGAGTTTAACCACTAGGTTTAGCCATTAATTTAAGTCATTGAGTTTAACCACTAGGTTTAACCATTAGTTTAAATCATTGAGTGTGGCCACTAAGTTTAACCATTGGTTTAAATCACTGAGTTTAGCCACCAAGTTTAACCATTAGTTTAAGTTCTTGGGCTTAGCCACTAGGTTTAACACTTAGTTTAAATTGTTGGGTTTGACCATTAAGTTTAGCCATTAGTTTAAATTGTTGAATTTAGCAACTAGGTTTAACCATTATTTTAAATCATTGAGTTTAACCACTAGTTGTCACATAGGTTTAACCATTATGTTTAGTGATGTTAAATAAAAAATTTGTTAAAAGTTAAATACCTTTGATGGTGTTGTCATTATGAAGGTTTAGGGTTCGATTCCTTGTACTTACAACCTATGTGCATGATTAGAATGTTAGGTTAGGTAGGTTAGATTAAGGTAGTTTGGTGAAGTTAAGTTAGGTAGGTAGGCTAAGCTAGGCTAACACCTACCTACTTAAATGCCTTTTTCAACCTACTTAAACCTATTTACCTACCTACCTACCTACTTATTAATTTTTAAAATAATAATCCAAAAAATAATTTTAATTTAAGTATAAAATTGACCCAATCAAATGGTCCAATATCTACAAATCAAATAGTTAATCATTTCATCAATCATTTTGCCAATCAAAATGACAAGGTTTAATTTGATTACCAAGTCATGCAAGACATGGCCAAAACAACTTGTCCAAATTGACAGGGTCGTTTTTTTTACACTTGTCACTTTTGAGTATTTTTTTACTAGAAAAACTAATAAAAAAAACCATGAATTGTAGTAGTAAGATGTTTGTCAATATTAGTTTCTCCTAGTGCCAATTCTTCTTCTTTCTCTTTCTGTAGAGGCTCATATGGTGTCTCTCCTATCTCCCCCAACATTTTCTCCATTTCAATTATAGCCAATAGGAATTCATCCATGTCTTGGTAGGTGTGAACCACTAGCAATTTTCTCAATTTTGGTCACAATCTAGCTAGAAAATGTTTTCTCCTCTTTACATCCGAAATGAGGCCCTTAACAAAAAACTATTCTAACATGTCATAATATAATTAAACCCTTTGCCTAGGTTATTTATGCATTACATCCATCTTGATCTTTAATTCATCTTCATCATATACCTCGTATTTTAGATGCATTAGTGCCTACAAATTTTTCCAATCATCAGGTGGTGGGTCAAGCTAACGGTACTAATCTTGGGTTTTATCTTTCAAATTGAGCTTGGCAATTTTGAAGAGTTTATTTTCATCCAATTTTTTAACTTCTACATCCATCTGAAGCCTTTTTGTCCAATCAAAGACATCTTCCATGTCTTTGCCCTAGAAGAGTTTGTCCATACCTTTTGGACTAGTCATCCTATCTACTAAGGGTTTTCAACACATACTCACATTCAATGTTTCAATTTCTTAATTCAACCTTGTTTTCTTTTTCTTCAAATTCAACAAATTATGGCCTATACTACTTTTTTTTTATGTTGTAATCCAAATCACTTCTACCAACATATTTCCAAAAGAAGTAGCCATATAAATCATTACAATAGAACCAACAAAGCATATGCAAATCCTTACCAAAACTGAAATTTCTCAAAATGTGGGAGCTCTTTGATCCTACTATCTAATTTTGGTTTATAGAATTGTGGACAACAATTCTTTATGCCAATATCTATTAATATCTAAACATCCCCTACCTTAAGCACTACAATAATCTTTTCCCTAATTGTTCATTGATCTTCACCACGTTTCAAAGGGCCAAGAGCTTGTGAAGAACAACCTAGTTTTTAAAATTTGTAAAATGGACCACTGTCACCAATTGACATTTGAATAAGTTTTTAACCAAAGAGTTGTTTTCATAAAGAAACCAACATGTATAACTCCTATTACAATATCATTGACTTCCCTAGTTGTTGGATCAAACCCTACAATTTTGATGCTTGCAAATCATGTAACCTGTAAGATTATTGTCCTTATACCTAACTTTGCTGGAAACTCCACTTCATTAAAAGCAAGAATCCTAAATTGGATTTTTTTGCTCATGGCTCATCATCAACACCGTCAATTAGTCTTGTTGATACATTTCATGTAAAAAAATCACTATGTCTTCTTTCAACCATGGGATTGAGTAGGTTAGAAACCTAAATGGCATATGATTGTTCATTTGCACCTTTGAGTCACCATTTAAATCCTTGATCTAACCTAAAACAAAGTCTCCAACTTATGAGTTTGGATGTACCTCCACTTGCCTCTACCCTTAAAATTATGTTTCCTTCATGGAACAACTTCTCAACGTTTAATATGAAAAAATTTGATAAAACAATTTGGAGAAATGTAGGCCTTGGGTATCCAAATATCCCCAACCTTGGGGATCTCACCTTTTTCCTTAAACCTTGAAACATCAACACTAAGGAATGTAGGAATTGAAAAAAACCTACATTGGAATTGTCTAACATTTTTCCACTCTTTAGCTCCATCATGTATTTTGATCCATACTTGTGTTTGTCTATCAAACCTTCTATGATTGATTTTGATTGCAAGATCTCCAACTAGTGCTTCCCTTGAATTTGTCCCCATAATGTTCACCACACCAAAGCCATGCCACCACAATATCAAAGATCCTAAAGATGAATTTTGTTATATGTTTGGGCTATCAAACCTACGGATCATATGTTATTCAAATAGTTCTTATGTAGTCAAATTTTGATCATGATCATTACTACTATAATTTACATCTTTTATGCATCTTAAATTTATAATAATCTTACAAAAACTTCCACATTCATTGTCCAAGTCCGATTGACATGCTCTGATACCAAAAAGGAGGGCAATGCGAAACCCACAACCACTTTTGATAAAAAATCATAATAACATTCAACATTTGAATAATTCCACAACAAAATTATACCAACAGTTCAACATTGAATTAAATAACAACTATAGAATTGACATTATGGACCATGAAGAATGAACTCATTTTGACTTCTCTCTCTTGAGCTCATTGGATAAGTTATGGCAATTCTCACAAGCCTAGAAGTATTCTACATTCCCATATTTTGATTTTGAGAACTTGTACAAAAAGATTACAACCTAAATCACCCACTACAAGTTGTATGTCCAAACAATTCCAAGGTTCTTCATGTACATAGCAATTCCTTTCAAAGATCCCACTTGAGTGGGGATTCCTTCTCATCCCATATAACACCTTTGTCCCAATATTGCAGCAACTCTTTCCACCTAACCCAATTACCATAACAAATCCATTTTTGAAACCCTTTATTTGTTCATCACTTTCTTCAATTCGTCCTAAAGCATACAACATATTTTGTCTCTACTTTGATAGAAGGCTATGATGAAATGGAAAATCAAGGCCTTCTATCTTAACATTCCATGGAATTAAAACATTTATCCTTCATAGTCCTCCTTATTTGACTTCATCGCAAAAAAGGATTCACAGCAAACACATATTCATGAACTTGAAAGTTTATAAAAAACACAAATGCAAGAACCAATCAACTAGATTTCTAATGCTAGAACTTAGCTTCACATTAGTTGAAGCTCTCTTCAAATACTAGAGTGCTTGCATTCCATCACCAACAAGCTCCAAAGTAATAAAAGATCTTCATTTGATCAACATCAAGTGTCATTACAACCATGAAGAAAGAAAAATAAAACTCATCACTTGGAAACAACAAAACATCACAAAAATAGAAAATACAACAAATTCAAAACAATGGCACCTTCAACATTTCATGATGATCAATTGTCTTTTGTTTTGGCACTTTCCATCAGTGCAAAATATCATAGCCCTTCATCCATTAGGTCACATCTTCATCAAAACCTTTACCTAAGCCCTGTTCACATTGAAAAAGAGTTGACATATTTCTAGGTTATACCAAGGTCATTTGGAGTGTTTGTCAAAACAATGTCCAAAACATTCATGGTTTTTAAAAGCAATGTGTGTGACAAAGCCAAAACCCCTATGTGATGCCTTTTTTCCATCTGCTAAATATCATCACCATGCAAATAACAGTGACAACAAAGGAGTCTCCCATATTCTAGTAACTTGAAAGTTGTTTTCAAGAGCTATGATTTCCCACCTTTAAGACATAAACATTTCATGAAATCCACTTGAAATTGTTGAAGTAGCATCACAAATCTTTAGACATTGCTTCAAGTGTAGCCTCCCACAAAGATGACTCTTCCTAGACCTTTGTGGGGTGGAACTTGTGGGTCCCCTATCCACAACTCCCAACATGTGCACTACTTGGGTCACCAAGTCAATGTCCACCATAGCTAATACTTGGAAGGGGAGGGGGTGGGAAGGGGCGCATGCATTTGTAGTTGCCAAATCATTGTTGATGCTAGTTGTAGTTCCTAATTCTCACGCTAGTGTAGAACATGTGTAACTATATGGCCCAAACGCTCCTCCAAATCCTCCAAAATGGGCAACATTTGTGTAGATTCTATATGCTCCATGTGAATTAGGAGACACATTTACAAAAAATAAACTTAAAATATGAACTCTTGTGAAAATAAACCCAACTCATTTTCTAAACATAACATTTTTTTTTGGGCATAATTTCCCATGAAATTGTCCTTTAGGTGAAAGCTTGTCACAAAATGCAACACAAAAAATCTATCTGTGAAGGAAGGTAGTTTGTTTTGTTTTGTTTTGTACTGGTGAGATCCACGGAATCAGGATGCTTCAGATTGTGTTCTTGGTCTCTTTGGAAAGCTCTCGATGGGGAGGGGTGCATGGGCTTGGTTCCATGGTGTTTGGCCTTGGGGGTATAAAAGTTCTTGAACATTGAATGATTTTTTCACTGAAAATTAAATTAAATGGTAGCTGAATATTTCGGAGGAATTGGAAGGTGCTTTTGGTGTTGTTGGAAAGATCTTGATGAGCAGGATATAAGGGAATTCATTTCGTAAGATTTGGATTCAAAATGTGGGAGATATTGATTTTAAAGTGATTTCTACCGCTGAAAATTCAGATAAATTCCAAAAATCCAGGTTTTGGAAGGAAAAATGAGTCGAGGACATGGGAACACTTGGGCCAACAGCACAGGCCACACTAGTATATTTGAAAACAAAAAGTAGTGCATAACATATCTATGAACAGTCTAGAAGAGAAATTTGATCACGAGCATCTGTCTAATGACACACTGGGTCTGATGATGATATAATATATTTTTTGTGAAGTTTGTTTTACTAAATCACTTGAGGTATTGTGTAAATGGAATTTGGTGATAGTGATGAGAGTGGCATATATGATTGTTAAACCCTAAACCCTAAAAGTTGAAAATTGAACAGCTACCGCACATCCAACTAATGTTTGACACAAAATAATGCACAAAAGGTCTAGTCAAGAAATTTTAAAAAAATTCTACTGATATTTGCCAAAATTGTTAAGAATCACACACTCCCATCCCAACCCATTGGGTACTATTATGAATGCATAGCATGAGGCGTACTTTGCATACATATTGCTTAACTGTTGAAATTCAAGAAACTTCAATTTGAACAGTTCAACCTTGATTGTTTTGAAATTTTTGGACAAAGAAGTGTCGATTATCAATCATAGGTACCGTATTCCATTTATTGGCACTGCCTGCAGAGAACTGAGTATGGCATTGGTGTAGGATTTGGGCATAGAAAAAAGTTTGGTTTGAACTTGACCCAACATGTCAGTGACATCTGAAATGCTATATATGTTTGATGTAATAGATGGGGCATGTACAAAAAGAAAAATGCATGCATCTGGATGAGAAGTTCTAGATCCAAGTAGTATAGTAAGGGAAGTTTTTTTTAGTTTGCCAATTCAACCTGCCATAAAGAAAGGGCAGAGGTCATTAGTCATTACATGATGAGCTGCATGTTTTTCATTTACTCAGTAACTTTGGGTTTCATAATTATTGGAATGGGTGGAAGGATTTGCAGCAAGTCAGTCCTTCACTTTCAGAGATGGGCAGGAAAGCTTACCTTTTTCCAATTTTATAAACTGACTACAGTAGGTAGGTAATGCCTTCAAGGTTTTTAGGGTTTAGTCTTATGGATACCTAAGTAGATATACACTACTACACTGTCACTTTGAACTTTCCTGTTACTGGAAAGCCACATCAGATGAGCACCAGCACCTTCTAAATTGTCCTGCAAAACATAAGTGCAACATTTATTGCCCAAAAAACACATCAGGTGAGAACTGGATCAGCTTGACAGAACACCACACTCGACTGCAAAACCTTTCAGTCAGTAGCACTAAACCACTCACATCCAACTTGACTGAGATTTATATAATCATTCATCACACATGGAATCAACCCTTATTAGGGTCAAGAATGCAATCCACATTGTTATACCCAATTCTTTGAATTTTTATTAAATTATTATTATCATTAAAAAATTAAATAATTTATTTTCAATTTTTCTTCACATGTGGATTTTTTTTTCCTTCTTATTTTTTTTCATAATTAGAGTAAAGTGTTGTGGAAATGAAAGTATTGTAAATAATGAATGTATACTTTGGGAACTTTCTTGTTGTATTTGTGACTGTTGGTAATGTTGCTACATGAATTCTAACAATCATTGTAACGTGTCTACATATGTTGAAGCTTAAAATATGGTTCTACTCCTGATGATGAGGCATGCATGACCCTGAATAATGAACAGGCTGCTGAACTGCACCAGAATCTGGCTCACAAGGTTGAGATCTGTTGCATGTTTGATTATTAGAGGGTTTATTGCTTGATTGAGTTTGTGCATTGAGTGGGCCTGCCTCTCAGCCCATGACCTCATTATCCATAGTGTAAATAAAGTGGGCAGGATGTTTTCTCTTTTGTTTCAATTTCTTGATGTGTAGCCCAGTGGTGATCCTCTGCTAGAGAATTTAGCCAAATTTGGCTATTAGTCAGAGAGGAAAGGACAAAAATTTAAGAATCCTGCTATATTTTGGCAACCTGCTGGAATGTATGGTCTTAATATGGCAATTTTTAGAAAGACCATAATTGAACCACCATTACAAATCTGAACAAACTGCCTTTGATAAACCAAACATTTGAACTAGTCTTTTGCTAGATCTGAATATGGGATGGGGAGTGTGTAATTGTTCAATATTCAATAACTTCTTTACCATAGGTGGAAACCAACTCAATGCATCTCTACTTATCGAGGGTTTTTCAAGCATTCAAAGAGCATGGCAAGATTTTCCATGGGTTTTGGAGATTTCAACATGACAACCAAACAAACTATCTTACTTCATAGATAGACATGAAAGTTCAACTTTGGACAAACATATGAGATAAAAGCATGATATCTTTGGAACAATTTGAGGAACACATTGAGAACATTATGTTAACCCGTTGGGAACTGAATGGGAGCACATTGGGGACACCAAAAACTCTCTCAAATTTCTTCTCAATACATATTAAATATGTACAAATCTAAACATATAACATAACCTTTTAAGAGGTTACTTGACCAATACAAATTGTATATATATATATATATTGTAAGAGTTATAATAAACTTGTTTATGAATAGGCATAGGGATTGTGTCAAAATCTCAAAATAGTTATTCATGGTGCCTAAGGTACCCAACCCTGAAAAATTAATTAATTTGGCAAATTTCGGGTGCCTAATCAAACATCAACCTTCTTCTGTAAAAGAAACCTGCAGAACTTAAATTCTACTTGAAGCTTTATGAGAGAAGGTCTAATCTGCACTCAATTGAAGCAAGGAAGATGTTTCATGACAATTGAAGACAAATTATCAAATCAAATGAAGACAAGTTAATTCTCCAATGTTAGAGTAGAAGCTACATATAGCTAAAGAAGCTATGGCAAAAGATAAAGCCCCAAGCCTGGATGTAGCGTTCATGCATTATTTTCCTATCAAAACAGACCAATCATTTGTGACATATTTAGTTTGTTTTTGATTGAGATAATTAAAGACCACAATCTAAAATGACAAAAATGATTGAAACTATTAGTTGATGTGGTTGTTTGAAATAACTAAGATAACTGAAATAATTAGTGGAAAATGTTAAATTCACACCTGATGTCAAGGGGGTGGGGCAGACACACTCAAATTTAATCTGCATATAATTGGACTCGCGAAGAAACGCGTGAAGAAAGGGTGTGAATTTAACCAAAAAATGCGTGAATTTAAAATTCTCCAAATTAGTTGATGTGATGGTACTAATTTGATTTTTGAAATAAAAATTTCATACTTTTTATATAAATAATTTAATAATGTTTGATCTTAATGTTTGAAATCATTTAAAAAGTTAAGTTAAATAGTTTGATCTTCCATTTTTTCACACATCATTTTGTAATATTTCAATTAAATCATCCTATATTTTTATATTTATGTGATTTATTACAAAGTACAAATGAAAACATGACATTTGTAATTTACTTTCATTTTTTTAGCAATTCAGATTAAAATTTATTTAATTGTTGTTTTTGAATATTTTAACATTTCCACATTGTCAAAAGTAACCTCACATTCACAATCAATCATACGAAATGATTAATTTTAATCATATTAATCAAATTGAACAATTCCACATGGGTACCACATACATCACTTGTCCTTCATAATGTCCATGTTAATTAAATAGTTAGTTTTTTAAAGTTCAAATGAACATACTTAGTTTTGATTTTAATCAAATTGGACATTGTTGGTCATTTCAAATAAAGGAACTTGACTCTACAACATCTTAGTTGCAATGCTAATAATGAAAAAACCATGTTTTTACAATAGTGTGATTTTCTTCAAGCTTGATTTTTGAAAAATATATGACAAAATGGATTCACAATTTGTATTTTGGTGCATGTGTGAATTTGGTATTTTAGAAGATCTTGTCTTTATAAAGAATTTTTTCTTTTAACAAAGTTAAGTCATGAATTAATGTGCAAACTATCTTGAAAGTTTGACATTGAAAGAGGGGTGTGCAAGGGCTACACATTAACCCCTTGTTCTTGATGGTTGAAAAAGCTCTCAATGTGATGATAACAAAAGATCAATAGGAAGGGAGACTACGAGGCATCAAGTTCCCAAGGTCTAACAAACAACAATTAATAGTTCAATATGTTGATGACAAGAATTTCATAGTTAAAGCTTCTCAAGTTGTCATTTTGAAACTAGCACAAGTGTTGGGCTTGTTTTGCCAAGCCTTCGGCTTCCAACTCAATAATGAGAAGTTGAGAAGTTGGTTGATTTTTGGTTTGGATGTAGGTGAAAAAAAAACCAAGTTGGACCTAGGCCTTTAAATGGACCAGGTTGCCATCATAATTGGTCTTGAAATTGTTGGGGACCCATTTTGAATTAACCTTGGACTTGATTAGTTAATGCTAATAACTTTTTGTTAGAAAAACTTAGGTGTAAGTTTAAGTATTGGTCTTCAATCAAACTTTCTATGCTTGGGAAAACAATTATGGTGAATAACATATTAGTTTCAACCCTATGGGACATATGTATTGTAATGTGTTTCACTTTTTGAAAAAATAAGAGTCCACACAAATCCATTCTACAATGTTAAATTTATAATCTTTTGTGATATTAGCATTTAAATGGTAATAAAGTCCATTTATCAAGAGAAATAAAGTTCATATTAATAAGAGCCCAAATAGATATTCCAAATATATGCACTTCTAAAAAAAATCTAAATTTTGAAAAAGACAACTATGTTAAGGATTGATGAAAATATGGTTCAATTTTAACCATTCAAAAATGCCTAATTAGAATTTGGCTTGGATTTTTGAAAAAAGGATTTCACATAAAAGTTTATTGTTTGATGATACACCACACATTAGTCATTATAGATAATTTAAAATGGAATTATGAAATTCAATATGAACCCTCAATTTTATACCATTTTAGTCAATCAACCAATCCATAGTTTTAGACTTCAAAAATCCATTAGTAAAAGTGGGTGTAGTTTTGTTAAAAAATAGTTACATACACTACTATAAAACTTGTACCTTATCCACTATGTTGCAACCCTAGCCTTGGGCTTGCGACCAAAGCAAAAGGGTTGCAAGGTTACGGGCCAAGAAGAAGCCCGGGAGTCACATCACATACTCCCGGGAGTGTAAGAAAGTGTGAGGGAGTGAACCCTCTCACTCCCAAGACAACTCCCACTTTGGGAAATGGAGTCCCAGTTGACTTCCAAAATTTCAAAGAGCGATTTCAGGGGTCAAAACTCAATGGCTTGTGGCGTTCTTTATATCATTAGAAATTTCTTGGAATGTAGATATCTAAAATGGGTTCTCATTGCTCATTTAGACATCCAAAACACAAGTTATGGCCAAAAGAAGGGCCGGTTTGACTCATAACCAAAAAAAGTCGAGAATTGACTCGATTTACTTAGCTACAGACGACATGCGACATACCGTTGGAAAGATCTCGACGAGAGCTACAACTTTGCTTTAGACCACACCTCAATCTGAGGTTTTTTCGCAAAGTTATGGGGCTCCAAAGTCGCGGGAATCCTAACTGGCGCGATTTCGGGACGCCACTCGGGAG
>Ga0116230_10003992_pt1 | contig 14437 bp, 9 predicted proteins | sample S1TSphfallax_3_FD_88678 | JGI IMG/M metagenome (GOLD analysis project Ga0116230, IMG submission 88678) | Host-associated microbial communities from peat moss isolated from Minnesota, USA - S1T2_Fd - Sphagnum fallax MG | ecosystem: Host-associated > Plants > Peat moss > Unclassified | place: USA... | reverse complement strand
GTTGGTGTTCCGGACGCAGTCGCTGCCCTCGGGCGACTCCCTCGCGGCGATCTTGCGCAAGGTCTGATCCGTGGCTGCTCCGCGCGGCTGCTCCGCGCGGCTGGATCGCCTCGCGGCGGCGCCGGTGCTACAGTTAAGCCGCCATGCTCATTCGCGCCGCGACCCACGACGACTTGCCCGCGATACTCGCGATTTACAACGAGGTGATCGCGAACACGACCGCGGTCTACAGCGAACGCGCCGTGAGCCTCGAGGACCGCCTCGCCTGGTTCGAGGGTCGCCGCACGAGCGGGTTTCCGGTGCTGGTGGCCGTCGCCGCACAAGATGCCGGTGAGGCCGCACCAGGCGCGCCTGCGCCCGGCTCGACTGCGCCCGGCTCGCCTGCCTTGGGCTCCGTCGTCGTCGGCTTCGCCTCGTTCGGGGATTTCCGCGCGTGGCCCTGCTATCGGCATACCGTCGAGCACAGCGTGCACGTGGCTGCCGGGCGGCGGGGCGAGGGGGTTGGCCGAGCGCTGCTCGGCGCTTTGCTGCCGCTGGCCGCGGCCCAGGGTAAGCACGTGATGATCGCGGGTGTCGACGCCGACAACGCGGCCTCGATCGGTTTGCACGAGCGGCTGGGATTCGAGCGCGTGGCGCACCTGCGCCAGGTCGGGCGCAAGTTCGATCGCTGGCTGGACCTCGTGTTCCTGCAGCGCTACGTGGACTGACCGGCGCGAGTTCGTCCGATCTCGGCCAGCGCGGCGACAAGATCGGCTCGTTCGACGATCTCCTCGAGATCGACGCTCAGCTTGCGCTGCCAGTTCGGATACTCGTGGTTCGTGCCGGGAACGTTGACCGGATCGGTCATGCCGAGCAGATCTTCGATCTGCACCGCCCCCAACGCCGCGTTCGAGCGGGCCAGGTAAAGATGCAGCGCCTGGGCCAGCGCCGGCGTGAAGGGCCCGGTGGGCTCGCTGGGGCTCTCCGGCGCAAGCCCCTCGGAACGCAAGGCCTCGAGCAACGCCCGACGATCGTCGTTGCGTTCCGCGAGGACCTGTGCGACGGATTCGGCGGAGGGGTAGAGATTCAGCCGCACGCGCAGATCGATGTCACCGCCTTCCCAATAGCCGCGCAGGGTCGGCATGTCGTGCGTGGTCACGGTGGCGAGCGCGCGACGCAGGTATTCGCCGGGCGCACGGAACTTGCCGCCGCTGCGCTCGAACAACATGACTTTGTAATGATAGACACCGTATTGGGGCATGGCCGCGCGCATCTCGTCCGGGACGACGCCGAGATCCTCCCCGACCACGAGGCAGCGCGCGCGCGCGCTCTCGAGCGCAAGCACCGTCAGCAGTTGATGCACCGGATAATGCACGTACGCCCCGTCCAAGGGGCTGTGGTGCGCGGGCACCCACCAGAGCCGGAACAGCGACATCACGTGATCGAGTCGCAAGGCGCCGTAGTAACGCATGTTGTCGCGGATCAGGCGCACGAAGCTTTGCAGCTTGTCCTGCTCGAGGGCGAGCGGATCGGGTGGCGGTATGCCCCAGCCCTGACCCTTCAAGGCCAGCGGATCGGGCGGCGCGCCGATCTCGGCCTGCAGACGGTAGATCCCGCGATCGGACCAGCTCTCGGCGCCCGAGGCACTGGCGCCGACGGCATAGTCACCATAGAGCCCCACCGGCATGCCGAGCGTCGCGGCGAGCGCCTGCGCACGGCTCAGCTGCTCGTGCGCGAGCCATTGCAGATACAAAAAGAACTCCACGTCCTCGGCGTGTTCCGCCGCGAAGCGGCGCGCGCCCTCGCCGGCCGGATCGCGCAACTCCTCGGGCCAGCTCATCCAACCCGCTGCCGCACCGAAGGTGCTGCGGCAATGAACGTCGATGGCATCGAACAGCGCCTGGCGGCGCAGCGCTTCGCCGCCCGCGGCGACGAAACTCGCGAATGCCGCATGCCGAGGGCTGGCCGCGGCGGCGTCTGCACCAGCACCAGCGCGACGAAACTCAGTGAACACGAGCCTCAACACCGCGAATTTCAGGGTCGCGACGCCGAGGTAATCGACGAGGGGGGCCGCGCGCAGCGCGGCGAGACGCGCAACGAAGCCCGGCTCCGCGCAATACGCCGTTGCGGCCGCGCTGGTGTGGAACTCGTCCACCGCGGGAACCGCGATGTACAACACGTTGAGGAAATGGCGATTCGACGCGCTGTACGGACTCGCGCGCTCGGGCTCGGAGGGCGACAAGGCATGGAGCGGATTCAGGCCGATGAAGCCGGCGCCGGCGGGAGCGAGCCAGCGCACCAGCCGCTCCAAATCTTGAAAGTCGCCGATGCCCCAATTCTCCCTCGACCGGACCGTATAGAGTTGGACCGCGACTCCCCAGAGCCGCGCGCCGCCTTGAATCGCGGGCGGTTCGTAACAGAACGGCAGCGACATCACGAGCAGGGTGCGCTGCACGGGACTCGCGCCGACCCGGGCTTCGAGTTCGTGATATCCCGGCGGCAGTTCGATCGGCAATTCGAAGCGACGGCGTGTGATCCAGGCGCCGGCCACGTCGCCGCGCCAGAGTTCGGGACAATCGGCCGTCGAGACGGATCCTGACTGCGTCCCGCCGTTCTCGAGGCGCACGGTCCAGACGAGCATGGAACCGAACTCGGCGCCGGTGATGTTGCAGTCGAAACCGATGCGGGAGCCCTGCGCGGCGGCGACCGGGGGCAACAAGCGGCGCCATTTGGCGATCTCGAGCCGGCGAACCTCCTCGCGAAGCGCCGCCTCGTCATCGACGTCGACGCCCATGGCGGCGAGGATGCCGCGTTGCGTCTCGGGACCGAACTGCCGCAGTTCGCCGCGATAGTCGTGATAGGCCGTGCCGAGTCCGCGCAGCGAGGCCAGACGCTCGATCAATGCCGTGCTCACGCTACGCCTCCAGCAAAACGACGCTGCGGGCGCCGAGGGAATAATGATCCGAGACCACACGAATTTCCTCGGGCTGCTCGAACCCCGTGTCGAACCGCAAGATCCATTGCGCACCGGGAGCGGCCGGGGGCAGCACGAATTGCTGATCGAGATGACTCGCATTGAGCAAGATCAACAGCCGCCCGGCGGCTTGATTGCCGCGTCCCAACCAGACGCCGAGCGCGCGCGTGTCCTCGTTCATCCATTCGGTATGATTCATTTCCGCACCGCGCGGGTTCAGCCAGGTCACGTCCTTGGCGCCGGCGCGGGAGCTCGTTCCTTTGAGGAAGGTCTCGCGCCGTAGTTCCGGATGACGGCGCCGCAACTGCGCGAGCAGTTGCACGAACTCCACGAGCTTCTGCTGCGCCACGAACAGCGACCAGTCGACCCACGAGATGGCATTGTCCTGGCAATAGGCATTGTTGTTGCCGCGCTGAGTCCGTCCGAACTCGTCGCCGGCCTGCAACATCGGCACGCCTTGCGAGAGAAACAGGGTCGCGAGCAGATTGCGCTGCTGGCGGCGGCGCAGCCGGGTGATCGCCGGGTCGTCGGTCGGCCCCTCGGCACCGCAATTCCAGCTCAAGTTGTGGCTGGTGCCGTCGGAATTGTTCTCCCCGTTGGCCTCGTTGTGGCGCTCGTTGTAGGAGACGAGATCCGCGAGCGTGAAGCCGTCGTGCGCGGTCAGAAAATTGATGCTGGCGGTCGGCTTGCGGCCGCCGTGATGAAAGAGGTCGCTCGAGCCGGCGAGCCGGCCGGCGAGTTCACCGACCTTGCCGCCGTCACCGCGCCAGAAGGCGCGCACGGAATCGCGATAGCGGTCGTTCCACTCGGACCAGCCGTTGGGAAAGCGACCGAGCTGATATCCCCCGAGGCCGACGTCCCAGGGCTCGGCGATCAGCTTGACGAACGCGAGGGAAGGTTCGCTGCGCACGGCCTTGAAAAACGGAGAGTTCTCGTTGAATCCGTTCGCATCACGCGCACAGACCGTGCCGAGATCGAACCGAAATCCATCGACGTGCATCTCCTGCACCCAGTACTTCAGGCAATCCACGATCAGTGTACGCACCACCGGATGCTCGCAGTTGACCGTGTTGCCACAGCCCGTGAGATTCTCGTAGTAGCGCAGATCCTGTTTGATCAGGCGGTAATAAACCGAATTGTCGATCCCGCGCAGGCTCAAGGTCGGACCCAATTCATTCCCTTCGGCCGTGTGATTGAACACCACGTCGAGCAGGACCTCGATTCCGGCCGCATGCAGCGCCCGAACCATGGTCTTGAACTCCGCTTCCGGGTCCGCGACGGCGTACTGCGGCGCGGGCGCGAACCACGCGATCGAGTTATACCCCCAATAATTCGTCAGCCCGCGATCCTGTAGAAACCTCTCGCTGAGGAACGCCTGCACCGGCAGCAGTTCGACCGCCGTCACGCCGATGGATTTCAGATGCGCGATCACCGAGGGTACGGTGAGCCCGAGATACTTGCCGCGCCAGGCCTCGGGCACGTCCGGATGCAGCTGTGTATAGCCCTTGACGTGCAGCTCGTAGATGAACGTGTCGCGCAAGGGCGCCGAAGGCGGTCGATCGCCGCCCCAATCGAAACCGGGATCGATCACGCGCGCACGCGGAGGACCGGCCAGCGTCACGCCGCGCGCATAAGGGTCGATCAAGGGCACCGACGGATCGTAACGATGACCCTGCTCCGGGCGATTCGGCCCGTGCACGCAAAAAGCGTAAATAGTGCCCGGGCCCGCGCGTCGCGCCGGTGCGAGGCCGTGCCAGACGTCACCGCTGCGTGATGGCAGATCGTAGCGCCCGAGCTCCGTGCCGCTGACAGGATCGAGCAGCAGCAGCTCGACGCGGGTCGCATTGCTCGCGAACAGCGCGAAATTCACGCCGCGTTTCGTCCAGGTCGCGCCGAGCGGTCCCGGCGAGCCCGCCTGCAGGAGTTTCACTCGATCGGTCCGGCGAGAATCATCGCGCCGAGCGGCGGCAGATCGAGTTGCAGCGAGAGCGGGTAGCCCTGACAACCGGGTGCCGCCGCCTCGACGATGGACTGACCGTTGTAACCGGAGCCACCGAACAGCACGTCGTCGCTGTCGAGAATCTTGCGATAGCGGCCCGGCTCACCGACCCCGATCGAGTAGCGGTCTCGCGGCACCGGCGTCGCGTTGAACACGCAAGTGTAGGGCACGCCGCCGTCGGTGCCCGTGCAACGGCGCTGGAAGGCCCAGACGCTCTCATCGGCGTTGTGCAGATCGACCCAGCGGAACCCCTCGTGATCCGCGTCGCTGCCGTAGAACTGGGGACTCGCCGCGTAGAGCAGATTCACCGCGCGCACGAAATCGCGCAGCTGACGGTGGGGGGCGTGTTCGATCAGGTACCAATCGAGCTGTTCGTGATCACGCCATTCCTGCCATTGACCGAATTCCGAACCCATGAACAGGAGTTTCTTGCCCGGGTGCGCGATCATGTAGGCGAGCAGGAGGCGGAAATTCGCGCGCTTCTGCCAGTCGTCGCCCGGCATCTTCGTGAGCAACGCGCGCTTGCCGTGGACCACTTCGTCGTGCGAGATCGGCAGGATGAACCGCTCCGACCAGGCGTACATGAAAGAGAACGTGATCAGCTGATGATTGTAGCGCCGATGCACGGGATCGAGTCCGATGTACTTCAGCGTGTCGTTCATCCAGCCCATGTTCCACTTGAACGTGAAACCGAGACCACCGTACTCCGGTGACTGGGTGACCCCCGGAAACGCCGTGGATTCCTCCGCGATCATCAGGGCGCCCGGAAACTCGTCGTGCACGGCACCGTTCAACTGGCGAAGGAAATCGATCGCTTCCAGATTCTCGCGGCCGCCGTGGCGATTCGGCAGCCACTCCCCGGGATTGCGGCTGTAGTCGAGGTAGAGCATCGAGGCCACCGCATCGACGCGCAATCCATCGACGTGGAAACGGTCCATCCAGTACAGGGCGTTCGCAACCAGGAAATTGCGGACCTCGTGGCGGCCGAAATTGAAGATCTTCGTGCCCCATTCGCGATGTTCGCCGAGCCGCGAATCGGCGTGCTCGTAGAGCGCCGTCCCGTCGAAGTAGCTGAGCCCGTGATCATCGCGCGGGAAATGCGCCGGCACCCAGTCGAGGATCACGCCGATGCCGGCCCGGTGGCAGGCATCCACGAAGGCCATGAAGTCCTGTGCGCTGCCGTAGCGCGCCGTGGGCGCATAGTAGCCGGTGACCTGGTAACCCCAGGAAGCGTCGAGGGGATGCTCGGCGACACCCATGAGCTCGATGTGGGTATATCCCAGGTCGGTCACGTAAGGGATCAGCTGGAGGATCGCCTCCTGCCAGCTCGTGAAGGGGGGCTTGCGCTGATCCCAGGGGCGCCGCCAGGACCCGAGATGCACTTCGTAGGCGTTGACAGGCCGCCGCACGGCATTTTGAGAGGCGCGATCGGCGAGCCACGCCGCATCGTTCCACTCGTAACCGTCGAGCGAAACGACGACCGAGCAATTCTCCGGACGCAGCTGCATCGCCGCCCCATAGGGGTCGGCCTTCAGGAACAAACGGCCGTCGCGGCTTCGCAGCTCGTACTTGTAGAGCGCGCCGACGCCGACCTCCGGCACGAACAGCTCCCACACACCGGACACGCCGCGGCTCTGCAGACGATCCCGCCGGCCGTCCCAGCCGTTGAACGGACCCACGACGCTGACGCTCTCGGCGTTCGGCGCCCAGACGGAGAAACGGGTGCCGAGGACGCCGGACACGGACTCCGGGTGGGCACCCAGCTTCTCGTAGATGCGGTTGTGCGTGCCCTCGCCGAACAAATAGAGGTCGAAATCGGTGATGCCCGCTTCAGACAAGGCGAGAACCGGGGCCTAGAGGACCGGCTGTACCGCCCAAATGCGATCCGCGTACTCGCGAATGCTCCGATCGCTGGAGAAATACCCCATGTTGAGCGCGTTGATGATCGCCTTCTTGCTCCATGCATCCTCTTGCTTGTAAAGCTCGTCCACTTCGGCCTGCGCCTGCGCATAGGCGGCAAAATCCGCCAGCACCAGATACGGCTCGCCGTCACTGAGCAGGCGGCTCACGATGATCTGCGCATCATCCGGGCGACCCGGCGAAAAGAATCCCGACTCGATCATGTCGAGCGCGGTCTTCAGCTCCGGGTTTGCGGCGAGCTCGTTGCGCGGCACGTAACCGGCAGCCAGGCGCGCCGCGGCCTGCTCGGCCGTCAGACCGAATATGAACACATTTTCCGGGCCGACGTGATCGCGAATTTCGATGTTGGCGCCATCGAGCGTACCGATCGTGAGCGCGCCGTTCAAGGAGAGCTTCATGTTGCCCGTGCCGGAAGCCTCCAGACCCGCGGTCGAGATCTGCTGCGAGAGATCCGCGGCCGGCATGATCTTCTGGGCGAGGGACACGTCGTAGTCCGGAAGGAACAGCAGTTGCAGTTTGCCGCGCACCGACTTGTCGGCGTCGATGGTGCGCGAGACATTGTTGATGAGCTTGATGACCGCCTTGGCCATCACGTAGCCCGGCGCCGCCTTTCCCGCGAACATGACCGTGCGCGGGACGACCGGCGCATTCGGATTCGCGCGAATGCGGTTGTAGCGCACGACCACGTAGAGCAGGTTCAGCAGCTGGCGCTTGTACTCGTGAATGCGCTTGACCTGCACGTCGAACAGTGAGTCGACGTTCACAGTGACGTCGAGGCGCCGGTTGATTTCGGCGGCTAGACGCAGCTTGTTCGCGCGCTTGATGCCGCGAAACACGCGCCGGAACGCCGCATCTTCGGCAAGACCGACCAGCCGGCCGATCTCCTCGAGATTGTTCTCCCAGGTCACCCCGAGGCGTTCGGTCAGCAGCGTCGAAAATCCGGGGTTCGATTGTTTCAGCCAACGGCGCACGGCGATGCCGTTGGTCACGTTGATGAAACGCTCGGGGAACATCTGCGCGAAATCGGAGAAGACGTGCTTGCGCATGAGTTCGGAATGCAGTCTCGCGACGCCGTTGATCTTGTGGCTGCCGATCACCGCGAGGTGGGCCATGCGCACGCGGCGGGAATTCTCCTCGGTGATGATCGAGAGACGCCGCCGGCGGTCCACGTCGCCCGGATAGAGCGCTTCGACACTCGAGAGGAAATCGCGATTGATCACATAAATGATCTCCAGGTGCCGGGGCAGCAGGCGCTCGTACATCCCGACCGACCAGGTCTCGAGCGCCTCCGGGAGGAGCGTGTGGTTCGTGTAGGAGAACACCTGGCTCGTGATCTGCCAGGCGTGGTCCCAGCCGATGTGATGCTCGTCGACGAGCAGGCGCATGAGCTCGGGGATCGCCACGGTCGGGTGGGTATCGTTCAACTGGATTGCGATCGCGCTGCCGAGGGATTCGAGCGAACGCCCTTCGCCGACATGCGTCGCCAACATGTCCTGCAGGCTCGCGCTGACGAAGAAGTACTGCTGCTTGAAGCGCAGCTCCTTGCCCTGCGGGGTCGAGTCGTCCGGATACAGCACGCGCGACAGATTCTTCGCGTCGATCTGTTCGCGAACCGCCCCGGCATAATCGCCCTCGTTGAAGGCGTGGATGTTGAACGGCGTCAGGCCGCGGCCCGACCAGAGCCGCAGATGATTGACCGTGCTCGAGCGGTTGCCGGGCACCAGATGATCGAAGGCGATGGCCGCGATGTCGTTCGTGTCGACCCAGCGATGGGGACCGGCCGGATCACTGCCCTGGACGGGTACGCTGCGGCCGCCGAACTTGACGACGAAGCGCACGTTGCCGCGCGGCGTCTCCCAGGGGTTGCGCAGCCGCAACCAACTGCTCGCGACCTCGCGCTGCGAACCGTCCTTGCCGATCACCTGTGTGAAGATTCCGTAGTCGTAGCGGATACCGTAGCCGATCGCCGGATATTGCAAGGTGGCGAGCGAATCCATGAAACAGGCCGCCAGCCGGCCGAGACCGCCGTTGCCGAGGCCGGGATCGATCTCCTTGGCGGCGATCTCCTCGAGTTCGTAACCCCAGTTCTGCAGCATCTCGCGCGCCTCGGCAACGAGATCACCACCGAGGCTCGACAAGGCATTGACCAGGGAGCCGCCCGGCAAGAACTCGACCGACAGGTAGCAGATGCGCTTGACGTGCGCCTTGCACACCCGTTGCTGCGTGGCGAGCCAACGGAGATTCAGCTCCTCGTGCACCGCCAGGGAGAGCGCCTCGTAAAGGTCCTGCGGACTTGCGGTGTCGACGTTGCGGCCCAGCGCGCGCGTCAGACGATCGATCACGGCGGCCTGCAGCATTCCGGGTTGCAAAGCGACGTTGCGGCGGGTCGAGAATTGAGTCACTGCGGAATTCATAGAATAAACAACACCCTAGGTCGAAATGCGTTCACTATAGAACGCCTAATTTACAGGGTACTATAGGAGGGTGATCGGAGCCACTTCGCGGAACTTGAATAACCATGCAAAACAACTCGTTTGCCATCGGCGTCGACGTCGGCGGATCCTCGATCAAATGTGCGCTGGTCGACCTGGGCAAGGGTGAGATCGTCGGCGAGCGTTTCAGCGTGCCCACGCCGGCCCAGGGCACGACCGAGGCGCTGCTCGAGGCGATCGCGACCGCCGTCGCCAACGTGCCCGGAAACCACCCCGTCGGGCTCGCATTTCCCAGCGTGATCACGCGCGGCGTCGTGCGCACGGCCGCGAATCTGAACAAGGCCTGGATCGGCCAGCCGCTCGCGGCCCTGGCCAGCCAGCATCTCAAGCGATCCGTCGTCACGATCAATGACGCCGATGCCGCGGGACTCGCCGAGCTGGCATTCGGCGCCGCCAAGGACGTGCCCGGCACCGTTCTGCTCCTGACCCTCGGCACGGGGATCGGCAGCGCCTTGTTCATCGACGGCCATCTCGTGCCCAACACCGAACTCGGCCACCTCGAGGTCGGCGGCCGCGAAGCCGAGGCGCGCGCGGCGGCACGCTGGCGTACCGACGATCATTTGAGCCTGGAGGCCTGGTGCGAGGAACTGAACACCGTCCTCGCCGAGATGCAGGCGCTGCTGTGGCCTGATTTGATCGTCTTGTGCGGCGGCATCACCGAGCAGCCGGAGGCCTTCATGGACAAACTGCGCTGCGTCGCTCCCTTGACCGTCGGCGCACTGCGCGCAAGGGCCGGCATCATCGGGGCGGCGCTCGCGACCAGCCTGGGCTGAAGGGACTCGCGATGGGCCGAGCCGCCGTCGCGATGCTGACCGCCTGGAGTCTCGGCCTCGCGGCCTGTGCATCGCATCGGGCCCAGGAGCCGCCGACGACGGCGACCCCGACGGTGATCAACCCCGCCGCTCCGGGCGTTCCGACCACCGAACCCGCCGGCACCGTCTTCGTGTCGACCGCCTTGGAGATGGTGGGCCAGCCTTATCGCTGGGGCGGAGCCGAACCCGGTGGGTTCGATTGCAGCGGCTTGGTGGTCTACGCCGCGCACCGTGCCGGTCTCGAACTGCCGCGCACGGCGCGGGAGCAGGCGCAGAGCGGCACCGCCGTCGCGCGCACGGACCTGCAAGCCGGTGACCTCGTGTTCCTGCATCTGGCGCGCAAAGAGCTTCACGTCGGCATCGTCGTGGACGCCGATCATTTCGTGCATGCGCCCTCCTCGGGCGGGGCGGTGCGCGTCGATTCTCTGACGGCGCGACCCTACGCCAACGCGTTCTTGCGCGCGCGCCGCCTGAGCTTCCCGCCCCGATAGGCGCGCGTTATCATAATCGGCTGAGACCAGCCGGCTGGGACTTCCTTGGCCGCGCTCTATTCCATTCGCTATCTGAAGGATCCGTGTCATGAAATTGTATTACTCCCCCGGCGCCTGTTCGCTGTCCCCGCATATCGTCCTGCTCGAGTCGGGTCTGCCCTTCGCGGTCGAACGCGTCGACACCCGCGCCAAGAAAACCGCCGCCGGCGCAGACTACCTGGCCATCAACTCCAAAGGCGCCGTGCCGGCGCTCGAGCTCGACAACGGGCAGGTGCTGACCGAGGGCGCGGCGATCGTGCAATACATCGCCGACCGCAAGCCGGATTCGGGACTCGCGCCGGCTGCCGGGACCCTGGAACGCTACCGGCTCATCGAAATACTCAATTACATCGCGAGCGAAGTGCACAAGGGCTTCAGCCCGCTGTTCAATCCCAAAGCATCCAGCGACTGGAAGGCCAGTGCAACCGCGGCGCTGGGCACGAAATTCGACTGGCTGAGCGGCTTCATCGGCACGAAGCCCTATCTGCTGGGCGAGACCTTCACGGTCGCCGATGCCTATCTCTTCACGGTCTTGAGCTGGGGACCGAAAGTGGGCGTGGATCTCAGCCACTGGCCGGTCCTGGTCGCCTTTCAGGCGCGCGTCGGCCATCGGCCGCAGGTCCAAGCCGCGCTCAAGGCGGAAGGCCTGGTTCACTGAGCCCTGGGCGGGTCAGCCGCCGGTATTCAACCAGCGGCGCCGACCGGCGCGGCGATCGTCGGGGCGACAGCCGGTACGTCGACGAGCGCGCCGTCGCCGACGGCCGCGAACTGCAAGGCCGCGAGGCGGGCATAGAGCGGACTCGTGAGCAGCAGTTCCGAATGCGTGCCGACCGCGACCTTGTGACCGTGATCCATGACGACGATGCGATCCGCCTTGAGCACGGTCGCGAGCCGGTGGGCAATGATGATCGTCGTCCGGCCCGTCATCAGCCGCTCGAGGGCCTCTTGTACCAGCCGCTCGGACTCCGCATCCAGGCTGCTCGTGGCCTCGTCCAGCAACAGGATCGGCGGATCCTTGAGGATGGCGCGGGCGAGCGCGATGCGCTGGCGCTGGCCGCCGGAGAGCCGCGTGCCGCGCTCGCCGAGAAACGTGTCGTAGCCCTGCGGCAGCAGACGCAGAAAACCGTCGGCCGCCGCCGCGCGAGCCGCTGCCTCGATCTGCGCGTCAGTCGCGCCCGGGCGGCCGTAGCGGATATTGTCGCGCGCGCTCGCGCCGAACAAGACGGTCTCCTGGGGCACGAGCCCGATCTGCGCGCGCAGCGACTCCGGCACGAGATCGGCGAGCGAGCGATCGTCCACGAGCACCCGCCCGTTCTCCGGATCATAGAACCGCAGCAGCAGTTGAAACGTCGTACTCTTGCCCGCGCCCGAAGGCCCGACGAAGGCGATGGTCTCGCCGGGCGCGACGTCCAGACTGAAATTTTCGAGCGCCGGCGATTCGGGACGCGACGGATAGCGGAAGGTGACGTTCTCGAAGCGGATGGAGCCCGCGACGCGCGTGGGCAACGGCGCCGGGTGCGCCGGCGCCGTGATTTTCGGCGTGGCCTCGAGCAGCTCCGAGAGCCGCTCCATCGCGCCGGCCGCCCGCTGCACGTCGCCCCACATCTCCGACAGGGCCGCTGCGGACGTGCCGACGAAGGCCGCATAGAGCAGGAACTGCGCGAGCTGGCCGCCCGTCAGCGCCTGGGTCAGCACCAGATGGGCTCCGCGCCAAATCACGAAAGTCAGACCACCGAAGACGAGCATGACTCCCACGGAGGTCAGCACGGCACGAATTTTGGTTCGCGCGACGGCGGTCCGGAAGCTCTCGTCGACGGCCTCGCCGTAACGGCGGCTCTGGATCTCCTCGAGCGTGAACGCCTGCACCGTTTGAATGGCATTCAATGTCTCGTCGGCGAGCGCGCTCGTGTCGGCGAGCCGGTCTTGCGAGGCGCGCGACAGTCCGCGCACGCGACGGCCGATCAGGATCAAGGGCACGACGACGACCGGAATCAGGCCGAGGATCCAGACCGTGAGTTCCACGCTGGTCAGGGTCAGGAGCACGAGGCTGCCGACGAGGCTCAAACTCGAGCGAAGGATGATCGAGAGATTGACTCCCGAGATCGCCTGCACGAGGGTCGTGTCAGCGGTCAGTCGCGACAAGACTTCGCCCGTGCGCGTGACCTCGTAGAAGGTCGGATCCATGCGCACGACGCGGCGGTAGACGGCGGTGCGCACGTCAGCGACGACGCGCTCACCGAGCCAGGTCACGAGGTAGAAGCGCAGAGCCGCGAACAAGCCGTAGATCACGGCGGCGGCGAGGAACCCGGCGGCGTACTCGTTGATCGTGCTGACGTCCCCGGCCGACATCGCATTGACGATGTACTTCAGGGCCAAGGGCAAGGCGAGCATCGCGCCCGACGCGGCGAGCAGGGCAGCGATCGCCGCGACCAGCACGCCTCGGTAGGGCCGCAGGAAGGGCATGAGCGCCCGCAGGGGTTGCAAGGATTTGGAGCGGGGGCGATCGGGAGTTTGTGGCATCCCCCTATGATCCCATAAAAGCCCCGGCCAGTCGGACCGCGTGCGGCTCGCGTCGCTGCTCGGTCGTGGCAGCCAAACAACGATCAATCGATTTTTCCGGCGTGGTTTGCCTTTCCCCAAGCGGGGCGTTATCTTGGCCAAATTCAGGGAAATAGGCGCTCTCGCGGGCGTGCTACGGCAACACTCAACAATGGGGATTCATCATGCTGGGATGTCGGCAGTATCGAGCGTTGTATCAGGGCCACGGCGCGGCACTCGCCCTCCTGACGTTGACGATCCCCGCGATCGCCGCGGCGGCGGCGGATAGCCCGGACGACAACACCGGGCCGCTGCAGGAAATCGTCGTGACCGCGACCCGGCACGAGGAAAACTTGAGCAAGGTGCCGATCAGCGTCACGGCCCTGACCCAGGACATGATGGACATCCGCGGCATCAAGGATTTCCAGGACGTCGCCAAGTTCACACCCGGCGTCAATATCGACAATTCCGGCACGAACAATATTTCGATCCGTGGCATCGCCTCGACCGGCGGCGCCGGCACGACCGGTATTTATCTCGACGACACGCCGATCCAGATGCGCGCCCTCGCCTTCAATCCGGACGAGGCGCTGCCGAAGGCCTTCGATCTCGACCGCATCGAAGTGTTGCGCGGCCCGCAGGGCACGCTGTTCGGCGCCGGCTCCGAAGGCGGTACCGTCCGCTACATCACGACGCAGCCCAGCCTCACGAAGACGAGTTTCTACAGCCGCGACGAGGTCTCCTACACCGAAGGCGGCGCGCCGAGCTACGAGGCGGGCATTGCGGCCGGCACGCCCCTGATCGACGGGACGCTCGGTGTGCGCGTGACCGCCTGGTATCGCTACGACGGCGGCTGGATCGATCGCATCGACCCCTATTCCCTGGATTTGCAGCAAAAGAACGCGAACTACGACCAGACCAAGCTGTTCCGAATCGCCTTCGTCTATGCGCCGACCGACAACTGGACGGTGACACCGAGCTTTTCCTATCAGGACCGCTATCGCAACGACGTGGAGAGTTACTGGGGTCTTTATTCGAATCCCAGCAACAATCAGTACGTGAATGCGGATCCGACCCAGCGCACGGATCCCGACATCTATTACATCACCGCACTCAAGATCCAAGGCGATCTCGGCCCGGTGCGCTTGATCAACAACACTTCGTATTTCAAGCGTTCGGAAGTCACGGGTTAC
>Ga0116230_10003991_pt1 | contig 14437 bp, 14 predicted proteins | sample S1TSphfallax_3_FD_88678 | JGI IMG/M metagenome (GOLD analysis project Ga0116230, IMG submission 88678) | Host-associated microbial communities from peat moss isolated from Minnesota, USA - S1T2_Fd - Sphagnum fallax MG | ecosystem: Host-associated > Plants > Peat moss > Unclassified | place... | reverse complement strand
TTCCTAAACTACATGGAAGTTAATATCATATGTAATGGACAAAATTTGTCATCCACACATAATGGATGTGAAAACATCAAGCATATACCATGTATGTTAATAAACTTGACGTTGTAAATGTATGACAAAAATGAAACATTGAAAAAACATGTCATCTTATTGATGAAACTTCTATGCTTTGTATTGAACTTCTCACGTTGTTCCTTTGTCCCCAACCTTCCAATAACAATACCCTTAAAATAACCTCCCCAAAAAAAATGCGAATGATTAATAAAATAAATAAATAATATAGTATAATATAATATAAATATCCTAGAAGAAGAATTGATTATTATAGGCTAGGGTAAATTTCCACATTGACAAAAAAAAAAAAAAATTCAAAGAAAAATTCATTTTCAAAATTTGAAATTATTACCTTTTCATCATGTACAATAATAGTCTACTATGAGATTGTCATATGAGTAATGAAATTCTTTTCTAAATTATTGTTTGCCATAGTATGGCAATTTTCAACACCTCAGCTTCATATTTTCACAAAATTTAATTTCAATATTCAAAGGGCTAATTAATGACTAAACTGACCCTAGGGTAAGGTAAAAGGTAATGAGAGGAAAAAAATGAGAAAAAAAGGGGAATTTAAAAAAATAAATAAATAAATAAAAATATATATAATGAGAAAAAATGAGACCCAAATTATCTATCATACTACAAATCACGTCGTCACACGTTTACACGTCGCAGTAAATGTAAGTTTCGTTAATCATTTGATTTACATTTCATAGTTTTACTTTTAGGGTTTGACGCTCCCTGTGAATTGTGTGTCTGTGTGCGCGTCTCTCTCTCTCTCTCTCTCTCTCTCTCTCTCTCACACGTTTGGGCAGAGTTTTGTGTGTTTGCGTAGCTAGTACGTCTTTCTTTCTTTCGGTTTCTGTTCCTAACCCAGGGAATTGAAGAGAAAATAAGCACGTTGTTACACTGCCGTGCACAAAAAAGAAAAGAAACAACAACTTTCACGGCTTTTAGGGTTCGAAGCTTTGTCTAGGGTTTGAGATCATCCCAGATTAAGCTTTCTTTGAGCTTTCTTTGAGTTTTTGTTTTGATTTCTTTTGGGTTGGGTTTTGGTTTTCTTTTTTTGGGGTGGGGTTTATCCAGTTCTCAGGATCTGGGAGCTTTTCTTTTTTTTGTCTTTGTATCTTTGGGATTTTGGGTTGAGACATGGCGGCTTCGGAGGAAATGAGCTCGCTGTTCCCGATCTTTATTCTTTCGGTGATGGGGTTGTTCGTGGTACCATGGACGATCTACCGTATCACCACGGCTTTGACACGACAAAATAAGAACTTGCATTGTCGTTGCTCTGAGTGTATGCGATCTACCAAATACCAGACATCGCTACTGAATCGGGTGAGTGAGCTGCTCTCTCTGTCTTTTCTCTCTTTCTTTCAGGTCTAATCTGTGTTGTGAATTGGAACTTTCTCACGATCGATAAGGTACAATGCTGCTGCCGAGCTCATTCGGCGCTCTTTGTTCACGGAGCAATGCCATCTTTGTAGCTGTGGTTTTTCTCATCTTTGAGAGGACTCAAAGTGTGTGATCGAAAGGCAGATGGAGACCAAGTGAGTGGGGTTTGCAGTTTTTAGGGTTTGAACACACACAAACTAGGATCTGAACTCTCTCAAGGCAGATGTAGACCAAGCGAATATGGTTTGTAGTTTTTAGGGTTTGAATACACACACAAACTAGGATCTGAACTTTCTTGACACCAATTTGGACCTATAGTTTCAGCTCAAAGGTGCCGAGAGAGATCAAGAGTCAAAAAGGGAATTGAATCTCCTTCTTGTGAAACCTGATCACAGGGTGTGGGTCTTTTGTGGGGCTGGGGGCCATGGGTTGGACAGATTGCCAGGGTATCAACATGCAGCAATCTGACAATGGTGTTATTGTGGATAATTATGGGATTGTTAGTCTACTACATCAAGCTTATGACTCGGGAGGTTTGTGTGCACCACCGCTTCCCTTTATTTTGTGATGTGGTTGTTTGTTATTAGTTCACCCTCCCTTCTTCTCTCAGCCTTTTGGAATTCAGGTACCAAAAGTTTTTTCTATTCTTGTTTCCCTCACAAAACCATCTGGAGTTTTCCCTCATACACTCTGCATGGGCCATAACTATTGGGCCTGCATATGATTTAGAGAGACTAATTTTTTGACTAAGGTTTGATAATTGCTTCTTCTGTTTGTATTGGGGACAGAGCCAAATATTTGAGCCATACTCAATCTTGGGCCTTGAATCAGGTGCATCAGATGGAGAAATAAAGAAGGCATACTACAATTTGTCAAGGATGTATCATCCTGACAAAAATAAGGATCCTGGTGTGTTGTTACCATCCTAGATGTCTCACCCATTTGAAACTTCAAAGGTGCTTTGATTTCCAGAGATTTCTAGAGATGGGGGTACTGGAGGTCACATGCTAGGTTAGATGCTGTGAGAGGTACTTCCTGCCACGCATGTTATAGGGGTTTTTGCCCAAAGATTTCTGGCAGATTATTATGTACTTATTTACACCACTGATGTGAGCTGATGAAGTCTCCATCTTGTCACTGCTATTTATCATGAAGGTGATAATGGTCGGACGCTTTGTGAGTGATGCTCATAAGGTTATGACTGGATGTGTTCTTGTTGAGTTAGTTTTAGTTTTTGCTGGAATGGACAGAACAGTTACCTTCAAATCGTTGTTATGGAATTTGTTTGCAATCTCATAGATGTGTTATAATGTGTTGGTTTATTTATATGCTCATGGAAAACTTAAATTTTTGTACTGGGATGTATGGATATGGAAAGTGGTGGTTTCTGGCATGCTGAATGGTAGTCTTTTGTGCATGTAGAGGCAAACAAGTATTTTGTTGATTACATATCCAAGGCCTACCAGGCACTCACAGATCCAGTATCAAAGGAGAACTATGACAAGTATGGTCATCCAGATGGACGTCAGGTGTGGAGTCAATCCAACTAAGCCCCTCACACTTCTGACAGAACATTTGTTCTTGTTGATTGCTGCTATTGCAAGTGTCAAATTCTATAGCTGTCTGTGTCTTCACAGAACCATCAGAGCAATAACATGGTGACAATGGCAAGATTTGAAGATTTACCACTAGGGTTTAGTGCTTCCTTCAGTGCTTGTTACTTATTGCAGAAGTTGTGGGTTTTGAATTTGAATAATCTGGGATCTGTTTCAGGGGTTGCAAATGGGAATAGCACTTCCTTCCATCTTGCTCAATATACAGGGAGCAGCAGGAGGAGTAATTGTCTTGGCACTGGTAGGGTTTGGCATCCTACTTCCCCTGCTCGTGGCAGTAGTCTACCTTTCACGCTCATCCAAATACACAGGCAACTATGTGATGCACCAGACACTTTCAACCTACTACTATTTCATTAAGCCATCACTTGCTCCCAGGTTTGTTTCTGGCATATGTAGGAGTTTTCACAGTGCGATTGAGTTTTTCTTGAGGACTCGTACAAATTCTATGTGCAGTTGAGGATGGAACTGGCCATTGTGCCTCTTGAGATCCCTGATACCTCCAGGTCCAAAATAGAATCATGTAATACTCTTATCTTCCACTGAGATGCTAGAGGGAATTTCTGAACCTGTGAAGTGGATGTATGGTGGTTATGGCAGCAAGGTTATGGATGTTTTGATTAAAGCAGCAGAGTATGTGGAGATGCCAGTGCGGCGCAGCGATGATGAGCCATTGCAGCGTCTTTTTGTTTTGGTTCGGAGTGAACTCAACCTAGATCCCAAAAACATCAAGCAAGAGCAGGCAAAATTCTGGAAACGCCATCCAGCTCTCATCAAGGTTTGCTGCTTTGTGTTTTTCTCTTGTTTCCTTCTTTAGGGCATAGCTTTGTAGACGTTCAGAAGAAGGGCTCATGCTTTGCATAGATCTTTCCAAAATCAGTGTTTTGTGTTGTTCTCTTGTTTCCTCCTCCTTAGAAGTCTGTTCGTGAATTCATGCAGTTGAAGAACCAACTGTGACATTGTGTGCCTCTCAAGGGTATACTGTTACTGAGTCTTTTCCATGCCACTAAAGTGTGTTGAGATTTTTAGTAAACTGTAAGTGCTGTGGTGTTGACAGCGAGTAGCTGAGGTCAAATGAGAAGATTATCTATGCCTTCTCCAACATCTTTACACTGTCTGATTGTTGAATGTGTTGAGAAACAGACAGAGCTGCTGCTCTTGGCACAGCTAACTAGAGAATCTGCAAAAGTGCCTGCTGTTCTGCGTACTGACTTCCAACATGTGCTCCGACTTACTCCCCGTCTTCTTGAAGAGCTCATGAAGGTATGGAGGTTCCTGAAGGTTCTTTGTTGTGTTAGGCTCAGTTGATTCAACTCTTAGAGTGAAGAGCCCTGTAACCCATATGAAGTTGCAGCATGCTATAGGCTGATCAGAATTTAGGAGCTGACAGAATACACCCTGGTAACATGGTGTGTTCTCTTACCCAGCTGGGTGGATGTCAAACTTCAAACTGCTCTACAATCAATTTGCTGTAATGTTTTGCTGGCAGATGGCAGTGGCAGCTCGGAATGCTGAAGGCCATGGTTGGCTTCGACCTGCCCTTGGAGTCATGGAACTCTCTCAAAGCATCATTCAGGTCCCCCTTCTCTCTGTTCTCTCAAGTCATACTGTGTGATTTCTGGATTTGAAGCTTTGTTCTTTATTTTGAAGAGTCAGAAGGTCAGTAGAGTTTTGGTGTACCACTGGATTGGCAAATCTGTGAATGGCCAGAACTGTTGTGGAGAAGCATCTGTTGTTAGGAACCAAAACTCAGTGTCCACACTGGAGTTTTTCTATGTTCTCAACAATTTACAGCTAAGTACTAATTGATGGTTTGGAGATCCAGGAGGTGCCAAGGTGTTATGATGAGGATCAGTTCCTGAGCCCTTCTCATTGACCCCACTCACTCTCAGATGGATCTTTCTCTAGATTTGCCTCATTGGTAGTAGAGTTACTCTTGTCAATGAGAATGTCAGAAAGCCTGATGACAAATTGGTTTATAGGCAGTGCCATTGAGCGCACGGAAAGTATCAGAGAGATTGGTTGCAACGGGGGGATCAGCAGATGGAGTTGCTCCATTTCTGCAGTTGCCACGATTTGATGATACAGTTGTGAAGAAACTCAGTCGCAAGGTACATCTTTAACATAAACATTGTGCTCCGAGTCCTGCCATGCTCTGGATTACATTTTGAGAACTTTGGGTAACTATGCATCTAGTTTGATTCTGGATTAGTTGGCCCATGCACTCTATAGAGTTGCTTCATTACAAGGATCCCAGAAGTCAACTCACATTCGAGCTTTGTGCTTGCACAGAAAGTACGAACACTGCAGGATCTGCGGGATCTGACCACTGAGGAGCGTTCAGATCTGTTGACAAACACTGCTGGTTTCTCTGCACAAGATGCTGCAGATGTTGAATCAGTGCTGCAGATGATTCCATCTATCCATTTGGATGTGGTGTGCGAGACTGAAGGAGAGGAGGGTGTGCAATCAGGTGACATTGTGACCATGCGTGCATGGATCACACTGCAGCGTGCCAATGGTTTGGTGGCTGCCCATCCACATGCACCACACTTCCCTTACCCTAAGGATGAGCTCTACTGGTTGCTCTTGGCTGACACCAGCCTAAATTCGGTGTGGGTGTTCCAGCGTGTGAACTTCATGGATGAAGCAGGTGGAATAGCTGCAGCTTCAAAGGCCATTCAAGAGTCACTAGAGGGAACTGGTGCCAGTGATGCAGAAGTAATTACTGCTGTGCGTGATGCAGTTGCAAGGGTAAAAGGTGGATCACGTCTAGTGATGGCAAAATTCCAGGCACCCGCAGAGGGTACATACAGTCTCACTGCATTTTGCCTGTCTGATACGTGGATTGGGATTGACCGAAAAGTGAATGTGAAGTTGAAAGTTCTTAAGCGAAACCGGATTGGCACTCGTGTTGGTGTCACCCCTGAAGAGGGTGCACTAGTTGAGGATGGATCCGACGAGGAAGCTGAAGATACAACTGCCAATGGTGAGTATGATGATGACTATGAGAGTGAGTATAGTGAAGATGAAGACGCAGAGGAGGAAACAGAGAAGACCAAGTCCAAAGAGGCACTGGACGAAGAGGCTACAACAGCAGAGGATTTGGATAATAATAATACAGTATGAGCAAAGTTGATCAGAGATGATGTTCACTAACATCATTGATACTTCGGATCTCTCAATTCCAACTACTGAGTTTTGAAGATAAGCATGTCATTAAGTTCAAAAATCTGCCGTTCCTGTATTCACTCCCGGAAAATGGTGGTGCTAGTTTGTATTCTGCAGCACTAATGAAAGTCTGCATTTACCAATTTAGCAGAGAGCACTGATTTTCTTCAGCTGTCTGGTACAGCAGAAATCAACAAACCAATGCATATTCACTTCCAGCAAATGGGTAGTGCTAGTTTGTATTCTGTTACTCTTATGAAAGTCTGTATTTGCCAGTTTAGCAGAGAGTTGAGTTTCTTGAGCTGATGGTGGTTACAGCTTGTATCAGGATGCAGTCTTTGTTGCTTCTTGTGTCAAAACTGTGATGGTAATGCTCACTTCTGTATTCAGTAGATGAGTTGAAAAGAGGTAAGGAGGAATAACAATTCCTGAGCAAAATTTGAGACTAGTTGGTATAGTGAGAACCAGCCACCTGTGGCATGGTTATTGCACTAATAACTTACTGTACATTGACCATCATCATGCACTTGTGGGAAACCCTGAAAATCTGGGAAACATGAATTGAGGATGCCTAAGGATACATCCTCTGACAAGGAAAAATCTGTCAATTTTGAATAAAATATCTTTGAAGCAACCAAAATCTACTCAGGAGGGGCAGTCTGAATGATTTCTTACCAGAAGCAGATTGAATCTGTTAGAATCTGAACTGTGTGTGTGCATCATTTCTTACAAGGAGCAATCGGAATCAGTTAGAGCATGGAACTCTCTAGACTCCTTAGATATCAATCAAGCATAGGTACAAACAATTCGGTAGTCGACGGAAGGGAGGGCCCCACGCCGATCTCTATACACGCAATCTATAAGGAAGCGCTTCAGGATCCTGTGGCAGGAGATGTTCTTCTTGTTAGGCTTATTTCTCTCGACCGAGGGAGCCTATCTCTTCTGCTGCAGTGTGGGGGATGATGGCTTTGGCGTTTTCTCCTACCATTGTTACTGTCGTCGACTCCTCACTCTCTTCCCTCTCCGCATTCGCTAACTCCTGTTGCTCCTCCTCCTCCTCCTCCTCCTCTTCTTCTTTGAAGGCTAGCCATGGATTTCTGCAACAAAGAAGTCGAAGGTTGTCGGGAATAGGAGGAGGGAGCAGCGGCAGCAGCAGCAGCAGGCCACGAAGTCCGAGTCTTTTGGTCGTCCGAGCCAGTGATATGCTGGGCGATTTTGGAGGTCGAGATCCAACGACAGGTACTTCTCTTGGAACTCCAATCCTTGCCACTGAAAACACTTCGAAACCCTGACAAATTTTTGGAAGGAAGGATCATCAAATGCCGTATGTTCTTCCTAGGAAAGTAGCCAAGGTTCATGTGTTCTTGACAGGGAGTAGTAGCTGAGGGTTCTTTGCTTGCTGGTAGCACTGTTAAGAAATTGAGGTCATAATCCAACTTGCTGAAGAAATGAGCAAGAAATGCTGAAGAAATAGTCTTATTATGTCTACGAAATCCTGTGTTGTTCTGCTGCTAACTGAGTTGCACTTGTTGTGGGTTTCTTTCCAGCTGAGTTGGAGAGCAATTTTGGGGACAAGGTTGTTGGATTTGCGGGTACGGACCATAACATCCTGATTCCATCAGCCTCTCAATTCGGCCTTGCAGAGAAGAGTTGCAAGCCCCTGGCACCTGGGACACCTGCTCTCTCAGAAGATGAAGCAAAGGCCCTACTCCGCAAGGTGATGATTCAATCCCTCTCTCTACTGGCTGCAAAGAAACCTTGTACCATCAACTCTTGCCAAACTAGAAGTCTGCTGCAATTCTTGTACCATGTACAATATTGGCTGCAAAGAGAACCTTGCACTGACTTTTGTGAAAATTAGAAGAGCCGAGATCCCTTGTACATATTTTGCAATGACCCTGGATTTTGTACTTACCATGAGAATGAGAAAATTGGAAGTAATGGACATTTTTTTTCTAGCAGGTGGTTGGGTGGAGAATATCAAGGACTGATGCAGGGCTCAAGCTGCAAGGAGACTGGAACTTGAAGGATTTCAAAGCAGGCTTGGAGCTTTTTGATAGGATTGCAGTTGTGGCTGAGGCTGAGAACCATCATCCTGACCTTCACTTGGAAAGCTACAAGAAGGGACGAGTAGAAATTTGGACCCACAGTATTGGTGCGTCCTCCTCAACTTTCTCATTTTCCATCTTCTTTCCAATGTGTTGTTTTCCAGTCACATTTATTTTGTCACCTTTGTGTTTGATTGCTATGATGTGCTGCTACTCATTCAGAAGTGGTCATGATAGTTGTGCACTGTAGTGATATGTGTGCACCCATGCATTATCATGCCTGCGATATTCATCTGCAAGCTCTTCATGGAATTATCTTGCTTATTTCTTCTTTTTGGCTACTATGTTATTTTGTTTGAGCACTAAGACAGAGGAAACAAAATAACATAGGATTAACATATTCTACATCATCTACGAGCATGTTTGAATAGGTGTTTACATTTGTTTTCTTTGGTGGATTGGTGAGCTCATTAGAGTCATGCCTTTGTGATGCAGGTGGGCTTAGTGAAAATGACTTCATATTGGCTGCCAAAATAGATCAGATTGATACAAGAGACCTGGTGAGCAGAAAGAACAAATTTTGGGCTTAAGTATAGTGTGTAGTCAGGATGTTCATTCTTGCAAGTATGATGGATTAGCCATGACAATCATTAACCCCAAGTGTAGAGACTCTTTTCATTTCAATTGCTGAGGCCACAAACACAGAGCTAGTGTATGGCTTATAGAGGAACTTTCATTTGGAGGACTAACCATGATGCCCCAATTCCCACTAAGTTCTGGAGTTTAGGCTCGAAGTTTTGTGGAAACCAAGTGGAAACTATTGCATTGCAGCTAGATATCTCCTCTCTTCCCACCCTCTCTTCCCACCATTGCATGACAAGCCCATGTGAGTTGGGGCCTTGTAATGTTAATCTGCTCTCTTGTTGTCCTTCTTGTGAATTGGGGTGGGTTTGCAATGTGCTTATCCTTGTGAGGATTTAGGTAGTTGGAAAGAGTCTTTGCATTGGATCTCAGAACCTCAACCTTGGAAGTGCCAGAGACCCAATCCAAACACTGAACGATCCTTTGAGGGATCAATATAGGTATCATGACCTTCCCCTCTCATCATCAGCAGTTGCTTCAGATTTTCGTTTCTTGCAGAAACAGGTCATCATGAGAGGGGTAATCAGATTTTTGAATAGCTAGCTGACAATGTTTTTGTGCTATGGACTCTTTCCACACAACCTCAGGGGGCCATGTCAGTATCATGTGCGACATTGAATTGATTATTGTTTAATAGTTCAATCAATGTTTCTTCCATATGTTTTGGGGACAAAATGATGATGTGGGTTGTTGTGTGTTACCCTATTTCATTAGACCATGATATCAAGATTTGAACCTGAGGAAGAGTAAGGGGCTTGTGAAGAACTACACATTGGCTAATCTGCCTGCACATCAAAACCCATGCCAGGTCACCTCGAAACCTGTGCAACATTGTCACTGAAAGAATGTGAAGGATTTATAACGTATATAGTTATCTAGTTATCATTCATTTGCCTACATGTCTATAGACTACATAACCAGCGTAGAGCAGGCCAGTTACAGGAAAAAGTCGAGCTGCGGGAGTGATGAGACTTACTTCTTCCTGTAACCAGCCTGCTCAAGCCATGTTAGAGGACATAACAAGTAGTAGGGGGCATTGAGATGATGATCCCCTTTGTCAAATTCTACAATACGCCACGCCGAGAAAACAAGGCTCTATCCATGAGCTCAACAGGTTACGGGATTCACATCCACGAGCTCAGCAGGTTATGTCATATAACTGTTGTGTGGGCGTCCAATCAGGAAGTGACACGTCATCAAGACACGGTTATGAATATTATAGGACCTAGTTCTTACAGAACACAGGTTACTGAGGTGAAACCAGGTCTATTTAACTGGAACTGGGATTAACTCATAGTTAGCTGCTAGTTCTGGTCCCCTTTAATAAGAACTCAACTGGATTTGGGTCTGATTTTCTGAACTTGAATTGAAGTTTGTTTTTTTTGGGGGGGAAGAACCAAACTGGGGTTTTCAATTAGGTGTGGAACTGGAACCAAGACAATTCTTCTTCTTTTTTTGGTTTGTTTTCGGAACCAAAATCAAAGGTTCTTCATCCAACGAAAGAACCGCCCAACATGGAAGAAAAAAACCTAGGAACTCACCTGAATAAGACACCAATGCAGTTGCATGTATGTGTGCACCACCACATCATATAAATTGTTTGCTTTTTATTTAAAAACAAACTGGGGCCATTCTCCTAAATATAATTAATTATTCAATGAAGCCCAACAAAATGGCCAAGGGGGTACCCTTGTCCTCACTCACAAGCACCAACTTAGCATCTGGAGAGAAGCTTGGGTGTCCTTGTTTGGTTCATACTTGCTTTACAAAAGAGAAAAAGAAAATGGGTAGATAGATAGAGAAGTGGGTGTTCTTTGGGAAAAGCAAATAGGAACATTTGCTCTTGGGCGGTGATCCTTTCTCTCTCATTGTGTGTGGGTCCATCTCCAGCCATCTGAATTAGTCCCCCTTGTGGCCATGTTGTTTCTTCTTCTTGACTGGGCAAGCTCCAATTTTGCCCACCGACCCCTCTCAGTTTGTAGTCTATATATTCTAGAGAATGAAACATATATGTCTCTTTGTTGCCATTTGAATGAACCTTACCTCTTTCAAGCTTTAACGATTTCACTCCTCTCCCTTACCGAGTTTACATGGATCTGAAAAGACAAATTAACATGCACCCATGTCTTTCAATGTTCAGGTTATCTATATCAAAAATATTTGATAACTTATCTCTTTCAAGCCTATCTATTTGAACTCTTTCTATTGCAAATCTACATGGACATGAAAAGGCATAATATTATAATAATGAATTATTGGGAATGAGAATCATATTAAAAACATAAGAAGAAAAAAAAAAAGAGGGGAAAATAATAATAATAATAATAATAATTTTGATATCTGCCCAACATTGGTGTAAGCATTTCTAGCAAAAGTTGCAAGTGATGGATTAGAGGAAAAAGTTGCCTTCCCCCCACACAACTTTGGTTGGATTGGGGGGAATAAAAGCTCACCAAGGATCATATTCTATGTAATGACACCAAGAAGAAAAGTGGAAAGAAAAATGGGGAAATGATAAATGAAAGCTGTAATCTCGCTGTAAACCTGCAAAATAGAACATGATGCAAAAGCTCACAGAATGTGTCCTAGTCATGGCCAATTTGTGTATAATGGGTCCCAACTGTTACCCGCAAATTGCCCTTGGTTGCATGAGTTACAGTTCTAGGGTTTCATTTTGTTGGAAAGAACATAGAGTAGGGTTAATGGTTCTAGAGTTTCATTCTGTTGGAAAGAACACCAAGTCGGGTTATGGTTCTAGAGTTTCATTCTGTTGGAAAGAACACCGAGTGAGTATTCAACCATTATGATGGAACTCAAGCTTAAGGGAAATGCTCAGTTTTTGTCATGGCAGAATCAGTGTCTTGACATACACAAATGTGCATGTGAAGTCTGAACAACTGACAATTTGGTAAAGGTATTATGCGATTCTCAAACATCCCTGGAATGACAAGGCTGGAGTAGAATACACTATGAAATTTCCCATTTTCCTTAGTGTTTGTGTGAAGAAGAAGAAGAAGTTTTTTTTTTTTAGGTGTTCATTTCTTGCCATTGCAAGCCCAGCCAATATTGCTCTTTTTTTGCCCAAAAAATTGGTCCTTAAATATTCCATTTGATCGAATACGGTTACAATATGACCTAATTTGTAATGTGGTAATAATTCCTTAACAATTTTCAAAGAGATGAACACTAGGATTAGACACAAACCTGAAAATCGCTTTACATTGGAATTTGGTATATGGACTCAATGACCTCCAATTTCAACATTTCACCTTATGTAGTGTTTGAATCAATAATTTCCCAATTTTTTTTGAGAATATCAACTTTCTAATGTTCACTTTTGAATCATATTCTACCTAGATATGAAGGTGCAATTGTTTGATGGTTGAATGTACATGTGTACTAAAATTTTACTAAGTCCAAAATAAAATAACTACCTATGTAATAATTTGGCATACATATATAATTAATTGGCCCCATTATTATTGCACCTTCATTTTCAACGCAAAATATGATATATTGTGTATATATATATGTTTTAAATGTTTTTTGGAAATATGGATGTGTGTATTGTATTGGTTTATTTGATGTCACCACACCTGCAAAATTGTTAAGGAAAAAGGCAAAACAAACTGACTAATTGAAAGCATCATTTTTTCTTTTGTGATGAATTTTCACTACTAGGCAATTTTATTTTATTTTTAAAAGTATGATTTCTATGAAGGATTTTTTTGGGAAGAAATAGCCCAAAGTTGATAGATTTCAAGGGAAAATGAATTGCGAAATTTAGACAATACTTTTAGTACCTAGCCTGGTTTAGCAATAAGGTGCCAAATAAATCTGTATTATTTTTGTCATCTACATTTTGAAAGAATTTTTTTTTTTTTTTTAATAATTTAGCATTATACTAAATAATGAAGCTAGTGGTGCTTAGATTTTTTTTTTTCAGATTTTCAACATAGCAAGCATATATTTTTCAGAATTTCTGACAATTCCAAAAAATTAATTAAGTGACAAATTTTGAAAATAAAATTGAAATTTTTTTGTCACATTTGGACTCTGATTTCAGTTTCGTATCATTTTACAAACTAATTAAAAATAAAATTAGATCGGTTCTAAAATCCTGTCATCATTTAGTGCTAAATCCCTCTTTGGATGCTAGCCAATGACGCAACATCAAAAAAATAAAATAAATAAAATAAAATCACTGATGGTTATAGCCAGTGTGTTTTTTTTTTTTTAAAATTTAAATTTTAAATTTTATAATTTTTTTAATAATTTTTTATTTCAGTTTTGTGGTTTTGGAAAGTTTTTCTTTTCCCCAATTGTTATTGCATTTTTTGTGGAATGTACACTTAAAAAAACCGAACAATTCCAAAAATAATTTTTCGCCAAGTGGCGAAAATTCGCCATAAGAAAAAAATCACTGAATTTTGTAGGCATGTCGTTAGCTTATAGCACGATTCCTAGACTTTTTCTACTACTTTCCAACATTACCTGTAGCCAAATCTGGAAAATTCCTCTTCTAAATGATAGCCAAATCACCTACCTCACAAATTTGAAAAAAAAAAAAAACGAAACACTGGATTGGACCCAGTCAAATAAAAATTTAAAAAAGCGCAATAAAACCTAAAAAGAAACCTTTTTTTCTTCTTTTAATCTTCTTCTTTTTCTTTTTCTTTTCCCGTCCACGAGACAAATCGGCCAACTACATGGGCAGACGTGGATTTTACGAAACGGGTAAAAAAAAAAGAAAAAAAAAGTGCGGTAAAAACGGTAAGAAAATCGGGAGAGACGAAGAGGAGTACATACACAGCGTGGGTTCTCTGAAGAGCGCTCTTGTCTGACAGGCGTTCACGCAACGCTGCAAATCGACGACGCACGAGCTTCTTTCTCTTCTTCGTAGCTGCCAGCGTCGCCCCCTTTGGGTTTCTTCTTCATCGCCCGCAACAGTCGATCGGATCTCTTCGCTATCTGTTCCAGTTCCTTCTTCTGGTTGTGTTTTTTCGTTTTGTTTGAAGAAATTTTGAAGGAAAAAAAAAACCAAAGAACCAAAGAAAATTTAAAATGAGAGAAATTATCTGTGTTCATGTCGGACAAGCGGGAATCCAACTCGGAAATGCATGCTGGGAGCTCTTCTGTCTGGAGCACGGGATTCAACCCGATGGCAACCTTATCACGTATGATTCTTACCACAGACAGCCGCCTCTCTTTGTGTTTTTCTCGTTTGTTAAAATAAATTTCCAATTCTTTTGTATGTCTAGTCTGGTATCAACTATCAAACCTTGTCGAGTCTCCGAGAAGCGTTGTTTTGTAAGCTTGCGAATTCGCTTCTGTCCGACGTTTCTGTTCCGGCGTTTTCTGATAAGTGCTTTCTTTGAAGATCTTCGCGAGAAATATAGTTTTTTCACGTGTTGGGAAGACTCCCTCTGTTCTAGGAGTACTATTAGCGATGTTGCAGTTCTTAGCGAGAAAGTCTTGAACAGCTTCGAGCGGACTATAATAATA
>Ga0116230_10003989_pt1 | contig 14441 bp, 10 predicted proteins | sample S1TSphfallax_3_FD_88678 | JGI IMG/M metagenome (GOLD analysis project Ga0116230, IMG submission 88678) | Host-associated microbial communities from peat moss isolated from Minnesota, USA - S1T2_Fd - Sphagnum fallax MG | ecosystem: Host-associated > Plants > Peat moss > Unclassified | place... | reverse complement strand
GACGCCGCGCGCGCACTGTTTCTGCGCTCGGTCGATTTCGGCATCAAGGCGGCACGGCATTTCGGCTACCATTGGCCGATCCAGTTCAAGATCACCGATTTTTCGATCATCACCGCGGTCGCCGGCGCCGATGGCCGCGGGCAGACCGATGTCGGCGGGCTCTATGCCTGGGTCATGCTGCAAGCCTATGAGCTGACGCGCGAGGAACGCTTTCTGCACGAGGCGCAGGCGGCAATCGATGCCGCCGACGGCATGCGGTTCAATCTCAATTACCAGGCCAATATCACCGCCTGGGGCGCCGCTGCGTGCCTGCGGCTGTGGCGCGTGACCAATATCGGCCACTATCGCGAACAGAGCTATGTCTACCTCGCCAGCTTCTTTCACAATTGCGCGATGTGGGAATCCGAAATCGGCGCGGCCGCCAGCTATCGCATGTTCCTGGGCGTGACCTGCCTGCAGGATGCGCCCTATATGGCGGTCTACGAATGCTTCGACAGTTTCATGGCGTTCGAATGCTATCTGCGCGACAGCGGGCCCGAGCTCGAGCCGGCGGCGCGCATGCTGATCAGCGAATATTGCAAATACGCGCTCGACCGGGCGTGGTTCTTCTACCCCGACGCGCTTCCCGAAACCGTGCTGGCGACCGAAAACCGCAATGGCCACATCGACCCGCGCCTGTCGTTTCCGCTCGAGGACCTCTACGTCGATGGCCAGCCGGCGGGGCAAGTCGGACAGGAAATCTATGGCGCGGGCGCGGCCTTCGTGTTCGCCAGCCGGATGTACCACAAACTCGACGGCGCACCGTTCCATCTGTTCTGCGACCATTTCATCATGGCCCGCGAACAGACCGGCAATCGCGCGGTCAGCATCAGTCTGGCCGGCGGTGAAACCTGTTCCGCGCTGATCAGCGTGGTGCGCAGCGGCAAAGCCGCGCTTCCCGATGTGCGTCTGGTCACCGCGGCCGGCAACGCGGTGCAACCGCACGCGGCGAGCGCCGCGCGCATCGATTTCGCGGTGCCGGCGCACGGCCGTGTCGTGCTGAGCTGGCAGGACACCTGAGGGTGTGACGATCGCGCATGGCCATGGGCAGGATGCCGGAATTCTGCCATAACCCATGACCATGTCACTGTTTTGAGAGGCCATACGTGACATCTTCGAGCCTGCCGCAAGCCGAACCTTACGCCGATATCTTTGTCGGCGATGGCGAAATGGCGCGCCTGATGCGGCACCACGACTGGGCTGCGACCTCGCTCGGCACGCCCGATCTGTGGCCCAACGCGCTCAAAGTCGCGCTGCGGCTGCTGCTGACCTCACGCTTCGAGATGTGGCTGGGCTGGGGCCCCGAGATCAATTTCTTCTACAACGATGCCTATCGTCCTACGCTCGGGATCAAGCATCCGCAATCGCTGGCGATGCCCACGCGCGTGCTGTGGCAGGAAATCTGGGACGACATCAGCGGGCGGCTCGCCACTGTCTACAACGAGGGAAAGGCAACCTGGGACCGCGCACTGCTGCTGTTTCTGGAACGCAACGGCTATCCCGAAGAGACTTATCACACCTTTTCGTACAGTCCGCTGATCGGCGATAGCGGCCGGGTCGAAGGCGTGTTCTGCGCGGTATCCGAAGAAACCGACCGCGTCATCAACGAGCGTCGGCTGGCGTCCTTGCGCGAACTGGCATCGGGCCTCGCCACCGCCAACGACCGCGCCTCGGTGTTGCAGACGGTCGAACAGTGCCTTGCCGCCAACGCTTACGATCTGCCGTTCAGCCTGCTCTATCTGTTCGATGACCAGGGTCACGCCGATCGCGCCTGTGCCATCGGCATCGATCCCGCGCACGTGCTGGCGCCGGCGCGGCTGGAGGCGGAAGAGAGCCCGTGGCACCTGGGCAAGATCCGCGAGGGCGCCGATGAAGCGCGCATCGCGCTCGTCGACTATGACAGCTTGCCGAGCGGAGCGTGGAAACGTCCTCCCGATGCCGCCGCGGTGATTGCGCTGACCGGCCAGGGCGGTGACAAACCGATCGGCGCGCTGGTCGTCGGCCTCAATCCGTTTCGCCCCGAAGATGAAGGCTATACCCCGTTTCTCAAGCTGCTCGCCGGCCAGATTGCGTCGAGCCTCGCCAGCGCCGAGGTCCACGACGCCGAACGCGAACGCGCCGCCGCGCTGGCCGAAGTGGTCCAGCTGCGCCAACAGGCCGCCGAAGCATTGGCCCGTGCCAACGCGCAGCTGGCCACCGAAGTCGAAGCGCGCACCGCCGAACGCGACCGCCTGCGCCAGCTGTTCGAACAGGCGCCCAGTTTCATGGCCGTCCTGCGCGGCGCCGATCATGTGTTTGATCTCGCCAACGCGAGCTATCTGCAGCTGATCGGTGAACGCGATGTGCTGGGCCAGCCGGTGCGCGCCGCGCTTCCCGATGTCGAGGGCCAGGGCTTTTTCGAACTGCTCGACGGCGTGATTGCAACCGGGCGGCCTTATGTCGGCGTCGGCGTGCCGGTGCAATTGCAACGCAACGCCGACGGCACACCCGACGAACGCTATGTCAATCTGATCTATCAGCCGCTGCTCGATGCCGACGGGCACATCGACGGCATTTTTGTCAACGGGTTCGACATCACCCACCAGAAGCGCGCCGAGGAACAGCTCCAGCAATTGAACGAAACGCTCGAAGAGCGCGTGCAGGAACGCACCCGGGCCTTGCAGGACGCGCTCGCCCGGCTTCAGCGCGAAATCGAGGAGCGCCAGGCCGCCGAAAACGCGCTGCGCCAGGCGCAGAAGATGGAGGCGCTGGGCAATCTGACCGGCGGCGTGGCGCACGATTTCAACAATCTGTTGCAAGTGATCAGCGGCAACCTCGAACTGCTGGGCAAGGACATCGCCGGCAACACGCGCGCGCAACGGCGCGTGAGCAACGCGCTCGCCGGGGTCGCGCGCGGGGCAAAGCTCGCCTCGCAATTGCTGGCATTCGGCCGGCGCCAGCCGCTGGAGCCCAAAGTCGTCAACATCGGCCGTTTCATCAAAGGCATGGACGACATGCTGCGCCACGCGCTGGGCGACGAGATCGAAGTCGAAGCGGTCATATCCGGGGGCCTGTGGAACACCCTGGTCGATCCCGGCCAGGTCGAAAACGCCATTCTCAACCTGGCGATCAATGCGCGCGATGCGATGAACGGGCTGGGCAAGCTGACGATCGAGGCGAGCAACGCGATGCTTGATGACAGCTATGCTGCGCAGCACGAAGGCGTCGAACCCGGGCAATACGTGATGATCGCCGTCACCGACACCGGCTGCGGCATCCCCGGAGACATCATTGACCACGTGTTCGAGCCGTTTTTTTCGACCAAGGACGAAGGCAAAGGCACGGGCCTGGGGCTGTCGATGGTCTATGGCTTCGTCAAGCAGTCGGGCGGGCACATCAAGATCTACAGCGAAGTCGGCGAAGGCACGACGATCAAGCTCTATCTGCCGCGCGTCATACAGAGCGAGGACCAGCTCGCCGACAGCAACCGCGCGCAGGCAACCGGCGGGTCCGAAGTGGTGCTGGTGGTCGAAGATGACGAAGAAGTGCGCGAAACCGCGGTCACGCTGCTGCGCGAACTCGGCTATCGCGTGTTCAAGGCGCGCGACGCCGCCAGCGGGCTGACCGTGATCGAAAGCGGGGTGCCGATCGACCTGCTGTTCACCGACGTCGTCATGCCCGGGCCGCTGCGCAGCACCGAACTGGCGCGCAAGGCACGGCAACGGCTGCCCGGGATCGCGGTGCTGTTCACTTCGGGCTATACCGAAAACGCGATTGTCCACGGCGGCCGGCTCGATCCCGGGGTGGAGCTGCTGGGCAAGCCCTATACGCGCGAACAGCTGGCGCGAAAGGTGCGCCATGTGCTTGGCAACGAAGCGCAGCTGCGCGCCGCACGCCAGCTTGCGCCGGGCACGGCCCCGGGTCCGGGCGGCAGGACGGTTCTGCTGGTCGAGGACGACGTCCTGATCCGCGCCGGCACTGCCGAGATCCTGGCCGAGGCCGGCCATAGCGTGATCGAAGCGCGCAACGCCGATGCCGCATTGCGCGCGCTGGCGACAACCCCGATCGACGTGCTGTTGACCGACGTCGGTCTGCCGGGCGTGTCGGGGGTGGCGCTGGCGCAGGAAGTGCGGCTGCAACACCCTGGCCTGCACATCATTTTTGTCACCGGCGACGCCGGCGCCGCACGCGACGCCGCCCGTCTCAACGCCGCGCTGCTGCTCAAGCCTTATGGCCCCGACGATCTGGTCAAGGCGCTGAGCGACCTTGACGGACCGCCGCGTTGAACCGGACAAGGCTGGCCATTGCTGCGTGCGTCGTGCTGGTCCTGCTCGGCACAGGCAGCTGGTTTGTGCTGCGCCACGCGGTGCCGGCCGGCCCTCCGCCGCGGGCAACCGCCAGGATTGTCGCGCCGACAGTCGCATCGACGATCGTGCTGCCGGTCTATGTCGATCTCGCCGATCTCGACCGCCTGCTCGATCAGCAGATTCCCACCGCGCTGTGGCAGATCGATCGGCCCGATGCGGTCTGCGTGGCGCCGCAGCATGTCCACTTGTTCGGCAAGAGCCTGGCGATCACGCCGAAAATGCATTGCCATATTACCGGTTCGGCGGTGCGCGGCCGCATCACATTGCATGGCGCGGGCCTGACGCTGGTGGCCGATGTGCCGATCCTGGCGCATGTCGAGGCCGATCACATCGGCGGCCTGGCCAGCACGCATGCCGATGGCCAGACGATGGTGCATATCCGCGCTTCGTTTCAGGTTGCGCGCAACTGGCAGCCGCGTGGCAGCGTGGCGCTGTCCTATGCCTGGACAGTGCCGCCGGCAATCACGCTGCTGGGGCAGCGCATCACCTTCACCGACAAGGCGGACCAGCGGCTCAAGCCGGTGATTGCCAATATCGAACAGAAATTGCCCGACCTGCTGCAAAAGGTCGATCTGCGCGGCAAAGTCGCTGCGCTGTGGCGGCGCGGCTTTGCCGTGGTCAGTCTCAACGATCGCAATCCGCCGGTGTGGATGCGCGTGGTGCCGCAGGCGCTTTCGTACAACGGCTATGCGATCGAGGGCAACCGGATGCGCATCGACCTGTCGCTGGCAGCGCTGACCCAGGCGGTTGTCGGCGCGCGGCCGGGCGATCCGGCCGCCACCCCCCTGCCCGATATGGCCCGCATCGCGTCGGGCGATGGCCGCATCCACTTGTTCGTGCCGGTCAGCGCCGATTATGCGCAGCTGGTTCCGGTCATCACCCGCGCGCTGGCCAAGCGCGCGTTGCGCCCGTTTGACCTGCCCGGAATCGGTGCGGTCGACGCGCATTTCGCCAACATCGCCGTGTTCGGCGCGAGCCAGGGTCGCATCGCGGTCGGGGCCGATATCGTCGCCACACCGCGCGGCGGCATCGTGCCGGCGATGCGCGGGCGGATCTGGTTTGCCGGCAAGCCGCACAACCGGCCCGGCAGCCAGCAAGTGCGGTTCAGCGACGTTCACATTTCGGGCGCGATCGACAATCCGGGCGGCGACCTGCTGGTCGCAGTGGGCAATGCGCCGGGCTTTGCCGATGCCATTGCCGATGCGCTCACGCAGAATTTCACCCACGATTTTCAAAAGCTGCAAGACAAGATCCAGCGCGCCATCGCCGACCGCGCGCAAGGCGATCTGCGCATTCGCGCAAAGCTCGACGCGGCGCGCAACGACACCATCGCTGCCTATGCCGACGGGCTGTTCATGCCGGTGTGGGTCACCGGCCAGGCGAGCGTGACTTACGATGCTGCGCACCACTGACCGGCACGCTGACCGCTGAGCCCAGCCGGAACAACCGGCGCGCGCGCGTATTCGATCCGTATTGCCGTGGGGTCGGAGGGTTTTGCATGAAAATCGGGGTCAGGCTGCGCGCGATTGCGTTGACCGAACAATTGGGGCCAGGTTTGATTACCGGCGCCGCCGATGATGATCCCAGCGGTATCGCAACCTATTCACAGGCCGGCGCGCAAGCCGGGTTTGGCCTGCTGTGGACGATGGCGCTGACGTATCCGCTGATGTGCGCGATCCAGCTGGTCAGCGCCTATATCGGCCGCGTCACCGGCATCGGGCTGGCGGCGAACATGGGCAAAGTGTTTCCGCCCCTGGTGGTGCTGCCGCTGGTGGCGATGCTGTTTGTCGCCAACACGATCAACATCGGCGCCGACCTGGCGATGATGGGCGCCGTGGGCCAGATGATCATCGGCATCAACGCGCACGTGATGACGGTGTGCTTCGCGGCGATTTCACTGATCCTGCAACTGTTTGTCGCCTATCGCCGCTATGCGTCGATCCTCAAATGGCTGACGCTGGTGCTGCTCGCCTATTTCGCGGTGCTGCTGTTTGTCCATCTCGATTTCGCGCGCGTGATCGGCGGGCTGGTGATCCCGCGTGTTGCCAACACCGGCCTGGTCACGACGATTGTCGCGCTGTTCGGCACGACGATCAGCCCCTACCTGTTTTTCTGGCAATCCGCGCAGGAAGTTGAAGAGGTCAAGTCCAATCCGGCTGCCGAACCCCTGGTCGAACGGCCGTGGCAGGCGCGCCGCGAATTTCGCCGCATCTGGGTCGACACACTGGCCGGCATGGCGTTTTCGACGCTGGTGGCGCTGGCGATCATGATCGCCACCGCCGCCACGCTGAACGCGCGCGGGATTGTCGACATCGAATCTGCTGCGCAAGCCGCCCGTGCGCTCGAACCGGTGGCAGGCAAATTCGCGTTCCTGCTGTTTTCGCTGGGCATTATCGGCACCGGGATGCTCGCGATCCCGATCCTGGCCGGATCGGCGGCCTATGCCATCGGCGATACGCGCGGCTGGCAGGCGGGGCTCGATTTCAAGCCGTGGGATGCCGTCGGGTTCTATTCGGTGATCGGTGCCGCAACATTGCTGGGCATTGTCATCGACTGGTCGGGCCTCGATCCGATCAAGGCGCTGTTCTGGAGTGCGGTGATCAATGGCGTGGTTGCCGTGCCGATCATGGTGGCGATGATGGTGGTGGTCAACCGCCAGAGCCGCATGGGCAAGTTCACCGCGCCGCGCTCGGTCACCGTGCTGGGCTGGGCCGCGACGGCGGTCATGGGCGTGGCCGTCGTCGCGATGGCGGTTGTTTGACGCTCAAAGCCCCTCCCCTTCACGGCGTTCAGAGTCACGCGCCTCTGAACGCGGGTTGCGGTGGGGCCTCTCCACACGCGCCGAGCCAGGAGGAGAGCCCCCACCCCCGGCCCCTCCCCTGAAGGGGAGGGGAGATTAGCCTCATTGCGCAAAACTGGTTATTGCGCGCTCGCCACTGGCGTTGCGGTTACCGTTGTTGTCGTGACGCTGGTTTCGCGTTTTTCGGCCGGATGGTGCGCCGCCATGCGGCGGTGGTGGTGGTGAATCACATGCTCGCGCGGATGCGCCGCCGAGGCGATTGCGGTGCCCTCGGTTTCGTGACTGGTGGTCACCGTCGTGCGGATTTCGGGGGCTGGCGGCGGCGTTGGCGGGGTTTCGCTGGCCACGACCGCCGCGGCGCGGGCATCGGCCGCCTGTGCGGCAGCGTCCTGCGCCGCCTGTTCGGCGCTGGCGGCGCGCTGGTTGGCAGCAGCGGCTTGCGCCTCGGCAGTGGCGGCCTGGGTTTGCGCGGCTTCGGCCTGGGCGTGGGCGTTCTGGATCGCTGCGCGCGCGGCCATCGATTGGCGGTGTTCGGCTTCGCCGATCGCCTCGTCAGCCAGCGCCGCGGCATGATTGGCCGCGTCGATGGCTTCTTCCTTGTGGCCCGAAGCGAGATCTTCGCGCGCATCGGCCAGTGCTTCGCGCGCATGGGCCAGGCGGTCGGGCGTCTGCACGCCCGCACCGGTGGTCGCAGCAGCGTCGATCTTGGCGCTCGCGGCGGCGATCGCTTCGCGCGCACGATCCGCTTTGCCTTCGGCCAGCGCGGGCGAAGCGAGCGCAATCGCCAGCACCGATGCCAGCATGGCCGAGCCGATGGTGTATTTTTGCATGGAGACACGTCCTTTCATGGTTTTGGGCCTGCTTAGTGACACTGCACCGCGCCAGCCTGGCCCGGCATGGTGGTTGCCGGCGCATAGACGGCCGACTGCATGGTGGCGCTGCGGTAGCCGCTGTCGTCGGTGCGACACGGCTGACGCAGGTACGACGCACGGTGCAGCAAAGGCTGATCGACCAAAGCATTTTCAATCGAAACAGCAGCAGAAGCACCGGGCTGCACCGCGTCTGTTGAATCGGAAAAGTACTGGTCCACAACGCCAGGCGTAGTGGACACAAGAGTACCCCAGACAAAGATCAACACGACCATTGCGCGCATTGACATTCTCCCAAGCACAGTTGTCACCTTACAATGCCGCCGCTCTGGCAAGGTTCCGGCAATTGAGACCAGTATTGATACGGTCCCTGATCAGAGAAATGGCGCGCATCAGGGTCCGGCCTGGTGCGCGCCATTCTGGCTGGTCGTGACGCCCAGGGGTGGCGGCCGACGGTAAAACCTGGCAGTCAGGGATGCCGGTCGCGCAACCTCCCGCCGATCACGGCCGAGACCGAGGCGATGAACGCGCCGGTGACCATGGCGATCGCGGTAAACAGCGCCGATGCTGCGGCGGCCTTGTGCATGGCAGCGGGATCGCTCACCACCGTATCGTCGGGCGCCGGCATCATGCCATGCGCCGCGAGCGCCACCGCCAGCACCGCAAGCGCCGCCACCACGACCGTTGCAAGCGCCCAGGTCAGCAAGCCATGGGCGGTGTCGCGAAAGAACACTTCGTCCGAATGCAGGCCGGCCCAGCGCAAACGCAACCGCCCGGCGATATACCCGCCCATCGCGAACGCCAGCCATTGCGTCACGATCAGCCAGATCCCCACGGCAATCCGGAACGATGCCGGCGCCGGCTGCATGTCCTGCCACGACAGCGTTCCGGCCAGGCCGAGCCCCGCGCCGAGCGTGAACAGCACCAGCCATGTGGCGACCGCGGTGGTCGCCCCGGCCCAGATCGCCGACCAGGCGACGGCCGATCCGCCGGATTCGAGCTGGGTGCCGGCAGGATAGAGATCCGGATCGAGCCGCACCTGGGTGGTATGGAGCATGGTCACCTCCAGAACAGCGCAAGCAACAGGATGATCGGCAGCGGAATTCCCAGCAGCCACAAAATGATACCTTTGCCCATTATCGGCTTCCCATGTTGTGATAGCTGATTGGACAATTAATCCGGTCTGAATTTGTTCCGCGAATCCACGGTGTTGTTCATGTCGGCGTCGCGCAGGAACGCGATCAACGCGCGTTCGACCGGTTGCAGCCATCGTGTCGGCCGCGGCATGCGCGCTGGCAGGCGGTTGACCGCCCTCGTCTTGATCGCGGCGATAACCGCGGGGTGAACATAGCTCTTGCGGCTGACCGTCGGCGTATTGCCGAGGTCTTCGGCGACTTTGCGCAAGACCGCATCGAGCGTGATCGCACCGCGCGCCGCCAGCCAGGTTTCAAACGCCACCAGCGTGCCGCCCCAGGTGCGGAAATGCTTGGCGGAAAAGCCCTCCCCCATGCACGCGGCGATATAGCGATTGACATCGCCCGAGCTGATTTCGCGCGGAACCCCCGCGTCATCGATATACTGGAACAAATGCTGGCCCGGCAGGTCGTGCAGATCCCTGACGATCCGCACCAGGGCGCGGTCGCGCATCGTGCGTTGCTGCAGCTTGCCCGATTTGCCACGATAGCTGAACTCGATCGCGTTGCCGCGCAGCTTGACGTGGCGCTTGCGCAAGGTCGACACGCCGAAGCTGCGGTTTGCCCTGGTATATTGCCGGTTGCCGATGCGCAGATGCGCGGTATCGAGCACGCGCACCACAGCCGCAAGGCAGCGCTCGCGCGTCACCGCCCGGGCTTTGAGCGCGGCGTCGATCTGCGCCCGCATCGCCGGCAGAGCGTCGCCGAACGCGGCGCACAAGGCAAATTTGCTCGCTTCCTGGTCGCTGCGAAACGCGGGATGATAGCGATATTGCTTGCGGCCGCGGGCGTCATAGCCGGTCGCCAGGATATGCCCCGACGGATCGGGATTGAACCAGCAGCGCTGGTAGGCCGGCGGCATGCCGATCGCTGTCAGCCGGCGGATTTCCGACGGGTCGCAAATCCGCTGCCCGCAAGGCAAATGCCAGGAAAACCCTTTGCCACGCCGCACGCGCGAAATGCCCGGCACCCGGTCGTCTGCATAGATCAGCGCCACAGCTGGCGCGGGAAGCGACGGCAGATCGTGGGTTGCGGGCATGGCAGCATTGTTCCCGATGTGACTGGTACGCAACGCATTGTTGCGCGTGAAGGCGTGGTCGGAATTTGCGCCGGTCACAGATGTTCCGCGCAGCGATCGTCCTCGACTGTTGCGAGTGCAGGAAACAATTCACCGTTTCGCCGGTTCTAAGCCACGACCTTGCCACCTGCCGGCGCAAGTGCAGCGCGGCGATCGGCCGTAAACCGAAGTAACCAATCAATCATTCGTAACATCAGATGAAATCTACCGGCGAATGGCCAATAGAACGTAAAGGTCGGAGGGTATGACTGCAGCATATCATATAGCGGGCTTGATTTTCCTGGTCATATTGGGCCTGAACTCCGCGCTTTTTCTCATCTGCAATCGCCCGTCGTTGTCGGGAATGCGTGACCGGACTGCGCCCGCCGCGCCGCGCCAGCCCGGCAGCGTTGCGCCGCCGCGCGCCGCCTTTGTCTCGATCCACCTGGCCGTGCATGACGAACCGGCTGAAATCGTCATCGCGACGCTGGAAGCCTTGCGCAATCTGCACTACCCGCAGTTCGAGGTTGTCGTGATCGACAACAACACCCCCTCGCCCGCGACCTGGCGCCCGGTCCGCGACTATTGCCGCAGCGATCCGCGATTGCGCTTCTATCATTTCAGCGGCGTCAAAGGGGCCAAGGCGGGTGCGCTCAATATCGCGCTCAGGCTGATGAATCCGGCCGCCGACTATGTCGCGGTGGTCGATGCCGATTATCAGGTCATTCCGGCGTTTCTCGATATTGCGGTCGAAACGTGCCAAAGCAGCGGCAGCGACTTTGTGCAATTTCCCCAGGCCTATCGCGGCACTGACCACGCCTCGGCAATCGATCGCGAACTCAGCGATTATTTCGCGGTGTTTTCCTCGCGCGCGAGTAATGTCGGCGCGATGCTGCCGACCGGGACGCTCAGCCTGATCCGCACCGCGGTGTTGCGCGCGGTTGGCGGCTGGCCGACCAGTTCGATAACCGAAGACGCCGAAATCGGCATGCGGATGTGGCGCATGGGTGCGACCGGACGCTATGTCGATCGCGTTGTCGGGCGCGGCATGCTGCCGCTCGATCTGCACGGCCTGCGCCGCCAGCGCTATCGCTGGGCCGCGGGCAATGCGCGCACGCTGATCCATCATCTGCGCGCCGGGGTGCGCACCTGGCCCGAGCATGGCCGCTGGGCGGTGATCGCGCAATTGACCGCCTGGATCGGGTTTGGCGCAGCGCCGCTGCTGTCGTTGCTGGCAGCGTTCGCGATCCAGCCCGCAGCGGCTGCCGCCGGGCCGGTGTGGCGATGGGTCGAAGCGCTCGCCGCGGTCAATCTGCTGGCGGTCCTGCTGGCGCTGGTGGTCACCGCGTTTGCGCGCGGCCGGCCCGAAACGCTGCCCGTCAAGCTGGCGCTGTTCTGGACCTCGAGCTTTGCCTGGTTGCCGCAGCTTTGGCACAGCGCAACCCCGTTCCTGCGCACACCCAAGGGCGGCGCGCGCGCATCGTCGTCGTTGTCGCTCGAAACCACGCTGTCGGTGATCGCACTGATCGTGGCAGCGGGCTATTTCGGCATCGGGCATGTGTTTACCGGTCTGGTGCTCGCCGCTTCGGCATCGACGCTGCTGGTCGCGCCGCCGGTCGACCGCGCTTTGCGCCGGGCAAGTTTGCGCCAGACGATGACCGCCGGCCAGGGTGCCGGTTGATGCGCTGCCTGATTGTCATCCCCACGTACAACCGCGCGCATCTGCTCAAACCCGCGATCGAGGCGGCACTGGCGCAGTCGCGCGCCGATGTCGAGGTGCTGGTGGTCGATGATGGCTCGACCGACGATACCGCAAAGCTGTGCGCCGCTTATGCCGGGTGCGACCGCTTTGCGATGATCGGCGTCGAACGCAACATCGGCACCGCGCGGATCAAGAACCTGGCGCTGGCGCTCAGCCCGTTCGACGCGGTCACCTTTCACGATTCGGATGATCTGCCCGATCGCGACAAGCTGCTGATCCAGTCGCGCCTGCTCGCGCGCGACGACCATCGCGCCGATGAATGCCTTGGCTGGCATCTGGTCGGCGGCGGCGCGCGCGGCGGCGAGCCGGTCGCGATCGATGTCGTGCTGTCCGCGCATATTCACATCGGGCTCGATGGGCGGCGGCATGTCTATGGCCGCGCGCTGTCGCTGGTCGATGATTTCTTTCCCAATCTGCAATTCAGCGATTCGACGCTGGGCGACTGGGTGCTGATCAACTCGGGGCTTTACCACCGCCGCCTGATCGCGCGGGTCGGCGGCTATGCCGATCTGGTCGAGGAAGACCGCGAATTCCGCAATCGCTGGCTGATGCACGGCGCGAACGTGTGGTTTGATCCGCAACCGCTGATGACGGTCATTCCCCAGCCGGGCAGCATGACGATGGCGCAAGACAGCGGCTATCGCAGCGCGCGGCGGCTACGCGACCGCCAGGGCATCTGGCAGGACATCGCGCAATGGCGCCAGCACGGCACTTTGCCGGTGGTGCCGATCGATCTGGCCGATGTGCGGATCGTCGACGCGATCAATCCCCGCCGGCTGAGCGTTGCCGCCGACTTGCCGATCACCGCACCGGCCCGCGCGCAGCTGACGGCGCAATTGCAGCAGATCCAGGCAAAGGACTATGCCGCATGAACCAGACCGAAGCGACCAGCGATCATCCCGGGCTTGCCGCGGTGACTGTCGAGCAGATCACCTGCGGCCGCCCGTTCGTGGTGCTCGCCCCCCATCCCGATGACGATATCCTGGGCGCCGCAACGCTGATGCACGCGGCGCGGCAGCGCGGGACCGCGTGCGGCGTGGTGTTCCTGACCAGCGGCGATGCCTCGCATCGGCACCCCGACTGGACTGCGGAGCGGCTCGCGATCACGCGGCGGGCAGAGGCGCGCCAGGCACTGGCCACCTTGCTTGGCGACACACCACCGGTGCTGTTCTGCGAATTGCCCGACGGCCGGATCGACGAGGCCTGGGATGCGGTGACAATCAACCGGATCACCGCGTTCTGCCGCGTCAACGGCGCGCACACGCTGGTGACCACCGATCCGTCGGATGGTCACCGCGATCACAAGGCGGCGTTCGGGATCGCCAGCATGCTGTGGTGGACGGGCACCGTCAAAGCGCTGTGGACGATGCCGGTCGGCAGCCGGATCGCCGGCGAAGCGCCCGCCGACATGTTCCGCGCGCTGATGACGGAGCCGGCGACCGACGCCAAACGCGCCGCGATCGATGCCCATGCCACGCAGCGCGGGGCGGTGTTCGCGCCGCAGGACGGCTTTACGCTGACCGATGCGATGGTGACGCCGTTTCTGCAGCAGGAATTCTTCTGGCCGGTCGCCGGCGTCGATGCAACGCAAGAGGCGCCCAACGATCCCGACGAATTCGACGCGCTGTTTGCGCACGATGCCGACCCCTGGCAATACGACGTCGCCCCTTACGAACAAGTGCGCTTTGCCCGCACGATGGCTGCACTGGACGGGCGGCGGTTTCACCACGGGCTGGAAATCGCCTGCGCGGCGGGCGTGCTGACCGAACGGCTGGCGCAGTGCTGTGATCATCTGATCGCGGTCGATGCCTCGCGCGCGGCGCTCGCGCATGCCCGGCGCCGGCTGCAACGCTGGCCGCATGTCGACATTCGCCTTGCGCGCATGCCCGACGATCTGCCCGGCGGCCGGTTCGATCTGATCATGCTGAGCGATGTGCTCTATTACCTGGGCTTGCGCGGGGTGATCGACTTTGTCGGCACAGTGCTGCATCGCACCAATCCCGGCGGGATGGTCGTGCTGGTCAACTATCTGGGCCCGATGGGCATCGCGGTGAACGGCGACAAGGCGGCCGAAGCGGCGATCGCCATCGCCCGCCTGCACGGCTGGCACCCGACGCATCAGGAACGCAACGAAACGATGCGGATCGACCGGCTGGAGCAGGGGCAATGACCGGCGATTTGCACTGGGCAATTGCCATTCCCGCGCACGATGAGGCGGATCGCATCGCCGCGTGCCTTGCCGCACTCGCCGGTCAGCGCGACATCGTGCCTGGCGATGGTGCGGTGGTCGTGCTCGCCAACAATTGCCGCGATGATACCGCCGCGATCGCGCGCGCCGCGCGCCTGCCTTGCGCGCTCCACGTGGTCGAACACAG
>Ga0116230_10003988_pt1 | contig 14441 bp, 15 predicted proteins | sample S1TSphfallax_3_FD_88678 | JGI IMG/M metagenome (GOLD analysis project Ga0116230, IMG submission 88678) | Host-associated microbial communities from peat moss isolated from Minnesota, USA - S1T2_Fd - Sphagnum fallax MG | ecosystem: Host-associated > Plants > Peat moss > Unclassified | place... | reverse complement strand
CGCGGCATCGCGGTGCATGAAAGCTTTAAAACCTATGTGGCGATGGTCGCTGATGTGAGCGTCAGCAAGGATGGCGCGGTCAAGGTCGATCGTATCGTCGCGGCGGTCGATTGCGGCATTCCGGTCAACCCGGATGTCATCAAGGCGCAGATCGAGGGCGGCGCGGGCTATGCGCTCGGCGCGGCGCTCCGCAATCAGATCACGCTGAAGGACGGCATCGTCGAACAGGCGAACTTCGACACTTATGAGCCCCTACGCCTCACCGACATGCCGAAGGTGGAAGTCTATATCGTGCCTTCGACGGAGGATCCCACAGGCATTGGCGAGCCTGGCGTGCCGCCGGTTGCGCCCGCTGTCTCCAATGCGATCTTCGCTGCGACCGGCAAACGCCTCTGGTCCCTGCCTTGGGATTTCGGCGAATTGCGGCGGGCCTGATGAGAATGAGGTGAGACCTATGTATAAGAGCCTCAGTTTCTTGGCGCTCGCGGCCATGATTGGTCTTGGCCTTGGCGCGATTTTCAGCCCCGCTTCTCTGTCGCAGAGCAAGGCGGCGGGCGAAGGCGTCGCGGCCTTCGATAGGATTGCGACGGTTCTGCAATCGCCGCGCTGCGTCAATTGTCATCCAGCAGGAGACGCGCCGCTGAATGGGGATGAAGGCCGGCCGCATCCGATGCTGGTCACGCGCGGACCCGATAATATGGGTGCGCCGGGCGAGCGCTGTAATGCTTGCCATCGCGATGAAAACAGCGAGATGTCGATTGTGCCGGGTGCGCCTGAATGGTCTCTGGCGCCGAAAAGCATGTCCTGGCAGGGCCTGACACATGCTGAATTATGCCATGCTCTGAAGGATCGCAAGGGCAATGGTGATCGCGACGGCGCGGCGCTCATCGAACATATGAGCACGCCGCTGGTGATGTGGGGCTGGCACCCTGGCGGGACTCGCACGCCGGTTTCTATTCCCCATGATGAATTCATCGATTTGATGAAAGTCTGGGAAGCAGCTGGCGCGCCTTGCCCGGTGTGAGCATACAAAACCCCTCATGCTGACGAGCGCAAAGCGTGTCGCGAAGCATGGGGGTTAAAAGCTGAGACTTTCCCTCGCCCTTCGAGACGGCGGCTGCGTAGCCTCCTCAGGGTGAGGGGATGCGTATTTTTCAAATGGCCGCTATATTTGTCCGCATAAAAACTGCTAAAAAACACTATGTCCACAATCGTTCGTTTTGCTCCCTCGCCAACCGGCCGCATCCATCTTGGCAATGCCCGGACCGCGCTCCTCAACTATCTGTTCACGAAAGCCCATCACGGCCTCTATCTTCTGCGGTTCGACGATACCGATCTCGAACGCTCGAAAGAGGAATATGCGCTCGACATTGAGGTCGATCTCGCCTGGCTGGGCGTGAAGCCGGACCTCATTTTGCGGCAGTCGCAGCGGTTCGCGCTCTACCATGCGGCGGCCGAGCGTTTGCGCAGCGCGGGAAAACTTTACCCTTGCTATGAGACAGCCGATGAACTCGACCGCAAGCGCAAACGCCAGCAGGCGAAAGGCCAGCCGCCGGTTTACGATCGCGCCGCGCTCGCACTGACGCCCGACGAGAAAGCAGCTTTGGAAACGCAGGGCCGCAAGCCGCATTGGCGCTTCTTGCTCGAACATAAAACCGTTCATTGGAACGATCTCGTGCGCGGCGAAAGCCATATCGATTCCGCATCTCTGTCGGACCCGGTTCTGCTGCGCGAGGACGGTTCCTATCTTTATACGCTGCCGTCCGTCGTCGATGATCTCGACCAGAAAATCACGCATGTCATTCGCGGCGAAGATCATGTGACCAACACAGCTGTACAGATTCAGCTTTTCGAAGCTTTGGGCGGCCAAGCGCCCATCTTCGCGCATCATAATCTTTTGACGTCGGAGAGCGGCGAGGGCCTGTCGAAACGCTCCGGCGCATTATCGATTGGCGGCTTGCGCGATCAGGGGATCGAGGCTCTGGCTGTCGCCTCTCTGGCGGTCCTGACGGGCACGTCGCATGCCGTGCACGCGGTTGCATCTCTCGAAGAGCTGGGCAAGGAGCTTGAGCTCTCGCATATTTCGCGGACACAGGCGAAATTCGATCCGGCCGAGCTCGCGGGCCTCTCGGCGCGCACACTTCATGCCCTGCCATTCGAGGCAGTGCGCGACCGTCTCGCGGCGCATGACATCCTTGGCTACAAGGCCGAGGGGTTTTGGCTCGCGGTGCGCGGCAATCTCTCAACCTTCCTTGATGTGATCGAGTGGTGGCGCGTGGTCGAAGGCGAAATCGAGCCAGTGCGCGAAGACCTTGCCTATCTCGAAGAAGCAGGCAAAGCTCTGCCCGAGGAGCCATGGGACGAGAATGCCTGGACGGCTTGGACGGATGCGCTCAAGAGCCGGACTGGCCGTAAGGGCCGGGCCCTGTTTCATCCCCTTCGGCTGGCGCTCACGGGCCGCGAGCAAGGGCCGGAGCTGGCGGGGCTCCTGCCGTTGATTGGCAAGCTCAAGGCGTCGGCCCGACTATCCGGACACGCCGCTTGACACCATCGGCGCCGATGATTTCCGGCGTTCCGGCCTGATCGGCGGATTCAGCGGTCATTTTGGCGGCGATCGGTGGCGTGTTGCCAGAGGCAGGCGGCGTGCTGCTCTGTGCTGAAGCATTGGCAGGTTTGACGGCCGGAGCCGGAACGGACTCTGTCGCTGGACCTTTCGCACGGACGGGCGGCCCAACTTTAGGCCGTGACATTTCGAGCGACTGTTCCGGCGTGACGATGATGTCACCCTTGTGCTCCTGGCCGAGCATGCGCTCTGCATCCGATTCTGTGAGCGCCTGCGCCCAGGTTTCGCCTTTCGCCTTGCAGGTGCAGGTGGGATCGAAAGTCTTCTGAAATTTGAATGCGTTTTCGAGATCACGATAGGGCGTCCCATCGGCGCCGACAGCTGTACCCACATCATTGTCCGGGTTGCGGGTAAACAGGCTCACTTGGGCGTTGGGGCAAAGCGATTGACAGAGGTCTTCGAGCCCCTCGCGCCGCGCCGAGTAGTTCAGCGGGAAAAAACCGCCGTCGCAGGTGCGCACGCAAATCGCCTGCGAACCGCCTTTCGGCGTTTGATCGTCCGGGGGCGGTAAGGGTTCGTCCGGAATATCGGCCTGCTGATTATCGCCGCGGCCAAAAAGCTGGTCGAAGAAGCCACGCGGCTGGTTGCGGCAATAGGCGTTATAACGGGCGACGAGATCTTGCCGCTGGACCGGAGCACCGCCGCCCGAACGCGCTGCCATACTTTGAAGCTGGCCAAGATTGGCCTGCATGGATTGAATCCTGGCATTCAACCCGCCGCATTGGGGCGGAGCCTGGTTGCCGAAAAATGCGAAGCCTCTCCGGTCGCAGCCAAGAGAATGCGCATAAGCGGCGGTTTTTTCTATCTCCGCCTGCTGCTTTTGCGCCGCTTCCGAATATTGGTTGGGGCGCGCCAGCGGGCTGCTTTGGTCGATATAGGCGATCTGGGCGCGGATGCGATCGCAGTCCGCGCTTTGCGCGTAAAGCGGCGTGCCCATCAGAATCATCGCGAAAAGCGCATAAATAAGGCTGGCTACACCACGAAGTCGCGCGTTGCATTGTATCGCGGGCGTCCATTTTTTGAAATTTGCGCTATTCAGTCGCAGATGATCCATCCAAGCCTCATGCGCCACCCGCCTGCGCGGGGCAGGTCCCTGGATGAGATGATCTATTCCCGTCCAAATCGCCTTATTTTCTATCATGTCGCGACGATCGATTATCTCTTTATGAGAAATGTATTGTCCATCTCTTCATGGTTCAAACATGACGTTGCGTCGAAATCTTGGCCTGAGCGGTGGAAATTCTCCGCGGCGCGTGGCCCCTCTGGCATCAGAACCTGGGCATGCCATATTGAGTATAGTCTCGGATAGGGCATCGAATATCATGGCAAAGCGGTGGATGTGTTCGGCGGCTTTAGCCGCGGGCTTCGGCATGATGGCTGGGGGAACGGCCGGCGCGGCTGACGACCCGGACCTTATTTTCCGTAAATCGACAGTTTTCCATCTTCTGACACCGAACGATAGGCTCGCGACCTATGGAATTGATGATCCCGCGGTCGAGGGTGTCGCCTGCCATTACACTTTGCCTGAAAAGGGCGGCATCGCGGGGACTTTGGGCGTTGCCGAGCAGGTCTCCGATATTTCGCTCGCCTGCCGCCAATATGGCCCAATCACCTTCAAGGAAAAATTCGCGCAAGGCGACGTGGTCTTCAGCGAGCGCCGCTCTCTCGTCTTTAAAAAGATGCAGATCGTGCGCGGCTGCGACACGAAGCGCAATGTGCTGGTCTATATGGTCTACACGGACAAACTGATCGAAGGATCGCCGAAAAACTCGACCTCTACTGTACCGGTCGCGCCCTGGGGCTCTGCCAATGACGTGCAGAAATGCGCCGACTGGCTGAAGAGCTGAGATGCTCCAATGCCAAGCGGCTTATTCCCGGCAGCTCACAATGAAGGAGCCGGGAGCGGCTTGTGGTGCGTCTTCTGCGCCGGTGCTAGCTGTAATATCTTCCGCAGGCCCGAAGGCTAGAGATTTGTCGAGCCCATGGGCTTCACACCAGGCATCTGCCAAGGTCTGACCGCAGCTGGCACCGGGAAGCAGGCATTCGGCGATACCGTAGCCGTCGCTCGCCGGAATGACGAAAGTCTGCGTCTTGACTTGGTCTGCCCGCGCCGAAAAATGCGCGGCCATGAGGAAAAGTAACCCCACCATCATGGAGAGGAGGAGCTGAAGGACCTTGCGGTAGTCGAGGTGGGCCATGGACTTCTCTTCGGCGGGTATGTCGTCGAACTGACGGAAGCAAGGCGGAGTGTGCCTCTCTCCGCTGAAGAAAAAGTTAACCGGGGGAAGGCTTTGAAGGCTTGGCGGGATGAGCAAAAGTGTAAGCGGTTTTGCGACGCAGATAAGTTTACGCGGATTGCGCAAGCTTATCTGCGTCATCCCGCGCTAACGTATTGAGTTTTAGCAAGTTCTTATCGGTTGCATGGAATGCTCCAATCGATAAGAACTTGCTGAGAGCGGGAACAAGGCTTGACGTTATGCCTGCTGAGCGGGCATGGTGATTTGATGACGTGCTTGGCAGGACTTTGTCCCTCCATTGAGATTATCATCGGCTAGCTTTTACGCTGGCTCGAGCCGTCTTGTCCTCACAGCGAAGTTAAGACACCGGCACGCGGGCCAGTTCAAAAGCCATTTGAGGCGAAGTGTGAACTATGGCGCTGCGGCTCTATAATACGTTGACCCGTCAGAAGGACGTCTTCACGCCGATCGATCCGGCGCATGTGCGGCTCTATGCTTGCGGCCCCACGGTCTACGATCATTTGCACATCGGTAATGGCCGTATGCTGATCGTCTTCGATGTGCTCTATCGCCTGCTGCGTCACACCTATGGCGCGGACCATATCAAATATGTCCGCAACATCACCGATGTCGATGACAAGATCAACGCGCGCGCCGCCGAGCGCGGCATCGATATCCGGGTTCTGACCGATGGGATGATCAAAATCTTCCATGAAGACGCGGCGGAACTTGGCTGCTTGCCGCCAAATATCGAGCCCCGCGCAACAGAGCATATGGCCGAGATGATTGCGATTATCGAAAGGCTTGTTGGGAACGGCCACGCCTATGCCGCCGAAGGGCACGTGCTTTTCGATGTGCCTTCAATGCCTGCCTATGGGCAATTGTCAAAACGGCCGCTCGACGATCTGATCGCAGGTGCCCGCGTCGAAGTTGCGCCCTATAAGCGCGGGCCGATGGATTTCGTGCTTTGGAAGCCCGCCGCGCCAAACGAACCCGGATGGGATAGCCCTTGGGGACGCGGTCGTCCCGGCTGGCATATCGAATGTTCGGCCATGAGCTGGAAACATCTGGGCGAAACCTTCGACATTCATGGCGGCGGCATCGATCTCGTGTTTCCGCATCATGAGAACGAGGTGGCGCAAAGCTGCTGCGCCTTTGGTCATCCGGTCATGGCGAATGTCTGGATGCACAATGGCCATCTTCAAGTCGAGGGTGAGAAAATGTCGAAGAGCCTCGGCAATTTCGTCACCATCCGGCAAGCCCTTGCCGATTGGCCGGGCGAGGTTGTCCGCTTCAATATGTTGAAGACGCATTATCGGCAGCCGATCGATTGGACGGTTGCGAGCCTGAAAGAAGCTGAGCGCGAGCTAGACCGGTGGTATCCGGTCGCCAAACAATATGCGGCGGCTTCTGCGATGATCCCGCCGGAATTCGACGAAGCGTTGAGCGATGATTTGAATACGCCGGATGCGATCACACATTTGCGCAGGCTTTATAAGGAAGCGGGCGAAGAGGTCGCTTATGCGGGCACACGGCTTGTGTCTTGCGGCCAGCTTCTTGGCTTGTTTGAAAAGACCGAAGCGGAATGGACGCATTGGAAGCCGGCTTCTTTGGCAATTGACGAAATCCATGTGGTGCATCTGATCAACGCACGCCTCGCGGCCCGCGCCGGAAAGAACTGGGCGGAATCCGACCGCATCCGCGACGAACTCGCAGGCATGGGGATCGCGCTGAAGGATAATAAAGATGGCACCACGACCTGGGAGGTAAAGCGATGAACCTTTCAGAGCTACGCCCCAACGCCCTTATCCCGAGGAGCCGCTTGAGCGGTGTCTCGAAGGACGAGGGTGTTTTACCTATAGCCGATCCTTCGAGACGCGAGCTGCGCTCGCTCCTCAGGATGAGGGGTGCCTATAGACAGAATGTGTTTGCAAGCGTGGAGGTGACACGATGAAGGCCGATGCCTTTCCCAAAGCGGCGTTGCGGCCATTTCTCCCGCAGGATGGCGAGCTGCTCGCACAGATCTTTCGCGACAGTATCGCCGAACTCACCGGTGATGATTATAGCGCGGCCCAACAAGATGCCTGGATAGCCGCCGCTGACGATGAAGCGGCTTTCGGCCGCCGCCTCGCAGGCCAGCTCAGCCTCGTCGCAACAATCGCCGGTTCGCCTGTTGGCTTCATCAGCGTCAAGGGCGCTGATCATATCGACATGCTTTACGTGCATCCGACAGTCACACTTTGCGGCGTGGCCACGCTGCTTACAGATGCGGTAGAAAAGCTGACGCATTCGCGCGGGACCGCGCATTTGACTGTTGAGGCAAGCGATACAGCCCAGCCCTTTTTTGCAAAACGCGGATACATTCCGCAACGCCGCCAGACGGTGCCCTGCGGCGAGGAATGGCTCGGCAATACATTCATGGAGAAGCGTTTTGAGACGCAGGCTTCGCAAGGAACGCCGCGATGACCCGCGCGGCATATACCCTCTCCCATCGGGAGAGGGTGGTCGCGAAGCGGCCGGGTGAGGGGCTACGATCGAGGCCTGGATTGGGGCGGTCACTCAAAGCGCGGATGAGCAGGCCTTTGAGGCTGGGCGCGAGCGACATCGATTGCCCGATGAATTTCCGCGATGACCCAATCGAGCCTTTCCTTCACTTCATCGTTCGAAAAGCGAAGCTCGACATAACCGTGCATTTCAATCAATTGCCTGCGTCTAGCATCGCTTTCAAGTTGATCGAGGTGATGTTTACCATCGAGTTCGATCGTGAGGCCGAGATCGAAGCAGCAGAAATCGACAATAAACCCAGCGATCGGTACTTGCCGCCGGAACTTCAATCCATCGACCTTGCGGTCGCGCAATTGCTGCCACAATATGTCTTCGGACGATGTGCTTTTTGCGCGCAAGCGTCTCGCAATTTGAATAGGCCGTCTCGTCATCCGATGCAATTTGCTCACCGGCATCAAATATGGCAACCCCTCACCCGCCGCTTCCAGCGGCACCCTCTCCCAATGGGAGAGGGTTTAAACGCGCCGCGAGGCCTTTCAAGATGACGCGCGAAACGCTGTCTCTTTTCGATACGACCCTGCGGGATGGCGCGCAGACGACTGGTGTCGATTTTTCGCTTGAAGACAAACGTCATATCGCGGTGCTGCTTGACGATCTTGGTCTTGATTATATCGAGGGCGGCTATCCCGGTGCCAATCCGACTGACACAGCCTTCTTTGCCAAACGCCCGCCTTTGAAGAAATCACGCTTCGCGGCTTTCGGCATGACGAAACGGGCGGGGCGCTCGGTTGCGAACGATCCGGGTCTTGCCTTGCTTTTCGAAGCCGATACCGATGTTATTACGTATGTCGCGAAGACCTGGGATTATCATGTCCATGTCGCGCTCGGCTGCACGCTCGATGAAAACATTGAGGGCATCAGCCAATCGGCGGAAGCCGCCGTTGCACGCGGACGCGAGGTGATCCTCGATTGCGAGCATTTCTTCGATGGCTATAAGGCCAATCCGGCCTATGCGCTTGATTGTGCCAAAGCAGCCTATAACGCGGGTGCGCGCTGGATCGTGCTTTGCGATACGAATGGCGGCAGCCTGCCGCATGAAATCGAGCGCATCGTCGGTGAGGTGACGGCGCATATTCCAGGCTCGCATCTTGGCATTCACGCGCATAATGATACCGAGCAGGCGGTTGCCAATTCGCTCGCCGCCGTGAGAGCTGGAGCACGCCATATTCAAGGTACGCTCAACGGATTGGGCGAGCGTTGCGGCAATGCCAATCTGATGTCGATCATCCCGACGCTTCTTTTGAAGAAGGATTATGCCGATCATTTTGAGATCGGTGTCCCGATTGAGAAGCTGGCGCAGATCACCAAGATCAGCCACATGCTCGATGAATTGCTGAACCGCGCGCCGAACCGTCATGCGCCTTATGTTGGCGCTTCCGCCTTCGCGACGAAGGCCGGTATTCATGCCTCTGCCCTCATGAAGGACCCTGCAACCTATGAACATGTCGCGCCAGAGAGTGTCGGCAATCAACGCAAGGTGATTGTGTCCGATCAGGCCGGACGGTCGAACATTCTGGCGGAGTTGGAGCGCATCGGTGTTGCGCTTGCGAAAGATGATCCGCGCGTCAATCGCCTGCTCGATGAAGTGAAGGAGAAGGAGTCGCTCGGCTATGCCTATGAAGGTGCCGAGGCCTCTTTTGAATTGCTGGTGCGCCGCGTGCTTGGCGAAGTGCCGGACTATTTCGACATCGAGCGTTTCAGCGTTGGTGTCGAACGGCGCCATAACTCAAAAGGCGAGCTCGTTACCGTCTCGGAAGCCGTGGTGAAGGTTCGCGTCCGCGACGAAATCCTGTTGTCGGCGGCGGAGGGCATTGGTCCTGTCAACGCGCTCGATCTCGCGCTTCGCAAGGATCTCGGCATTTATCAGCGCTTTATAGAAGATGTTGAGCTTGTCGATTATCGCGTGCGCGTTTTTCAGGGCGGCACGGACGCGGTGACGCGGGTTCTGGTCGAATTCGCCGATAAGGATGGGATGCGCTGGTCTACGGTTGGCGTTTCCGCCAATATTATCGATGCCTCGTTTCAGGCTTTGACCGATGCCATCACCTATAAGCTGCTGAAGGCTGGCGCGAAGTAAAGCCGCCGGTTTCAGCGCGCCTGATCGAGGGCGAGCAGGGCAAGGCCGGAGGCGACAGATTGAAACGCATCGCCCGTATGAATGCGGTCTTCGCCGAAGCGTGTGAGAAATAGCTGCCTGACGGCGGGCACGAATGACGTGCCGCCTGTCATAAAAACCGCATCTATATCTTTGGCTTGCAATCCGGCTTTCTCGATGGCTGCTTCCATGGCCGTGGCGATCTTTGCCAGATCGGGCGCGATCCAGCTTTCGAAATCGCTGCGTTTGACTTCTGTTTCGATGCGGATCCCTTCGCGGTCGAAAAGAAACCCGGCCTCGCTCGTGTCCGAAAGCGAGGCCTTCACAGAGCTGACTGTCCGGTAGAGTTCGAAGCCGAGATCCATCTCAATCATCGTGTGCAAATCTTCAATCATTTGCGGATGTTCGCTGACGGCGGCGAGCTTCTTCAGTTCGGCCAATCCTGTTCCAGACTTTAGCCATGACAACTGATGCCATTGCGAAAACGCGCCGTAATAATAGGCGGGGACTGGCAGCCGCTTTTCAAAAGACCGGTATAAAGTGCCTTTGCCGAGACGCGGCGCGACGACATGATCGATGATGCGATAATCGAATGTGTCTCCCGCGATGCCGACGCCGGTGTGTGCAAGCGGCTCGGTGTCGAAGCCGTTTTTCTTGCGGCGAAACCGCAAGACGGAAAAGTCGCTCGTGCCGCCGCCGAAATCGGCGACGAGCACGGTCTCGTCCCGCTGCAAGGCGCGCGCATACCAATAGGCGGCGCCCAAAGGCTCGAAGGCGAGCGCGATTTGCGGCAACCCCGCTTCGGCATAAGCGCTTTTGAGGCGCGTGACCGCTAAAGCTTCATCTGGCCGCTCGCCTGCGAAGACAACCGGCCGCCCGCCGGCAGCGGAGACAGAGGCTAAAGCGTCTTTCGGAAGCGTGTCGAGCAGATCGTCGAGAAAGGTCGCGATCAGATGTTCGACCGTGAAGCGTTCGCCATAAAGCCGCGTCTCTGTAAAGAGCGGACTCGCGAGATGGGTTTTGATCGATTGGATGAAGCGTTGATCGGTCTCGGGTGCGATCGCCCGTTCGATCGCTTTTGGCCCTGATACATGCAGCGTTTTGCGGCCCTCGCGCCAAAACATCAAGGCTGTGCGAAAGGTGTCTGTCGTTCCAGAGAGCGTTGGCCAGCTCAGAGTTTCGACATTGCCATTGGGGCTGGCGATCGCCACCACGCTGTTTGTCGTGCCAAAATCGATCCCGAGCGCGGAGCCCTTGCCAAGGTGCATATTCATCTCAGATTGAATCAAATCAGACGTGGAGCGAAAAAAACCCGCGCAGAACGCCGCGCGGGTTTGAAGATATGCGCCGTCCAGAAGGACGGTGAACTTATGCGCCTTATTTCTTTTCGCGGGCCTTCAGGGCCGCGCCCAGAATGTCGCCAAGCGAAGCGCCGGAGTCAGCCGAGCCATATTGAGCGATGGCTTCCTTTTCCTCAGCCACTTCCAGCGCCTTGATCGAGACCGTGACCTTCTGCGTGCGGCGATCATATTGGGTGATGCGGGCATCAACCTTTTCGCCGACTGCGAAGCGCTCGGGCCGTTGATCCGCGCGATCACGGGCCAGTTCGCTGCGCTTGACGAAAGACGTCAGATCCGTACCGGAAATCACGACATCGATGCCGCCTTCCTTGACTTCCGTGACTTCGCAGGTAACGACGGCACCCTTCTTGAGCTCAGCGCCGCCAGGAGCGGCGGCAGCCTCTTCAGCGCCCTTCGGAGCAGCCGTCGCGGTAACGGCGGCATTAGCGGGCGCGGTAGCAAGTTGCTTAATGCCAAGCGAGATCCGCTCTTTCTCCATATCGACATCAAGCACCCTGGCTTTAACGATATCGCCCTTCTTATAGTCTTCGATGACCTGTTCGCCCGGACGCGTCCAGTCGAGGTCCGAGAGATGCACCATGCCATCGACTTCGCCGTCGAGGCCAATGAAGAGACCGAATTCGGTCTTGTTCTTGACCTCGCCTTCGACTTCGCTGCCGACAGGGAATTTCTCGGCAAACACTTCCCATGGATTGGCGAGCGTCTGCTTCAAGCCGAGCGAAATGCGGCGCTTGATAGGATCGACTTCGAGAACCTGCACATCGACTTCCTGGCTCGTCGCAACGATCTTTCCAGGATGCACGTTCTTCTTGGTCCAGGACATTTCCGAAACATGGATCAAGCCTTCGATGCCCGGCTCCAGCTCAACGAAAGCACCGTAATCGGTGATGTTCGTCACGCGGCCATGGAAGCGCGCTTCCACCGGATATTTCGCTTCGATGCCCTGCCACGGATCTTCGAGCAATTGCTTCATGCCGAGCGAGATGCGGTGCGTGTCGTGATTGATCTTGATGATCTTCACGCGGACCGTCTGGCCGATGGTCAGCACTTCGCTCGGATGGTTGACACGGCGCCATGCGATGTCGGTGACATGCAGGAGACCGTCGATGCCGCCGAGATCGACGAAGGCACCGTAGTCGGTGATGTTCTTCACCATGCCGTCGATCACCTGACCTTCTTCAAGGTTGGCGACGATCTCATGGCGCTGCTCGGCGCGGGATTCTTCCAAAACGGTACGGCGCGAGACGACAATATTGCCGCGCCTGCGGTCCATCTTGAGGATCTGGAAGGGCTGCGGCACCTGCATAAGGGGCGTCACATCGCGGATCGGGCGGATATCGACCTGGCTGCGCGGCAAAAAGGCCACAGCGCCATCGAGATCGACGGTAAAGCCGCCCTTGACCTGATTGAAGATCACGCCTTCGACGCGTTCCTGCTTTTCGAAAGCCTTTTCGAGCTTGATCCAGCTCTCCTCGCGGCGGGCCTTGTCGCGCGAGATGACGGCTTCGCCAAGCGCGTTTTCGATGCGCTCGAGGTAAACCTCGACTTCATCGCCGATATGGAGGGCGCCTTCGCGTCCCGGTCCTTGGAATTCTTTGAGAGGAACGCGGCCTTCGGTCTTCAAACCGACGTCAATCACGGCGACGTCTTTTTCGATGGCGACAACAATTCCCTTAATCACCGAGCCTTCGAAGGCTTCGTTCTCGCCATAGGTCTCTTCGAGAAGAGCGGCGAAGTCCTCGTGCGAAGGCATCGAGGCGCTGGTAGCAGCAGTCATATGGTCTCCTGAAATGCCTGAAGTCAGGCGGCGCCGGCGGTCAAAATGAGTGGTGCTCTTTCCCGCCGGTGTCAGCCGGCGTTGCGGCTGAACCACCACTGTGAAGCGGGCCGACGCGAGACGGCAGGAAAAAGCGGGTTAAGAAGTTCAAATAGCAATAAGTGCGTATCTCGGCAAGGGAAATGAGGTGTTTCGCGGCGATGGCTGCGCCAAGCTTCGTTCGCGGCGTTTAATTTAGCTGGCCGGCGGGACTGTCCAATCCTCGATCATCAACCCAGGCACGCGGGCAAACTCGCGGCCATTGGCGGTCACGAGGACGGCCTCGCGGCGGCGGGCCTGCGCTGCGATCAGTACGTCATAAGGGCCTATGGGCGTGCCGGCTTTGACCAAGAGCGCGCGGATCTCTCCTGCTTCGCGGGCATCCTCGTCATCGAAGGGGAGCGGTGTAACTTGTAAGGTCAAAAAGCTGCGGAGGTTGACCGCATTTGCTTCCGGCTGCGTGCTTTTTTCGATGCAGTACCACATCTCCAATAAAACAATGGCGGGGATGCCGACTTCCTGACCTTCAAAAAGCGATTTTTCGAGCCGCTCCCTCACCAAACGCGGCCGCAGATTGATGGCGGCGATGATGACATTCGTATCGAGACAAATCATTCGTCGTCGAGACGATCGAAATCGATTTCGCTGCCGTCCGGCATCGGGGGCTGTTCTGGCCTCCCCTCGGGGAGAAAATCCGCGCCGCCTAAACGGTCGATCTCGGCAAAGATCGCCTTGATGTCTTTTATATCCGGTGCGATCGGCTCCAGCAGCACGCCCTTGCCGACATGGGTGACCCGCACCTCTGTGCCGGGCAGCCGGAACTCCTTCGGCAGGCGCACGGCCTGGCTGCGCCCATGCATGAAGATTTTCGCTCTGCCGGATTTTTCCATGCGGGTCCTGAAGGGCAAATGGTATCTATCATTGATAGATACCATTTGCCCCGTAGCTCTTCAAGATTTCTCCCCATTCGCCAACCCGATAAAGATTGACGCGCTGATCCCGCGCCATCAAAGGTAAGTCAAAGTCAGAAGGATGAAGTAATGCCGGTCCCCGCCGAAACTGTCCTACCAGGGAAATGCTATAAGGTCGCAGGCTCCGCGCCACGCCGCGTGCTGCTGATCCAGGAAAAGAAGGTGACCTTCATTCTGCGCGGCGACATGGCCTGGACGGTGCTGCGCTATCATCAAGATGTCGAGACTTTCGCCCGCGCGGTCGAATGCGAGATCGACTGCATGACGCTGGCCGATCTCACGGAAGATTTGCCCTCATAAGCTTGCACCTGGCGCAACCATTTGGAATAGCACTTGTTCAATCTTTCAGAGCTAGAGGCTGCGGCCGCCATTGTTCATGCGGTTATGCCGCCGACGCCGCAATATGCTTGGCCCTTGCTTGCCAAACGCACCGGCGCTTTCACTGTCGTCAAACATGAAAATCATACGCTGGCTGGCGCCTTCAAAGTGCGCGGCGGTTTGGTTTTTATGGATGCGCTGAAAAAGGCAGGGCCGCTGCCGAACGGCCTCGTCACGGCGACGCGCGGCAACCATGGACAGAGCATCGCTTACGCAGCGACACGTGCCGGACTGCCCGCCGTCATCGTCGTGCCGGAAGGCAATTCCACCGAAAAAAACGCGGCCATGCGGGCCTTTGGCGCCGAACTGATCGAAAGCGGCCAAGATTTCGACGAGGCCCGTGAAACGGCCATGCGGCTTGCCGGGGAGCGCGGGCTTTTGATGGTGCCGTCCTT
>Ga0116230_10003986_pt1 | contig 14443 bp, 7 predicted proteins | sample S1TSphfallax_3_FD_88678 | JGI IMG/M metagenome (GOLD analysis project Ga0116230, IMG submission 88678) | Host-associated microbial communities from peat moss isolated from Minnesota, USA - S1T2_Fd - Sphagnum fallax MG | ecosystem: Host-associated > Plants > Peat moss > Unclassified | place: USA... | reverse complement strand
TTCAACTATTTAGTTTTCAAAATTTTAAATTCCAAAATAACAATCTCACGCATGGTCTTGGGCGAATTTCAAAAAGCTTAAAAAAAAAATAAATAATTTTTAAAATTAAATTTAAAAAAAAAAAAAAAAAAAACTCCTAAAGATTCTTTGTTTCCCTTCCTAATGCATTGGCCTTTGGAATAAAATATTGCTCATCATCACATAACATTGATGTGATGGCCTTTGGAATAAAATATTGATCATCATCATATAACATTGGACAAAGCCATTACGTGAGGAGATACTAGTTAAATCCACTTTAAACCCAATTTCTCAAATTGCCACAAGCAAAAAGTTAGTCACAAGCCGCCAAATACCTATAATTTATTTCTTCCTTTGAAAACTGGTATTCATCTCCTCCATTCATTAGATGGACTGCCTAACAAGTTCAAATCTTTTCTCGAAATGAGCCAATTTGATTGGCCCATCACTCAAAACAGATTGAACGTATGGGAGCTCCGTATAGTAGAAGATTCTATTTTCGAGTACAAATGCCTTGGCCTTTGGCCCATGTATATAGGTTGAAGGAGGACAACAGTTGCCAAACCATATGGGATAAAAGTGAAGTGCTATTGGGAACACCCTCGGGAAACACAATGAGAACTTGATGGGAACATGTTGGGAACAAAGGGAAAATGAAAAAAGTCCTCCCCCAACCCGCCCCAACCCCAACCCAAAACTTAAAAGAAAAAAAAACAAGGCACTTTGAGTGCATGCTGAGCCTTCCCATTGGCTGCATGAAATTTCTATTTCCAAAACTGTTTGTCACCATTTTGGGCCTGGGCTAATACCCCCATTATAAACTGGGGGATTTTACTTATTAATTAGAGTAGAAGTTTGGGAAGGGGAAGGAATACATTTCAGGAATTTGGAATTCATGACAAAACTTTCAACTGGAGCATGTAAAGTCATGGCACATTTGAGCAATCAATCCACCTGACAAAGTTTGAACTTGCCAACTTTGGTGAAATGGACTTCATAAGCTTCGAACTTAAATTACACATATATACTTTTCCCAAAGAAACTAACTTGGGCACATCTTCTTCAGTGGTGCATTGTCATAATCTCTCCTGAACTCATTTGAGGAGTGATCTGTTCCTGACTTTCAATCCCATTTTCTACACTAACAGCATCCATGACACTCTTGCTAGAAATTAGAATGGGATGTAGATCAACTTACTACTCAAGGGAACAGAGGCACCAGATATCTCAGTATCAATATCAAGAGGTAGTGGATTCAGCAAGTCCATGGTGGTGTAAGTGCAACCAAGCCTCGAGGAGAGATCAACACATCTGATGTCCAGCACAATCAGATTATCATTGTTCGTGATACCAGTGTTGTCGTTTAGGCCCAGTGGTCAAGGGTGATGTGTCCCCCAGAAGCTCTGCTTTTTGCGGCAACTTTGCTGTTATTCTCTCCTTCCATCCTGCAAGACCCCATTTTGATTTGAGACTTTTCACTTGAGTGTTAGCACCTCTACACATAACTTGACTGAGAGAATGTGTCTTATCTCCTTTGAGGTCCTGCATGGATTAGTGGAGCTTTAAGAAAACTGGAAGGAACATAGGAAGGAAGGAAGGGAGTGTTACTAACATGCATGATGCAAGGCTCAGGTCGTGGGCACCATGTAGGCTTGTCAGCTTCCAATGGTTCTGAAGGATGTTCCACTGGAACAAATTTATCCATAGGTTCCACACCATGTGGACTTGTGTTTGCATGAACTCTCCCATTCAAACCCTTTGTTCTTGAAGCCCTTGCTTCCTAGCCTCAACCAAATCATCATCAATGTCATTGCAGGCTCCATTCTTCCCCATACATGTGATGCACAAAATCCTGGATTATGTCAGCAGCAAAACCTCAACTGAAATGCTGTGTACTTGAGCAGAATGTTTTTGGGTACTGAACAGGGAGGGAGAATTCCCATCATTTCCTTTATTGACACCACCAAAATCACACCCAAACTCAAACTGGAGTGAGTAGACATGCATGACTCCCTTCTTTTTCCATTCAAAGAAAGATGTCCAACTACAACTGTCTGTTGTGATCAGGAGTTTTACAAGGCTCTAAGGGCCAGCATGAAAGCTTTCGAAGGAAGCAGGAGAAAAAGAAACAAACAGATGGTTCTCTAGCCTTGCCATGGCAAGTTTCCAATGCACAACACACAGAATAGGTAGATAGATACCCATCAAAGCCATCAAAGATGTTTACAGAAAGGAGGAGGGGGAGTGGTGGAAAAATGTACCAGAAACTGCTGTGAATGACATGATGATCTGTTTCTTGGAGATTTCTCAAGCACACCCAGCATTACTCTCTCTGACACCCACATCTCCACCCCTGCAGTGCACACATAAATTGAAACTATAATCCTCCTTTTTAGTCTCCCCTACTACAAATCTCTTGCACTCTTCACCTCTCTCTCTAGCAGGCTCTATATGACTATGTCTTTGTCCCTCTTATTCCTTACTCATTTCCATGATCCCAAACCTGAAACAAACCAAACCCATCCTGTGTGTCTATCGCCAACAACCATGCCATGTAGCAGCAGCTGTGCTGCCAAGATACCATCTAACCAATGGCTTCTGGGAAGAACCTAACATTCGAGATGTATGTTTTGGGAATAAGTTTCATGTTTTGTATTTGAGTGTACAGACAATGAACTTTTCTACAAACATGAAATTCCATAAAATTGGTACCAACATACATACTTAATCCATCCTTTGAATCACAGTTCCCTGCTCAGGTGGCTTATGAAAACATTGCAGGACTTTCTCTTTTTGGAGACTCTTAACTTACAATGCTACCAAGAAAATAGTTTTTAACAATTTTGTTGTACCAGAGACTTGTTGTAAGTTCTTAGTGAGTGGGCAGAGTTTGGCCGATTCTGGCTCCTAGTGAGCGTATGGCCAAGGCCACAAGCAAGATATGAGCTGGAGTCAGCAAAACCATGCCTGCTTTCTGTTGTTAAACTAACAGAATTGGCAAGGCCTGCCAATTATGTGATCTACAGAATCAGCACTTGTGCTGAACAGAGAGTTATATATATATTCTTTAATATTGTCAAATATATAGGACTCTGTATATGATTACAAAACATGTTTTGAAATATTATTACAAAAACATTATTAGCATTGTGAACTTGTGGTTGTATGAAGGATCTGTTATCAATTGATGTCAGTCTTTGGTTATCTCTTTGTGATGCTGAGTTTAATTTTTGCAAGTTTTGTACCTAGATTTGCAATGTTCAGAATATTTGTGCCCAAATCTCAATTGAGCAACAAAACACATTGCAATCCAAATTCTTCAGTTAAGCAGATGACACCACATTTTTTTTGGAGTGTAAACTTAAGAGGAACTTACCCATGTCGACTTCATGAGTTGTCTGGGACTCCCTCCTCCTTTCCAGTTGTTTTACTTACATATAAGTAGATTTGACAATGTTAGTTTTCCCACTGAAAAAGGCTGGCCTACAAATGAATACACATGGCCGCCCACTCTCTCACAAGCCACACACCCATTCTCCATGCCCCCATGTGCTTCATACTGGCATTTTACTAGAACTACAGACTTTGCATTCTGGAAGTGCTCGCTGTAACTGACCAACTTGGGGAAGTGGAACAGGAGGAACCAGACTAGCTAGCTCTCCACATGATTCTCACATTCACACACACACACACACACACACATATAGATCTCGCAAAATGTTGGCAACTCGTCATCAAACTCTCCATAACCAATTGTAAGGAGCATCTTGTTAACATGGCAGCACAATTGGACAAGATCTCCCAAGTTATATTACATATTTTGGTGCCTTCTGACATCTTCACACTCTTTTATGTCCCATAATTCATAAGCTCCACAATCATGTTAACAATGGGTTGTGTTTGGTAACCAAGTTGAGTACACTGGTGACCGTGAACCCCACAGTCCTTTCATGATCACTGTCCAAAAGTAGATGTAAGTACTACGTACATCTAAGACTCTTCCCTGTCATCCCAGAAAGACTTGAATATAGAAAGCTTGCCTTTGACATTGGGAAAGGTGAACCAGCACAGATAACTCAGCTAAAAAAACTGTCATAAGCTGAATTGAATTGTAGTCAAGGTGTTTTGCTATCTAGGTTGAGTTTCCACATCAACAAATTTTTGTTTTTTTTTTTCAAAAAATGAATCCGTTTTTAAATTTTGAAATTATATATTATTTTTCCATCATCCACTATAATATTGTGATATGAGTAGTGAAATTTACATCAGAGTAGCCTATGATATTTTTATGATGATTTTCAACTTTTAAGTCGACTTCATATTTTTCACAAATTTTCATTTCACTATTTTGGGGATCATTTTAACAATGAAACTGATCTTAGGGGAAAGGGGTATGGTTTTGCAACTATATGCACATAAGAGGCTAACATTTTTGGTTTAATGCAAAGTTGAAAGTTGTGGCCTGATTATGATTTTCAGACTGGATCGACCGCTTGGAGCCTAAGTGGCCATTTACTCCATGGTGTAGTACCCATTGAAAGCTCAAGGAAAAATGTGGGTTATTTATCCATCAGTCAGTCATTGTGTGTTCTAGAAGGCCTGTCCTTGCACTTCCAATGCCCAACCTAAACCCTAAACCCTAGTAAACCCCACCATGCTTCTGATGACATGTGTTCCTCTTCAGTCTTGCACTCAGTACCTTTGAAGTTTGTACATAGGTTTCAGGAAGGGCCTCAGTGAACCCAGCACTGACTGATCAGTGCACCATCTACAATGGATGGTGTGTGGACAGGAAAACACTTTTTCATTGTATTCCTGTTCTATAGCTAACCACGCTGGTTCATTATTTGTTTACCATCCACATCCATCTATCTACCTACATAGCAGTAACACCTTTCATTCCCTACTTACCTACTTACCTGTGATATCACCCACTTACATAGGTAGTACCTAGGTAGGGAGAGAAGGGGGAGTAGGAAGGGTTACAGCAATGCTGTGCGGTTATTAGAATCTGTTACAGATACCTGATGGTTATCAGCCCGGGTATATACTCACTTACCCAGTGGGGATCAGGAAAAAAAATCAAAAATCAGTATTGGTATGGAACCTTGGTTTTCAATTTTATTTTATTTTGAAAAATTCAAAAACCCACCTTTCTAACTGCCAATTCTTTGCCAGTTCCTTCATGAATTTGTTTGTAATTTAATTGAATTGGGCAACCAATTCATATTGGGCCAATAGCACAATCTACACTAGTCCTGCTAAAATTAGTTAATCTAGTTTTATTTTAAAGCTCCAATTTTTAAATCATGATATTATGGGGTTGAAGTCTCGAGAAGGCATATTTCCCTCGTGGAAAAAATCCCTAATTCATTCACCTTGTAGGATGCATAATCCAAGTGCACCTCCCCATGAATAGAGAAAAAACAAAAGTCCCCAAAATTTCGCATTTTAGTCCATGCTTTTCTTTTGGGATACATGGCTCAAGTAATCACAAGAAGACGCATACGTATGTGGGAAAAAAATACCTTGGTGGACTTTTCACGTGGCAAAATGGATTTCTTCCCAATCTTTAAAATGAAAGCAATTTGGGTTATCTAACTTGCAATACATGAGGTAGAGAATGAAGATCTTCTATTCTCATTTGTCCACCCACCAATCCACAAAAAATATATATTTAGAGCAAGTTCCATTTGACAAGTACTTTTTAAAACAATTAAGCTAATTTACCCTTGGTAGAGCCTTCAAGCTCAACTTACCTCACCCAAAAAAATATAGAGAGAAACTTTTCAAATGAATATCAAGTCTTGCTTAAATTTTTGCCCATGCTACATGTGTCATGAACCCTTGCAATCACAATTTGTTTCATGACTATTGACTCGATTTTCAACAATTGTCATTATCCAAACCCTTAGGGTCATTTGCATATGTGTGTACAACAACTTGAACAACACAAAATTTACCCCATTACTTCATCAAGACATTAACCTTCTTACTTATAACAAATCACACAACCCAAGCAAATTTGGTATCAATTAATATAATGTTCATTGAGATCAAGTGTGCTTCCACAACTTCATATAGTTAGAATAAAATTAATACACTTTCATAACTTTGTTTTGGCAAAATTAAAGTTGTTCAAGTAATCAACAATCCATTCATGATACATGATCAACATCATGTTCAAAAATCCAACTAGTATGATACATGACCAATTATCAATCATTGGTCATAACCACATGGCCAACACATGCAATCTCAAAAAATTGACTTTAGACATAATAAACAAAATCATTTTATGATGTAAGGAACTATTGAGTGTGTCGAAGATGGTACCGATTGAAGGATATCAAAAATTCTTTTCATTTGATGTTTGGAGCATTATGAAAACTTGAAGTTCTAAAAGTACAACAAAACTATATGATTGTTTAGAATTTTTTCATGTTTATACAATAATCATTTGAAACACAAATAATATTCCATGAAATTGCAAAAGTGTTCAAACCTCAATGCTCAACCATATGTTTTGAACCTACTTTTGAATCAAACAAAAGTTGATTTTTTAAAAACTTTTTTCGAGCGCAAGTTCATTTGAATTGAATACAAGTTCCTCTTGAAGGTAGATTTAAATAGGCATACACTTGTTACATTGGATCCTTTTTTAAAAAAAACCTAAGAACCCCATTACTTCTATTCTTGATTCTCCATAATGAAAAACTATGAGTTAAATGATAAAATTTTAACTTACTTCAACAACCATTAATAATGATTCATCATTACATTACAACTTAGTACTGACAAGCCCTATTTTGTTGCAACTCAAGTTCCTAGTAGTCATTGTTCGATTTGGTTTAAGTTGTTTGTAACGAGCACATGAAATGGTGATGAAGTTTGAAAAATGATTATCATTGATTTTTTTTGGGTGATTAACCTACATCCAATGGACAATAACGTTGCATAATGATGATCAATGTTATACAAATAAGAAACATTATGCAATAAAAATTAATCATTATTTAACAAGGCGTATAATGGTAATTGAACTAATCAACAATGACATAATGTGGTGGTATTCTCCTTTTTTTTTCCAGATTTTACCTTAATGAAATTTACAATCCTTTTTTTTATTTTGGAATTTGGTTACATTTTGCCAATAAAAAAAAAGGTTGCTTGGAAAAGGTAATTATGTTGGTGCCTAAGGGCCAAAGCATTTGGTATAACCCTTAGTAGGAGTCTTTACTAGATTTGAGCATACATTTGGGTCTACCTTCCATTACACATTATTTACATTATACATTAAAGTTATTTTTAAAATCACCCTTTGTTTCACCTTTTTTTCCTTTGCTTTTGCCCCCTATCCTCTCTTTTAGTGGTATCCACAAAGTAAGGAAATTTTATTAAATTTGGGTATGAAATGCTAAAACTTAACATTTAATGCATAAGGTTTGAAAGTAATTATAGTAGTTGTATTGGTAGGTGCAATGAAAATAGAGGAAACACAAATGCATAGGATGTAAAAAAAAAAACAGATAAGTTGTATGATGTTTCCACCTACTACATGAAGTTCTTAAAATATGACCTTTATTAACATTAAATTGAAGGCATTTGTCACTTCTAGTTAAAAAAAACCTAGTTAGGGTGAAGGTCCAAGGTGCAACTGATGTTATGGATTATTGTTTCATAATTGCCTTTAATTACGATTCTAAATTGGTGTGGGAAGAAATGTGTTGCAAATGCATCGTCAAATTAAAGGCATAAACCGCAACTTGTGAATTGATACAATGTTTCCCCCATTGCAATGGTATGACCTTCACCTAAAGGTTAAGTCATGGTTAAAAAGCAAGGCCATTCCAAAAACATGTGCAATTTAAAATGGAATGTGACCTTATGCAATATGAAAACAAAGTTGAAACAAATGAGGGAATCAATTTGTTAAATCTTTTAGGAGAAAACAATCCCAAAGGTGTTCAAAAACCATTTTGAAAGGACCATTTATCAATAGTGTAACATGTGTTGGAATGCCAACTTGAAGGAAATAGAAGAAAGCTTGAGGTTCTAGTTTTAACTTGTAATTTTCCAGGAAAAGTGGGAGGTAGCCATCTAAATTATAGTGTAATGCAGTGAAAGTTGAAATGGTGTTAAAAGATGTGGGTGTAAAGGAAAATGATTTCAAAATGTGAATTACTCACAAATATTATTCTACACATTTAAGAATTAAACTATGGAAAAGGCATTTATGAGTTGGTAGATCATGTTTGGGAAAAGGCATTAAATTTGAACTTATTGCCAAAATTTAGGCCCACAAAAAGAACTCTTACAAGTTTTCCCAATCACTTATTAAAAAGTGTTTAAGTTGGACTTGCATTACTTTATGTTTTGTTACCCTATCACAAGGGGGCAAAGCAAGACACTATTGGATTAACAAGAATAACAAATGCCAAGTTGCCACATCATAAGGGTCCTATGTTAATTCATCCAATGGAAAACAAAGTGTCATTTGTGCATCATGCCATAAAGTGGTAGGGATGTGGTTGCATGATTGAGGATGACAAAATCCTAAATGAAAGGATTTGAGAACATCTAATGATACAACCCAAGTCTAGGATAATGTAAATGGGGTGGGAGCAAAGGAAGGTAGTGAGCTGAGATGGTCATAGGGGTTTGAATTAGATGAGTTGGGTGTTTGACAAGAATGATGATGACAAACCAACTTTCAAATGAAATTGGCGCCCATAGGTGGGGGAAAAAACTTTAGGTGGAAAGTGTAAATGTGTTGAAGAAATGGGAGTAAATTGAAGGGTATGATCATGGGGAATTGTAGGGTCGATAGAATGGAAGGGGGAAGAGGTCCCACCTATGCATGATCAAAGGGGGTTTGGGAAAGTATAAAGTTGGGGCCACACATTCACATGAAGGCTAGGGGGCTAATAAGGGGAATTAGTAGATGGTGTGTCATTTGTTAAAATGGGAGGGGGAACTAGTGGGTAATTCATGGTTTGTGTGGGAGATGGGGTGGAAAATAGGTTTGTGGTGATGCATGATGAAACAAATAGGTGATGAGAACTACAAGGTTTGATGAGACATGATGAATTAAGGGACATGGGACATTTGGTGCGCACAAGGAAAGGGTCCTATTAAAAGCACATGCTTCACTATCTAAAAATTGCTTATTATTATAATGCAATCCTAAATTTATAAGGTCACCTACACAAGACTAATCTTGTGTAGTTTGGCAATTGTTCCCTTTCTCTGAATGGTACATGATTAAGAATTGCTCATGCAATAGCTTAATCCTTGCATGCCAAAATGTCATAACTGATTTTTTGAAGACTACTGCAAATAGTTGAGAACTTTGGACGCTTACGTGGATCAGGAGCCCAACACTGCTTGATCAGGGAAAGTAGTTTTGCAGGGTAATTACTGTCTGAAGGCAAAAATGGCCTTTCATTTTGTGGTGGTCTAATTCTTTCAAGCAATTTCACTGGGATCCGACCGAAAGGGTACAATTGACCAGAGAGAATTTGTGAGCATAAGATTGCAAAGCTATAAACATCCGCTTTTTTGGGAGGAAAACGCCTTGGCTCCCCTTCGTGGTCCGGAAAGGCCTCTGGTGCCCTCCATGTTGCTGCTCCACAAATCTGAGAGTGTAATATAGATGAAGAGGTATTGACCTTGGTCTTTGCAAAACCAAAATCGGCCACCTTCACCTCCACATACCCGTCAGCAGAGAGTTCAGGGTTTGTGTTTGGACTAACCAAAATGTTATTCGGTTTAAGGTCACGGTGAACAACCTCTTGTTCATGCAAGTACTTCATGGCTGAAGCAATCTGTATCATAATATCAACAGCTGCTTGAGGTGTGAATGGCTTGTGTGAAGCCTTTCGTTCATCAATGTAGTGTTCAAGATTTTTGGGCATAAGTTCCATCACAATTGAATAATTGGTAGAATATTGATGGCAACATATCAGTTGTACAATGTTTGGATGGTTCAAGCGAACCATGACTCCAACCTCATTCTCAAAATCACGCTTCTGTTTCTCACCATAAAAGGAATTGAAAGATTTCTCAGCACATGCCATCCCAAACCATGTGTATTGAGAAACTGATCCGAATGTACCCTGCCCCAAAAATTCTCCTCGCTTTGCTTCAGGATCAGAGGCCAAGATACACCATGGAAGCAGCCCCTGTGGTAAGTCATCATTCATAACATTCTGCCCTCTCCACTGGAGATAATCTGCTAGGTTAATCCGTTCTCCTGTTCTAGAGCCACCAGCACTACTCATCATCAACTGTTGAAGCTCTGCAATGCATGGATCCCATAAGTCTTTATTCTTCTGAATATCTTGTGCATGGAGTTGCTCTAATGTTGAATGAACAGATGCCCTTGTCCAATGATCAATGTCTTTTCTGAACAACGTTGTGCATGATTGCCAATCAACAATGACAGCAACAAATGCATTTATGTTATTCATTTGCACAAGTATTGATTTGAGATTTAATGCGTCAGCACTACACTCTTGCACAATCAAGTCTGCTTTCTGTACAATGCGGAACAACTCTTTGTAGATTGGATCAGCCAAAGTTGAACAAGTTTCCCCAATGAGATAAAATTTGCTGGTCACCATAGTTTTGACCATGTACTTGCACTGCAAGACATTCACTTGCAGTTTCGAATGTTGACCATTTGTTATGTTATCTAGGTGACATATTGTTGTTAAAATCATTTCCTTGAAGCCTTGTATGTTGACAGAGTTTAATGAAGTTGCTTGGAATATGAAAGTATCATCAGCACCTGCAAAAGCAGAACTTAAAGTATTAGACGCAATATCCCATCTATGTGAAAAACTCATCACAAACACACTATGTTAAGTTCTGCAACAAGTTTTAACGAACTTCTGCATGTGTGCAGAAAGAACTTCAGCTCATCCTGGGAAAGTTCTGGCAACTATGATCCACAACAGTGATTTTCATTACTTGAATCGCCACCATTTCCACTACTTCATGCACAAGCCAAGAAGATGAAACTAGCATGGAACATGTAGATGGAGTACCGTCTGAATGATAACCTTCCGAAGTATTCCCTGGATAACAGTCCATGTCCTCCACCTGTGCCATTTGACAATCAATGATAAATTGTAGAAGGTTCATATAGCTGTGATGTTCTTTACTTGGGGGCTTGCACACCTCCATGTGATTGGCATCATCAACCATGTACAAATTATTTCCTGCTGATCGTTGTGCCGAGGTAAACTCGACCAAAATTCCCTAGTCCAGACATAGAACCCAAATTGCACATGTCAGCACTAAACAATATCAAATCATCATGGGCGTTTGGATGCAAAAAATCCATTTCATCCTACGCATACATACCACTTGCTCCATTGGCTGGCCCTCACAAAAAGCATATATATTGATTTCGTTATCATCGACAATGCGATCAAAATCGACTGTTAACTGTTCCATATCTCGTTGCCAGGGTCGAATGTTAGCCATGATTCCACTATGCTGACTGTTGTTGCATCTCAACACCTTGTTCACATATTTGGGAATATTGCTTGATCCAGCATGTGGAACAGCATAGAAAGCCACCCCTCTAACATTCCTCAAAAACACTTCCGCAGGCTCCCTGTACCAGCGATCGGCAGCATTTCGACTGGTTGATGCTCTCTTTAGTTTTACAACTAAGCTCTTCAACACCAACCCTCCAAAACAATGACCTATTAATAAAATAGGATGATGCCATTCATACCTGCACAGAACATATTCATTTGCTAGGATGATTCTTCAGGGAGTAATTAAATTCTACATTTCATATTAGTTACGTCTGTATATATGTGACTGAAACATATCTTGTAGTGCACACCTCTGACATTAATCCAAAAAACGGTTCCACACTCTTCCTGTGTAACTAAAACCACTTTATTGGCCCAAGCGCGGTCCGTTCACATTGCCAGGTACAAGAGAGGTGACTCGTACCTACGATCCATAAGACTTGGGAAGAGGTAACTGGCAATGTCCGACACGTGATCATAAGGGGAGGTTAATACATGTGCATTGTATGATACGGAAATAATGCGCACACCATCATCCCCCAAATCAGACGGTAGCCAATCTTCAGGCCAACATACGCCATCATCCCCTCGTTGTGTCCATGTACTTTTCCAGGCATCCCCAGTGCAATTTACAGTGAACTGGAGCCCATGGAAAAACACCACATCCAATGTAGTCCTTTTCTTGGGTTCACAAGGCGGCGGCCATAGTTGATGCATTGGCCAATCACTCTGCAAACAGAATTCACATTCAAAACATTGCACAGCAACCAAATTCCAAACCACAGCACCAGTGAGTATCAAAATTTGATGAGGAACAGGTAACAATAGAATGGCCAGTTTAAATCAAAACGCTTGGAAATAAACCAGCATCACAGACTCGACGAAGATGGAAATACTCACAGAACCACCAGCCATGATGATCAAGATCCCTTTACATAAATCCTTGATATGGTAGAGCCCTGAATACCATGTGTCTTCATAGAGCCAATCATTGTTAAAGTGCCATTCAGCTCATCTTTAAAGAGCTGAAGGCAATCCAAAAATCCTTACTGCTTGAATAAGTGGATCTTATGTAACAGTATGTTCGAAGCCACCATACAAAACGTAGTTCAGCTCTTATGTATCCATTCTTTCAGTCACACAATAAGTGGAAGAACCAAAAGTAGGATGCCCTGTTGCAAACTGCTGAAGTCTGTAATCAAGCAAAAAATAGAAAGCTACTTGTAGACTATATAACCTAGCCACAAATACGTAGAGGAAACCACTCCCAAGAACTCTGCCAGAACATTATACCCAGAAACCGTGAGAAAACAGAACATAACGTTCTATTAACCTGTTGATTAGACCTGCTAACGTGATTACTAGACAGTTCCTGACTCTTAAACAAAGGACTACTCTCACATGATAAAAGAGTTCACAAACAATCAGACCCTGGACCCATGTTCAACAAAAAAAACCCAAAGATGAGTGAAGCACCCGGAAACCATGCATTCTATGAAAAATAGCTGAAATTCCTCACTCTTAAGCATAAGAAAAATGCAGTCATTGACAGATGACGCGCGAAAAAAAATTCACAGTAACTCAAATTTGGCACATATACAGGTTGAATCCACCTAATACGACGGAAATCTGCAGAATATCCTTCTAAACGGTTCAAGGTGCTGAGCAATACTAAGTAGAACTTCTTAGATCTAGAATGGGATTTCATGAACTCTCGAAACAAGAACAGCAAGACACATCCGAAAACAACTTATTGAATTAATCCGTCATCTGATTCCACGCGTTCAGCAAACAAACACTTCTCATCCAACAAGAAAGAATGCCTGTAGGAGTAGATCTACCAGAACACCACCAACAATAAACTTGCAGATGCTCTAGAAAATAAAGTTGCTTACAAGCTTGTAGCATACCAAAGAGATGTTCATCGCCTAAGAGAATGCTGGCTCCGGAGTCGAAAACTATTAACCAACTTTCAAAACATCAAGGGCTAGCAGATATAAAAGCTGCTTCTCATAGACAAGGAAAACCATCAAACAATAAACGAAAGATTCAAGATTCATGAAATGAAACAATTGTACTGACTAACAAGAAAATTACAATGGTTTTATGCTTCGAATGCTACAATCACAAAACTATGGTTTGCAAGAACTAACAAAACTACGGCTTGCGACGATTAGAAAAGCTTAAAGCTTCTATACGGACTTGAAAGCCAGGAAAGGTGGGACTAAAGAAGTCTTGACAATCCCTCCGAAATACATTATGTCCTAGCCCTCGCCTAACCCTATCCTAGCCGCCGTCTAATGGTAACCCTAACTGTCGCCTAACCCTAACCCTAGCCGCCGTCTAACCCTAACCCTAGCCGCCGTCTAACCCTAACCCTAGCTGCCGCTTAACCCAACCCTCGCCGTCGCCGTCTAACCCTAACCCTAATCACCTAGTTGTAACCCTAGCCGCCGCCTACCCTAACCCTAGTCACCACCTAGTCCTAACCCTAGCCACCACCTAGCGCTATTCTTAGCCGTCGCGAAGGCCTACGTAACTTTCACTTCCAAACCCTAGTCACCACTATCCAATCTTATATATAAATTCACTACGTGCGTGCGTCCGTCAGTGACACGACGGTTCCGCGTTTTAATCCGCCGGCGGAACCGGCCCGGACAGACGGATTCGGGAAACGGAATTCGGCCCGGACAGATGGATTCGGGAAACGGGATTCGGCCCGGACAGTCGGATTCGGAAACCAGGCAGCGAGCGCACCGTCACAGACGGACGACCGGGCCCGGCCCGGCAAAAACGGACGTAGTGAATGACTGGCTGTGACGGTGGCGAGCACGGGCGGGCAGGATTCGGAGCAAAAGGTTTGAGACTAA
>Ga0116230_10003984_pt1 | contig 14446 bp, 9 predicted proteins | sample S1TSphfallax_3_FD_88678 | JGI IMG/M metagenome (GOLD analysis project Ga0116230, IMG submission 88678) | Host-associated microbial communities from peat moss isolated from Minnesota, USA - S1T2_Fd - Sphagnum fallax MG | ecosystem: Host-associated > Plants > Peat moss > Unclassified | place: USA... | reverse complement strand
GAGTTCCTTATATCATTGAAAAATTCTTAGAACGTAAATGTCTAAAATGGGTTTGTATGACCCATTTGGACACTTCAAACACAACTTTTGGCCAAAAGAAAGGCCGGGAGTCAAATTGGCAATTTGACTCCCGACCACTAAAAGTCGGGAATCGCCTTGATTTCCTCGTGTGCAGGTGGCATGCGACATACCGTTGGAAAGTCTTGATAAGGGCTACAACTTTGCTTCAAACCTCATCTCAATCGGAGGTTTGCACGCAAAGTTGTGGACCCCCAAAGTCGCGGGAGTCCCAACTGTGGGAATTTTGGGACTCCCATTTGAGAGTCTTAGGACAAAATGACATTTGGGCGCTAGTCACGTGGCCAAGCACAAAATATATTATAAGGGTTTAGCTTCCCCCAAGTCTGGTCTGTGGTGACTCTTGTGAGTCCAAGTTTGCCCGTGGTTCGTTTTAGCACCGAAAGTGCTTTAGTTATACACTAACCAACTTGTTGTTTGGTTTTGTCTTAGATAGTGTGAAATGAAGGTCTAGCAAAAAATGCCTTATGTTTTGTTATATGCATACATGGGAGGTGCTAGGAACAAACAAGGTATTTAAAAATTGTCACAAATTGTTGTTTTTTTATTGGATGTAGATGTCAACATGTTGGCTTGTGCATCTTTTACCATTCATTCTTCCTTCATTCAAAGTCCAAATAGACCTCATATGGATGTTTACTATCTATTCTATAATTTTTACCATCAATGATGCATGTTAGCTCTAAATTTTCAAAAAACTTGGAATGTTAAAAGATCCCTATAATTGTAGAGACTTGCAATTTCAACAATGAGGATTTTCCATTCCTTAACATAATTTCTTTTCTTTTCCCAAAAGATTCAGCTTGAAGTCCATGCAACTCTACTAAAAGTATGGCCACACCTAATATTTGAAAGTTATAATTAACATCATTTTAATATTAACAAAATGTCACATCACTATTTTTTACATTGCAACTTATCATCAAGTTTTAAAACATTATTCTAACATGTTTACACCTAATGATAAACAATAAGTAACATTAAGTTATATGCTTTAACATTTACAACAGAGTCCACAATTGAAATAATGTTTGTATTTTACACTTTCATTTTATTTCAATGCAGAAGAATACTTAGAGCATTTGGTGTTGATCCTTGATGGAAGTTCTTGGTGTTTTGGTCATCTTGAGTAGAACAAAAAATTAAAAATAGTAAAACTCGATGTAATGAATGAAAGAGAATTGTATAGGAGAAGGATAAAGCACAAGTCCACATATATAAGTAGAAGAAATAAAGAGATGAAAAAAAAGAAAAGTGAGAGATAAGAGGTAAGAGAGATGAAGAAAGAAGGGAGAGGCAAAGAGAGAAGGGGGTGGAAGATCTTAGAGGATGGAGAGAATGAAAGATGGAGGAGAGAGAAGAAACAAACCCCCAAAAAATGGGAGAGAGAAAAAGAATGGAACAATAAACAAGGATGATGTTTAATATTGAATTAAATTGTCATTTTTTGAAATTCTAGTTAACATCAATGTTAGGCTTTGAAATTTATGTTTTTCAAAGATTTGATGTTGGTTAACAATGGTTATTAACATCGTCTTAACATTGAACACCATGTCACATGTCAATTAGGATTAATGTTAATTAACATTTTAGGTGTGAACTAGTGGTTAATTTAGTTTCCTTAGCATTAGCTTAACACTAAACTTAACATCACGTGTGACCATGCTTTAAGTGGAGCTTTTAAAATTTTAATATATTCCATGACTATTGGGTAGTTATGTTATTGTGGCTCCCTCCTCCCACTTGGGACTGTTTTGGTCAAATGTCAATTAAAGTAAACATTTGTTTTTCTTCATCTAGTTTTTCCACTTCACTTTCTTCTTTCATCATCATCACAATGATAGTTTACACTAATTATAGTTAGTCTTGTTGTAATCTGAGAAATTCCTTTGATGTGTTGTTTGATTTCCTTAACAAACTTGCTAGTTGAACTGGAGTCATTCTTGCCAGCTTCAATTTGGTTGGTACTCCTTTACTAAAAGTGTCTTCACAGTACACATGAATAGGCATTTGCAAAATCACTTCACAAAATCTCAGAATCCAATAACAATAAAATCATATTTTTCTACCCAGCATACTTTCATGTCCACATAGGTTTTGGTAGAATCAACATAGCCCACAACTAGTTTGTTCATTTCTTATTTCACTTGAGTTGCTCTATTAGCCCCTGATGTTCATGTAGTGTTGAGGTTTGTGGCCACACACCTAGCAAATCCAATCTGCAACTCTCCAATTCAAGGAACTTGGAAATCAATGTTTATGGTCTATGGCATCTGCACCACTAATAGGTAAAAGTGTGCTATAGTCACCAAATTTGACCTCAGTTGAAAATACATTACAAATTGAGGACAAGATTGTGTAATGAACATGAAAAGAATTTATCGGTGAGGTCTGGATCAGAAAGCCTGGACATTAAGCTTGGCATGTCACTATTGCACCATTCGAGATTCAATCAAACTCCCAGACTCAATTACAAAAGTATTTTTTTGGACTCTCATTTCTCTAAATGTTATTCATTAAGTGTTTTCTCCCTTCATAGTTCAGTAGTTAGATACATCTGCTCTTAGAGGCTGTTCATTCCGACAAAGTAAAAAACCGTTGAGCAGAGCGGAATCCATTACCACATGCTTACAATACTGTAAAGCACTGGCAGAGTAGTTCTAGTGCATCTGGATGCCACACTACCAAGCAGAACTTTTCCTCCACACAATGGGGCAGTCAGGTACCTCATTAGCATCCCAGGAAGACTGAAGAGCAACCAAGATCTGATTTGAGATTGTGACACAAGTTGTGAACATGGAGGCTAGATTTGAGAAACATGAGAATTCTCTTTCAAGGTTACCAACCCTGGGACATTTTTTCTGACAGTTGCAATAGTTTGCTATAAAAATGTGCCTGCTTGGCACTCTTGAACATCCAAAAGTCTTTTATACAGAAGGATTCCCAATTGCACTGTTTTACAACAGCATCATGTGCTTCCAGCTTTCATAAACAATCTCTTCCCCACTATTGCTCTGGATGCTGGGCCACCTCTCTAAAAGGATAGAAAGATCGGAGAAAAGGCTCCAAGGATACATAGACCAGTGCCTATAGTTCCTCTCTTGGCCCTCTTTATAGTTTGTGGCCACAATCAACAGCAAGCAGTGTCTTCTAAGGATAGTCTCTCCTCTCAACAACAGAGCTGGCAGGGAAGATATGTGAGGACTCTGCTGCAACAGGTACATCAAGTCAACCTCTCACTGGTTACTACCTAATTCTTTTACCAAAACTCATTGATGCAATGACTAAGTGGGAGAAAGGCTCCTGTAGGAAGGCTTCCAGAACCACTGCCATTGTGTTTGCAAAACCTGGTGAGGCACCAGTTTGGCATTGGCAGGATAGAACTGTTTCCCACATAACTTCACAACCTCGCAAGCTCTGCTACCTTTTCAGGTGACAATTCCTTGAGAATGACTGTGAGTCTATACAATGGATGTACCATCCTTCCTGCCCATTCCCTTTCCATGGATCCTCAACCACTTGAGATACTTGTCCTAATTTCCAACAAATGCCTCAGCTAAAACATGCATGACCCAATCACTATGCCATTCAAAGAATAAAAACTTTCTCATCTGTTTACATTGCCTATAATCAACCATCGTCAACTAGAAATCTGAAAATGAGGAAAAGAGTTCAGACACCATCCAGGAGCTTTGAACAGAACTAAATGAACCAGACAGACTCTCAGACAACCTATCTATAAAATAATAGAGTGTGCTCTGCTTGATCAAAGAACAGAAAAAATTGGATTGAGAAGATCCAAAGTTGGGAGGAATTGACACCGATAGTGTGAAGCGACATGCCCACAATCAGATGATCCTTGTGAGAGCATAGTTGTGAACCACGTTTGCCTATGCAGACTAGACAACCTGTGTAATTCGAAAGGAAAATCATTGAAAACGTGCTTGTATGTGAGCTTACACATTAAGAGTTTGCAGGGAACACTTTGCAATTATGAAAGACACCACCACAAAAAGTGCATCTCTCTGGTATTTGGTCTTCTGTTATGCATGAGCTGTTTCAGATTCTAACCTGTCGCAAACATTTTAAAGATATACTGGATGAATATCAACAGATCCGCAATACTCATATTTTGTTCCATACAACACCGGAGGTGAAGTACTAAATGTACCTTGGCAAACAAGCTTAGCAGTCTGAAAGCATCATCTACTCGCATTCCCTGCGAAAGGTCGTCTACAGATTCACCTTCTTTGGGCTCTACTAATTCAAAAAATCATCACACTTTAGCAAAACTAATGAGCTTCACAAAAATAGGGTACTTTACACCACATCCTTTATGCAGTGGCTGATATCCTACTTGAGAACACAATAATTCCTCCGCACAGTCTACCCCTTTCAGAGTGTTCTCAGTGTCTATTAATGAGGCCATCATCAGGTTCGCAACTTTAGGGTTTCGGGTTTAGAGTACCAACAGACTGCTTGATCATGGTCAGCACAGCTTGAGACGACTTTTTGGCCAATACAGCCGTGGGACATCCATCAACAGAGCTTCCAGGTGCTGCTGGAGCTTGAGCTTTCAGGACTGTTATTCTACTCAACGGATCTTCGTCATTTCTCCCAAAAAAGTGCGACAATCGATTCCAATTCAGGAGAAGCTCGAATTTCCATTACCTTGTTAACTCTTAAAACCTTAACCCGAAATTGCAAACTCTGAGCCTAACTCTAATTCGCTGGTTAATTGTAAAGTCTAATACACCGAAGAAAGTTGTCCATGGATATACATACGATGAGTGCAATGGGTAGCCCTGAAAGGTTCTGCCGGGATTTGAACCCAGGCCCGCTGGATTCAAAGTCCAGAGAGCTAACCACTACACCACAAAACTATAGTCACGTAAGCCATATTGTACTGCACACAGATACCGTATCATTTACTCAATGCCATAATACAGGTATTTTTCCCTCCTTTTTTCCAATTTTTGTGATGTAGCCAAACTGGCGCTCATCAACAAAAAGAAGATTTAGCCAAATTTGGCTATAGACCAGATATGAAAGTAAAAATGCTTTAAAGAATCCTTTTGTATTTTGGCTATCTGCTGGATCCTGTTTTAGAAATCTGGTAATTTTTTCTTTAGCCAGATTTCGAAATTTAAAGAAAAAACAGTGAACCAGCACCCACCAGTGATCCACTGGATCCCCCTTATTACTCAGGTGTGGATGAACCTGAACTGAGTTAATATTTGGTTTCACCTTGGTAACCAATTTTTGTAAGAAATAGGTCTCATATATAGGTAGATAAGTAGGAGAATAGGTATCTACTAGGTAAGTAGATAGGTTATACATAGGTAAGGGCTGTTTTTACTACCTATTTACTAACAACCCAAAAGCTGGTTGTTAGTAAATAGGTAGTTTAAAAAAGCAACTGAGCTAGCCACCATGGTTAACTAGGGAACTGGACCCAACAGAAAACTGTCTCCTGACCACTTACCATCCATCCTTCACAGTGCGCTGGTGGGTGCTGGTTCACCGTGACAGGCTTTTTGTGGCAATTTTTTGTAGGAAGGGACACACCCCTTTGCAGTAAGTATTATGCAGAAGTGACACAATTTCCCAAGTCATTTCTATGCTCAATGTCCATTCACCCAGTTATTTCTTGCAAGCACACAAGGTTCTGTGACCAGGATTTCAGAGACCAGAGACACAAGCTGGTGTTGTGGAAATTCATCTTAATCTTTGGGTAGCCTTCTTGGTCAGTGGTGGTCAAATCTCTTACAGAAACCTACTGCTTGGTGACTCAAATGCTGAAAGGCCTGTTTCCGGTTATGGAATTTTAGACTGTAATTTTCAAGGCATGCATTTCAGCCAAATGGAATGGTGAATGTCAGTGGCAGTTGCAATTGCAGCCTGTGCATCGGTGTCACTGTTCAGGTCCTGGTGGTACCTGTGTATTAGTGGCAATTGTGGTCCTAATGATCATTAACATAGTCAATTGTAAAAGGATCAGCTCATCAGCCCAGATTCGAGACTAACCCTCTCTCTCTCTCTCTCTCAACAGGCTTCCCCAAACAGGTGAATTTATATGAAACTAGTGGGTACCCGTTAATTGCTTCAACCAATTAATAACGCACGCACGCTCTCAGGACCTCGGTTTCAGGACCTCAACGTGAGGTTTCAGGACCTGGCTCTCAGGACCTGGGTTTCAGGCCCTCGATGCGAGGTTTCAGGACCTCGAAAGCTCTCCATCCTACGGTCGTCTTATCTTTTTCCCGTCACTTTTCTCTACATCCAGTGGTCACAGACAGACGCACGGACTAAGTGAATTTATATATAAGATACAATCAATTTTGTGGGTGATTGAATGAGAACATACTGTGACTGGACAGAAAGTCACTCTAATTGGTGTGAACACAACAAGTTTTAGGGTTATGTTTTTTTTGTTTGATTGTTGTCAATGGCCGTCAACTTTTTGCGCACTTGCGATGAAAACTTATTCTATTTCTGCTGCAAGGAATGCATGGGTAGGCGACCTTGTTTGTGTGTTATGGAGGACAAGAGTTACATTGAACGATGGATGGTGGAGGGAGTGACTACATTGAAGAAGGTTTGTGGAATGGACGGTAGGAGGTAAGAATAAGAGGCAGTATGAAGGAGAAAGGTGGGGCAAGTTCTTTTTAGTATGCAATTTTCTTGTTGTGCAATTTTTCAAACTACTAGGCTAGTTTTTGATGAACTTTGTTGCACTAATGACTTAACAGAGTAGTTGTTTAGATCAATGTAAAGCTAGATATGAAGGGTTGATGTTGAGGTATGATGAAGAATTGAGGGGTCCGAGCCATAGAACTAAGGGGCATATAGAAGTCAAGGAACATCCGAGAATGGGGAGATTGAATTGCAATATCTTAGATCTATGTTATAAGCAATTGACAAAGTGAGTACCATAAACCTCAAAGGGGTGTCCTTAAGGTGGGTAGAATGAAACGAACAAGATCAAGAGTGAAAAGGACACTTGAAGAGAAAAATATGTCATACATTTCTTGCATAGGAATCTAATCTACTAAGTGGCTCTAGACAAGCTTGGTACCTACTGCTCAAAGTCAAGTTCTGTAGAAGCATTTAGATTCAAGGGTCTCGAGGATTTTAGGTTTTCAGCTAAGAGAAGTGGAGGTACACTGCATTGTTGCATTCAATGGGAAAGTGGTTAGCGGCTCACATGGTCTGAGTGAACCTTGAGAGTTCTAACCTCAAAGGCCATACTTTAATAGATTCTTGATTCTTTGTAATATGCATTGGAGTTGGGTAGTTAGTAAGTTGGAAATTCAGACATATGTAACAGGCCTGCCAATTAGAAGATACGAGAGTTGATTCTTTTAAAACCAGTGAATGTCAGCAAAAGCCCTCATTAACATTGGTACAACAGTAATTCAAAAAGTGTTATGTGTTGTAGGGTGCCAGAAGTCCTAACTTTGTTTAAATCTGTTGGATGTAATCAGGTTTGTTATTTTTATTTTCCTCTTTAACTTTTTGGTTACAATATATGGATCATTAAAATATGCACCAGTGGAAGACTACCATAGGTGAATGTAAAATCGGCCAAAGGAAATGAATGCAGTTAGTACAAAAGAACTTCTCTTCCAATCTGCCATTTGTCCCATCCATATTTTCTCAATTGACACCCATGCATGTTTTGCATTCGTAACCTCACATAACATGGCATGTTTTGCATTCATAAGCTCATAGAACATGCCAACTAACATGTTACATACACCTCTATACCCCTAACATGTTCAAAACGTGCATAACATGGGCCAAAAACATGCCTAGCATGACGAGGTGAAAAAAATAAGGCAAATGGGCAAATTGGAGGGAAAAATCATAGCACCACTTTTGCACTAACTGCATTCATTTCCGTTGGCCATTTGAGATTTTCCACTATCATACTAGAAATTGCAATATCTATGTGCCAGTTTTTCATCTATAACAACTTTTTTTATTAGATTATTATAAGTTACCAAGCTGGCTACAATCAATAAGAGGGATGTATATGTGAACCATTTTCTTGAACAAAAAATTGGCTAATAAGGTTTTACGTGGTAATGTAATCGACTACCATTGTTTTTCCAAATGCAAGTTTTGGGCAATTTTCAAACCAACTTTTGCAAGCATTTGGCAATTAACGTCTCAAACACATATAGAAACTCCATTTCACAACTAATGAACATATCACATGGATCAAGTACATTTCAAACAAAGACCAATTTCTAATCACAATCAAGCGGTTTAGTTGCCTTGCCTTCGAGTAAAGATATGGCCAAAAAGCAAAAAGGATGCACAATGTAGTGATTATTACTCTAGTTTCAAAGCAATTTATGCATTGTAGGTATTTTGATAAAGATCCAATTCCGGACACAACCAACCACATTAGTTGCTTTGCCTTCTAGTCTTGCTACTCACACTAGTCTGTAATTTAAATCAATGACTCATGTAAGTGTCAGATGAAAAAATCAAATTGTTTAACGAGTTATACCCCAATCTCAAAAGAGATTTTGTTCAATGCCTAGCAATATTCCTACTCCCACAATCTAATTCAACCCCAACCATGTCAAAAGTACAACACTCAAGCTTCAAGATGCAAGAACCATAACATACAAGCAAAAGCCCCAAAGCCTTGCTCCTTGCTCCATTGGATATGCTTGTTAACAAACACAATTGCATTGAGCTCATAAAGAATGTGTCAATAATGAGTAGTTTGTGAATTTCAACAAAGAAAAAAGAGGACAAATTATGCTTGTTATGTAATTCACTTTATAAGTTAAAACAATGAAAAGTGCATTAAAAGAAAGGGGACTAACTTGTGCCACTTCCAACCACTAGTTGTTCCCACCAACAAGGCATCTTCCTTCAAGATCAACACAATATCATACATATGTGCTTGTCCATTGGGTGATGCCCTCCTCAAAAGGGATATCATAATGACAAACACAACGTTATTTCAAAAGATCATTATGAATTCATTTTTTCTTATAATTCATCCATATTTTTAAATATGATTCCCATTAATGTCTATTACAACATGGGCAACTAAAAACTTAATAATGTTAACATATGGCTTTACATTTAAACTTCATCTAAAATCCCAAAAAACTCTTACTATGATATCCAAATAGTCCTTTTAATTACGTTGTCACTTGAAAAAATACCTAATATTATAAACCTTATTATATCATCAATTGTCATTTATTATTTCAATACATGTGCACCAACAATTGGTAAGTTTTTTGTTGAAAATAAAGTTTTAATAAAATCAAAAGTTTATTAGATTTTCATTAAAACCAAATTTTCTTTACTAAAATTGAGTATTGAATTTTCCTTACCAAATTTCATGTTACCAATTTTTATGTACCAAAATTGAATTTACTACCGATTTAAACTAAGTTATTTTAGGATTTTTTTTTTAGGATAGGGCTAAATGCTTATTCCATTGTTTTCTGATTTTCTTTCCTGAAAATATTTAAAGTTCTATACCTTTGAGGATTGTATAAGGGAATATTTTCTAGAGTAAATTACCATTTTCCTACTATACTTTTGTACATATAATTATATGTGTTGTTTTATCTTTATATGTTGTGAGTATTATATATTTTTGTATCCAAGGTTTTCTTCCTTGTATTTGTTTTAGGTTTGTTTCTAAAGAAATTTTATGAAGATGTTTTATTAAATTTTGACAAGCCTTTTGTGTTTAAGTTTTTTGTTTATCTAAGGAGAGTAAGAAGGTTTTATCTTTTGCTCTTTTATTTGATTCCTTTCAAAACCTAGTAATTCATTAAGTGGCCCAAACATTTGGCGACAATACCATGTGGTGCACCCCCAAACTCCTTAAAGGACCCAAATGTGGGTACAAGAATGAAACAATGGGAAAAATAAAATAAAATTGAGGCATGCTACTTAATTTGCAACACTTTGGGGATAGGAAGGTGTGTTGGAGCTCCAAGATGGGACTAGGCTGAACTCACAAGCAAAAGTTCAAGATGAGATCAACATGTATAACTCAGAAAAGAGGGCAGTTAGTGCAAATTGAATGAAAGTGGTGCAACAAACTTAGTAAAAACAACCTTAAGCATAAGCTTTACACATCCCATAACCTTTAGGAGGAGGCACCACTCCCCTCTCGTCCCTATAGTATATTTTGTGCCTCTCTGCAACAACTATATCCAAATGTCACTTTCCCCTGGGACTCCCAAGTGGGACTCTTATTGTCCAAAACTTTGTACACTCATATCTTTCTCAATTTAAATTTTTTTCTAGCATGCAAGGGCATTATCTTATAACATTCAAAAAGAAATTTTCAATGGTGTATAGCACGCCCAAATCGAAACCCATTTGACCCCTTCTTTCAAGGGATTTGTGGTCAAAAGTCAAATTCCCAATTTGACTCCCACCCCTTCATTTGATCATAATTCATGCAAATCATGTCTAAATGAACAATGCGAGGAAAATTTAAGCATATGCGCTTCAAAACCTTTATAATGGTATCATGGGGGCCCAATTTGGTGTTTGTTTGCCTTTCCAACCAAGGCTATGAACATTTGCAACTCCCGCACGAATGCAATTCCGAAATGGGAATGCACTTGGGAACCATTGGGCTTCATCCTTTGCACTCTCCCCCATTTATGAGAGTGTGTTTCACACCTAAACACATTTTCATCCTCATGGGCCCTTGCATTTCACACTTAATCACAAACCCAATATTAAGGTTGCAACACCATGGATATTGAATCCAATTTTTTTGGTTCATTATTGTTCTTATTTAGACAAATATTGGTTTGAGTTGTTTGACTATACCAAAACAAACCACGAATTTGTTATTGTTGTTTGACAAAAAAAAATTAAAAACCAAATTAACTCATATATTACAATTTTTTTATTGTCATTTACAATATGCCAATAACAATTTTAAAAAATATGAAGAAAAAAATGGAACAGGTTTTGCAAGAAAGTGCCAAAATAGGGCACGCAAATAACCTGGAATGACTGGATCAACCAAAGATCGACCTAGAGGAAGCTAAGACTTTTCATGTTGGGGAGCAAAACAAATTAAAAGACATTATCGAAAGTATTGAACTAAGAATTGTACGTCCTATGGAAAACCATCCACCAAAATTACGACACATCAAAACCAAACTAGAAATTTAACAAGAATCAATTTGGGACCCTACCAAAAATAATTTTTTTTTGGTACCATAACATCGTGGTGACAAGTCCACACGCCAAAAAAAGTGAAATTGATCAACTGCAAAGGCAAATTGATGAATTGCACTAGTTTTAAAGGAAGGAAGCTTCTAATGAAATATGAATCACATAATCCTCAAGGATGAGTATTTTAAATGAGGAGGTGTTCCATCAAAAAGTTATGGTAACCCTTATTTTTAACATTCGTGTTTTCTGCTCGTGCATTTTTTGTCAAAGTTTGGATCACCACATAGACAATTGTCCTTATCAATCTAATCGAGTCTTGCTTACACAAACAATACTAGTTAATTATAGACCTTGTTTGATGTTCAAAATTTGATTTTTTCTTCAACATTACCATATGTATATTGTAAAGAAACAATTCTTCCACATGTCTTTGTTTCCTTTACTGGAAATGTTATGGAGCAAAATTTGGTAGGTTTTCCAAATTCAATGTATCCTAATGTTGGACCATATATACCATGTTTTAGTTATGGTTAAAGTGGCATAGGGAATGCTCCTACAATGTGGCTTCCAATGTCTAATCTGTTACCTAATTTCATAACACCACCAAAGCCAATTTTGGGGAGCCTTCAGATGAAGACAATGATTCATTTGAAAGAAAACACAACCCTAGGATGCCAAGAATTGTTCCTATTAGAAAATCATGCCATGAATGAAAAGGCAGACCATCCCCGATTGGAGATGTTGATGGGTTTCCTACCAGTGGAGGAAATGTACCTACAAGCAATGATGGTGGCAGACCTTTTGGCGATGGTGGTAATAGGCCTCTAGGAGGCGACAATGGTGGTCTTCTAAGAGGTGGCGATAGTGGACCCCTAAGTGACTAAATCCAATAACATACACTACAAAACCAATAGGACCATGGATAGGGCCTACCTAGAATCCATGATACCCTCCATGGTATCATGTCCAACCACGTATAGCACCAAATCCTCCATCAAGTAAAAAATCCTTACCCTACCCCATTTACATTGTGGGAACAAATCAAGGTGTCCATGTACAAGTTTTTCACAAGGCCATTAAGGCCAATGGTGAAAAGAATGGCACAAATATCATCAATATGTTTTGTTTTTACTTTCACTACAAGAAAACGCGACTTTTTGACTAGGAAAATTGGTCAAAAAGTCCCCAATTGTGACCATGTTCAACTTGACCAATGTGCCATTTTGGACCCGACTTTTTCGATTAGTGTCTTTTTGACCAATAGCTCTTTGGCCAATTTGATTATTAATTTTCACTAGTTGTCAATCTAACAATTGGTCAAAATGGCCATCCTTACAAATGGCTAGATATATGCCACTTATCATCCTAACATTTCATCTTTGATTGCGACATGGCATTATATGGTGCCATCCCTTGTTGACATTTTTATCTATTGTCAATTCATCCATCAACACTTTCATCCACGTGTCATCAATATGTGGCCTTTCAAATTGCCATGTGTCAATACATATTGGGTGGATGCATGGTAAGGTGGACCAATTTTGTAGTAATGTAGTCCATTTTTCTACCACCTAAATGTGGTTCTAATTACTATATTGTTTTGCACATTATGGAATTGTTAAATGGGACTCATTTTGAAATTATAGACTTCAATATTTATGTAATGAAATTGATTGGTATACAAAATATATAAAATTATAGGAGTTATATACTTTTGAAACTAAAAATCAAGGTATGTAACGCTAGCAACATTTAAATGAATGGACTTTGGTTTGGTTTTATGATGGACTTCAAAAACATTTAGGGAATTGGTTTTTATTTTTAAATGTAATAATGAAATCAAGCTTGAAATGATTTGATTCATATCCAATGAATTTTATGATCTATGGACTTTTATTCAATGAAAAACAAGCACATTTTCTCAAAAGTCCATTTCATCTTGAAAAAACAACATGATTTATTTTGAAATTTTGCATGTATGTTTTAATTAATGAGCTCTAAAAGAATAAAAGTTTTAATGGAAAGAATTCGCTTGGAATCAATGCATTATTTCTACCTAACTACAAAAAACATTTCGAGGCTCAAAAAAATACAAAGGAAATGGACTTTCAAATTTGTAAATTCTTGTCATTTTTGGTCCACCCTACCATGTATTTACCCTATTAACATCCCAAATTTCCATGTGTCATGCATAATGTATGACACATGTCTTCTTATTAATGCATCTAATTGTGCCACATGTCATCATCTTCATTGTCCAATTGTGGCCTTCTACATCATTACAAAGTCATGGCCAATTTGACCAATTTTGGTCTAATAGACCATTAACCTATTTGATTACTTTTTGTTGTTTTTTTGGAGGCTTAAGTTTTCTAGAATGCTTTTGGTTTAAATGTTTTGTTGAGTTTCAAACCAATTTTCAAACCAACTTAAATTGTGTTGTAATCATGTCGACCATTTTTGCTCTATAAAGACTATGCATTAGATTGGTTTCCTTGACCAACAATGGTTCATAATAATGTTACAACTCTTATAAAATTAATTATGTTTGTTCTTCACCCACATACATGATATATGCATACATTCATGTGTTTGAAACTTTGAAACATGAAATTACTTCCAAATTTACTATCTAGTTCAACAATAAAGTTCCAATTCATAATTGTAAAAGGTCTAAAAGGTGCAAATTTTTTAACGTGTACCAAAATTTTATCATAGTGTCACCATTTTCTATCTTTCTTACCTAGTCCTTTTTTACCATGTAAAGACACATTTATGAATGATTACGATGGAATCTATAATTTTAATAATATAAACTATAGTCCTTTTTAAAAAATTGACAACTTTTGATTCATTGTTTTTTATGGGGATCAAAATATAGGGTAAAAAAGGACTGAAATAAGGACTAGGCCCTTTTCGTCATGTGTGGTACACCTTAAAGGATTTTCACTCTAAACTGTCGCAACCCTAACTTGGCCAAGTGTGGGGGTGAAGCCCAACACTTAGAAGAGTTGGGGATTTGGAGTCCTCCGGGACTCCCGAATGTTTAGAGCTCGACAGCAGGGCCCGAAACACCTCGCATTGGGGTGTTCTTGGTGTCATTGGAAAGGTCTTGAAGCGTAGATATCGAAAATGCCCTCGCATTGGGCATTTGGACATCTGTCGCCCAAGTTATGGG
>Ga0116230_10003983_pt1 | contig 14447 bp, 15 predicted proteins | sample S1TSphfallax_3_FD_88678 | JGI IMG/M metagenome (GOLD analysis project Ga0116230, IMG submission 88678) | Host-associated microbial communities from peat moss isolated from Minnesota, USA - S1T2_Fd - Sphagnum fallax MG | ecosystem: Host-associated > Plants > Peat moss > Unclassified | place... | reverse complement strand
GCCGAGCGCGCTATTGGTGGCGCCGAACGTGCCGGACCCATGCATGTACAGCCCATCGCCGCTGCCGATGTCGATGTCGCCGGTGCTGACCGTGATCCCACCGGAGATGCTGTTGGCGCTGCCATCCAGCGCCAGCGTGCCGCCGGTCTGCAGCAGGCCGCCGGCAAGATCGGTATCGCCGGTGACCGTCAGCTCACCGCTCTGCAGTTCGAGCAGGTCGTTGCCGCTGACCAGGCCGGCCACGCTGTCGGTCTCGTTGAATAAAATCCCGTGCCGCGCGGCGCTGGTCAGCGTCACGTCATCGGTGGCACCTGGGACCGCGTCATTCGACCAGTCCGCCGCGGTGCTCCACGCGCCAGAGCCGTGATATGTCCAGGTAACGCTGTTGCTCATCTCATCCTCATCGGTCGGCGTTTCGCGGTCTGCCCGAAGGCCAACGCACGGCACGGCCAAACGATCCAGGTTCGGAAAGCAGCATGCCCAGTGACGTACCCTTCGGAAATCAGGGTCGGCATGACCTTCCGTTAACGATTTGGAAATTATCGGCGGCCGCGGCTCCGGTCAAGGCAATCATTGGCAACATTATGAGTGACATCCTGTCGTTGTATTGCACCTGCGCGCCGGCACCACCGGCAATCGCGAACCGGAAAATTATTTTGCCGAATCCGGGAAAACTTTTGCGGTGGCCGTCGAATAGATTGATGTGATCATACCTACTGAAGACTCATTCTGGCCGCGCGGGACCAGCGCGCGAACCGGCAGCCCCGTGGCGCGCGTGCTCAGGCTCCGGCAACCGTTCCGATGGGGCCGATGGTCGTGCTGACCGAACCGCCGGCGCTTCGGACCGCGAAGGTACCCGCCGATCCGGATTGCCGAACCTGGCTTGACGAAGCCGGGATGCGCCGGTTCATCGAGACCAGCGCGGCGCCGACCCCGCCGGAACTGCTCCAGCCTACCGGCGCCGGCACGGTCGATGACCTCTGGTTCCGGCAGATCCTGGAGGCTCTCCCGGTCGCCGTCTACACGGTCGACCCCGCCGGGCGCCTGACCTTCTTCAACAAGGCGGCGGCGCGGCTGGCCGGCCGCACGCCGCGGCTTCATGCCGATACATGGTGCGTCGCCTGGAAGCTCTTGCGCCGCGACGGGACCGACCTGCCGCGCGAGGACTCGCCGCTCGCTTTGGCGTTGCGGGACGGCAGGTCAGGCGAGGCGGTGGAAGCGATGGCGGAACGCCCGGACGGCTGTCAGATTCCGCTCCTGATGTTCCCGACACCGATCCGAAATGCCGAGGGTGACCTGATCGGCGGGATGAACCTGCTGCTCGACATCACGGATCAGAAGCTGGCCGAGGCGCGGATCGACTATCTGAGCCGGCATGACCTGCTGACCGGGCTGCCCAATCAGGCGGCGTTCGAGCGCCACCTGGAAACGTTGCTGGACGATCCCTCGGATCAAGGCAATTTCGCCCTGGTGAGCCTCGACCTCGACGGTTTTGCGCGGGTGAACGATCTGTTCGGCCGGCAGGTCGGCGACCAGGCGATGCGCGCCCTGGGCCTGCTGCTCAACCGGTTGCCGCCGAGCATCCGCTGCTTCCGGCCCGGCGGCGACAACATTTTCATGACGATCCCGGGTTGCCCGGACGAGGCGCTGGTTAGGCAGATTATAGCCGAACTCGCCGCCGGCTGGGGCGCCGCCCTCGCCGCGATTCGCCCCGCTTTGCGCGTCACGTTCTGCGCCGGCATCGCGTTCCACCGGCAGGACGGCGCCGCGGCACCCGGCCTGGTCGCCAGCGCCAAGGCGGCCCTGTTGCGCGCCAAGCGGACTGGACGCGGCGCGATCCGCTGCTACGACCTGAAACAGGACCAGCTGAATCGCGACCGCCAGCTGCTGAACGACGATCTGCGCGCGGCGATCGGGACAGAGCAGTTGAGCCTGCATTATCAGCCGATCGCCCGGCAAGGTGGCACGATCACCGGGTTCGAGGCGCTGATCCGCTGGACCCATCCGCAGCACGGCCGGCTTTCGCCCGAGTTGTTCATCCCAATCGCCGAGGATAGCGGCCTGATCATCCCGCTTTCGGCATGGATCCTGCGGACCGCCTGCGCCGAGGCGACGACCTGGCGCGACAGCCTCGGCGTCTCCGTCAACCTGTCGCCGGCGCAGTTCGAGCAGGCGGACCTCGTGGATCTCGTGCGGGCCATCCTGGCGGAAACCGGGCTGCCACCGGAGCGGCTGACGCTGGAGGTGACGGAGAGCCTGCTGATTTCAAACTACGCGCGGGCGATGGGCGTGCTGCGCGACCTGAGCGCGCTCGGCATCGGCATTTCACTCGACGATTTCGGCACCGGCTACTCCTCGCTTTCCTACCTGCATGAATTTCCGCTGTCGCAGATCAAGATCGACAAATCCTTCATCACCACCCTCGGGCTCAGCCGGCGCTCGGAGGCGATCGTGCGCTCGGTGATCGACCTCGGCCACGCGCTCGACCTGCGGGTCGTCATCGAAGGGGTCGAGCGGCAGGATCAGTTGAATTTCATCGAGACGACGGATTGCGATCTGGTGCAGGGCTATCTGATCGGCCGGCCGCTGAGCGGCGCGGAGACCCGCCGCCTGTCGCAATCGACGGCCATGCCCGAAGCTGGAACGAGAGGCTGAGTTACGCTCTCGGTTGCGGCACCAGCGCGCTGCAACCTCAAGCGATCAGGCTCTGACTGATCGTCACAGGCGCGGGCGCCGTCATAGTCACAGAATTGTGTTCCGCAAACGCGCGGTGAACGGGCCTGAAAATCAAAAAATGTTTTTTCGACAATAGGTTGCGACGGCGGGATGACGCTTGCGAAACTGCTTAATCAAAGGTATCGAAAATTCGAACTTGGGATTTCGCCATTGGGCTTCGAGGATTCGACCACGTACCAAAGCCTGGCCAGCGGTACGATCCTGGTGACCATCCGGCGCATGGAGTATTCCCGATTTCGCTACGTGCGTTCCGGCAACGCGAAGTCAGCCGGTCTGTACCTCCTGGCGCCTGAAAAATTCGACTTTTCCGTTACCGGCCCGTTGATCGCCGTCTCGATCGAATGGTCCGATCGCGACGCGGCGTATTGCGTGACGGAGCACAACCCGTTCAGCTACCACGATGAACGCTACACGCTGATCGTCAATTTCACCCAGGCGAAAATCTGGGGTCTGTATCGCGCCGAACAGCGCGGCGCCCTTTTGTCCCGCGGCATCCAAACGCTGGACGACGGTGCCGCGAGCATGGGCTTCTTCCGGCCTGACAACAACGCCCGGGACGCATCGCCCCTAACGGCGCATTAGAGCAATATGGCATGAACTCGAGTCGCGTCACGCAAAGGCGTGCCTCGCACGACGCGACCCGACTGAGCCATGAAATTGCTCGACAAATTATGGCTAGAGCATGATGAACGGAAACTCATCATGCTCTGGATTGTCGATCAGTCCCGGCGCTTGCTCTTGCCCGGCACCGGAATTCCGTCCGCCGCCAGAGACCGCAGGATGATGTGGCGGATCGAAGCACCGGTATCCTCGGACCGGCGCCGCAGCGCATCCCGCGTTTCTTCCGGAACCAGTATTTGAATCGGAAATTGTTCAATGCCCTGGCGCAGCCGTTTCGACTTCGCCTCGGTCTTGCCCGGGTCGGCGGCAGCCTCCTTGCCCGCAATCTCGGGTTGCGCGAATGATTTGGTCGTGGGTCCGGCCGGCTGTGCGATGCGTGACTTCACCGCCGCTTGCCGGGGCCGGGTGCTGGTCGTCCGCAGGCTCGACACTTGTATTTTCTCCATTTTTGTTGAAATTGGCGTTATATTTTATAAATACGAAACGTAGCGGGCCAAGGCAAATCAAATGCGGCCCTGACATGATTTAGCGACGAAATCTACATAAATTGTTTTAATTTTGCAAACAGTTTATGAAATTTCATGATTTATGCCAACACATGGCGGTGTCACCCCACCCCGCCCTCGCCGAATCTTGCATCTGCGATGTCGATCTTTGCGGGCTTCGGCGGTGCCGGCCGGGGCCCGCCGGTGGCCCGCCATTGCTGCATCCGCCAGACATAGGCCAGCACCTCCGCGCAGGCGCGGTACAGCGCCACCGGCACGTGGTCGCCGGGTTCGACATAGCGGTACACCGCCCGCGCCAGCGGCGGCGATTCCACCACGGGGATACCGAGCCCGCGCGCCGTCGCGACGATCTCCTGCGCCAGCAGGCCCACCCCCTTCGCCAGCAGCAGCGGCGCGCCATCCGTGCCACGACGGTAGCGGATCGCAACGGCGAAATGGGTCGGGTTGGTCACCACCACGGACGCCTCCGGGATCCGCCGCATCTGCCGCGACCGCGCCATCCGCCGGGCGATCGCGCGCTGCCGCTGCCGCACCTGCGGGTTGCCCACCGCCTCCTTCATCTCGTCACGCATCTCGTTGTCGGTCATCCGCAGCTTCTGCCGGTGCATCCAGTATTGCAGCCCGACATCGCCGGCCGCGAGCAGGACGATCGCGGCGCAGACCGCGGTCAGGATGTGCAGGCAGATTCCGACCAGCGCGCCGCCCGGCGGCGCCACCGGGGCCGCCAGCGCCAGGAAATCCGGCATGGCACCGGCGATCATCAAGGCGCCCGCGCCGCCGATCACCAAAAATTTCAGCACCGATTTCAGCGTCTCGAGAATGCCGGTGCCGGAGAATACCTGTCCCAGACCGTGCGAGGGCAGCATTTTCGACCAGTCGGGCGCCAATGTCTGCAGCGCGAACACCCAGCCCCCGGGGGCAAGGCTCGCGAGGCAGGACATCGCGGCAACCAGCAGCAGCAGCGGCGCGACCGCATGCGCCACGGCGGCGGCCCAGCCGGCGGCAAGGCCGACACCGCCGGCGCCGGCCTGCGCGAGGTCGCCGGCGAACATGCCGCTCAGCCGGTTGCCCACCACCGCCGCCGCGTTCAGCGCAATGGTGACGACCAGTACGATCGCCGCGGCCTTCGGCAGATCCTGGGAGCGCCGGACATTGCCTTTTTCCGCCTCCTGCCGCAGCCGCCGCGCGGTCGGCGCGTGGCGCTTTTCGCCGTCGCCCTCAGCCATGCGGCGCCATCGCGGCGATCGCGTTCATCGCCGGCGCCATCAGCCGGCCGATGTCGAGGCCGAGATACCCGACCGTCGCGGCGAACACCCACAGCCCGACCAGGATCAGCAGCGGAAAGCCGACCGTCAGCAGATTGAGCTGCGGCGCGAACACCGCCATCAGCCCGACCGTGACGTTGATGCACAGCGAGACCGCCAGCACCGGCATGGCGAGCGACACCGCGGCGCTGAAAATCGTGCCGCCGAACAAAGTGATCGCCCCCCAGGACGCGAAATTGCCGAAGCCGACGCCGCCGGCGAAGGAATGGGCCAGCGCCATGAACAGCCAGACCGGCCCGCCGGCGGCGATGTAGCCGATCAGCCCGGCCCAGAACATGATGTCGTACAGCACCGGCGTCGCGGCGGAGGTTTCCTGGAACTGCAGCTCCGCGAAGCTGAGGCCGATCGAGAGCCCGACCATTTCGCCGGCACCTGCAATCGCCGCCACCACCACCTGCATGACCATGCCCAGCAGCGCGCCGAAGGTGATCTGCGTGATGCCTTGGAAGATCGCGGTGGCGGGATCGCCCGGGAACGCGGGCAGCGGCGGCAGCCAGAACGCCAGCGCCGCGGCCAGCGCCGCGGCGAGTGCCGCCTTCACCACGTTCGGGATGAACGAGGAGCCGTACAGAGGTGCGGTGAGGAACAGGCCGGTGACGCGCAGGAACGGCCACAAAAACTGGCCGAGCCAGGCCATGATCTGCGGCTCGGTCAGGACCACGGGCGGTGCGCCAGCGCGCCGGCATGGCCGATCCAGGAGATCGCCAGCGCCTCGAACCCCTGCAGCGCGCCGAAGCCGCCGAACAGCGCGATCGCGATCATCGCCAGCGTCTTCGGCAGCAGGCTGAAGGTCGCGTCCTCGATCTGGAACGCCGACTGGAAGATCGCCGTCACCAGGCTGATCGCCAACAGAATCAGGATCGTCGGCGTCACCGCCGCCAGCTCGACCATGAACGCCTGGTGCAGCAGCGCGAGATATAATGGCATCTAACCGGGCGTCGCTGCGAAACTATGCGCGACCGAGCCCAGCACCAGCACCCAGCCGTTGATCGACACGAACATCAGCAGTTTCAGCGGCAGCGAAATCAGCGTCGGCGAGACCATGATCATGCCGAGCGACATCAGCACCGAGGCGACCGCGAGGTCGATCAGCACGAACGGGATGTAGATCAGAAAACTGATCTGGAACGCGGTCTCCAGCTCCGAGGTCGCGAACGCCGGCACCAGCACGGTCAGCGGCACGTCCTGTGGTGTCGCGTAGTGTTGGCCGCTCAGATCGACGAACAGGTGCAGCGGCTCCTTGCGGGTCTGCGCCAGCATGAAGTCCTGGATCGGCGGCGTCGCGGCCTGCACGGCGGCCTGGAAGGTGATCTGGCCGTTCAGATACGGCGTCAATGCCTTGTCCTGCTCCTGCTGGATCACGCCGCGCATCACGAACACGGTCAGCGCCAGCGCCAGCGCGGCCAGCACCATGTTCGGTGGCGTGGTCTGCAGGCCGAGCGCCTGGCGCAGCACCGACAGCACGATGATGATGCGCGTGAAGGCGGTCATCAGCAGCAGAATGCCCGGCAGAAACGCGAGGCCGGTGATGACCAGCAGGGTTTCGACGTTCAGCGAATAGGCGGCGCCGCCATTGCTGGGGGCGGCGCTGAGCAATGTGATCCCGTCCGCCGGTGCGGCGTGGGCGCCGCCGGCAAGCAGGACCAGCAGCGCCGCCGCAAGGCCGAGCGTTCGCCTCATGGCACGCGCGGCGGGTTTTTTGCCGCCGCGTCCAGCGCCGCCGAAAAATCGCCATCCTGCGCCGAGAGCGCGCCGATCGCGGTCAGCCCGTTGCGGCCGGCACCGACCAGAAAGCGTTGGCCGTCCGCCTCCACGATCAGCAGCGAGGATTGCCACCCCACCGGACGGGCGGCAAGAATGCGAATCCGCGCCGCCCCGGCACCGGGCCGCGACCAGCTCCCGTCCCGCAGCCGCCGCAGCACCAGCCCCACCGCGAACAGCACGCCAAGGATGACGGCGAGCGAAATCAGCGTCGGGACGAAGGACGAGATTTCCGGCTGCAAAATCAGTCTTGCACGACGAGGTTCGTGATATACGCGTTCGAGAACGGCGCCGGCGAGACATTGGCGTTGCGCGCCAGGACCGTGTTGGAAATATCGAGGCAGCTTTTCACCAGATCGGCGCGGGTCTGCGGGTCCTGCAGGCCGCGGCTCGTTTCGTTCATCAAAAGATTGATGATGTCGGATTTGATGATCGGCTGCAGCTCGTCGAAGGTGGTCAGCGCGGTCTGGTCGGTGGTTGCGAACTGCACACCGAATTCGACATAGGAGGTCGCCGGTTCGCCGGTGTCCGGCGGAATGCTGACGGTGACATCCGACAGATTCGCGAAGAACATCGGCTTCGGCGGCGCTGCCGCCGGCGCGGCGGCGCTCGCGGCCTGGGCGGACGCCGGATGGCCGGTGAAATGCACCACACCCAGCGTGGCGCCGACGCCGATGCCGGCCGCGACGACCGCGGTACCGGCCAGCTTCAGAATCGCGCCGATCTTCGGCATGACAGCTCCTTTCCTTCCTGAACCGCTATACCGCTTGCAGCAGCGATTCGAACATTGTGTGCGCGGCGGAAATCACCTGCGCCGCCGCCTGGTACGCCTGCGAATAGTTGGTCAGCACCACCGCCTGCTGGTCGGACGACACGCCGCTGATCGTCTGCAGGTTGGAGGTCGCCGTGGTGACCTGCGAGGCGGTGCTGGTGGCGAGGGACTGAGCCAGCTGCGCGTTGGCGCCGAGCTGGGTCTGAAAGCCGACCACGGCCTGCTGCAGCGTGCCGTTGGTGGTGGTCCCCTGCGCGGTCCACAGCGCCGCGAGGCGCGTCGCGTTGCTGCCGCTGTCGGCCCCGCCGGGCTGCAGGGTGATCGCATCCCCCGCCGCCGGCGTGCCGGACAGCGCCACCTGCCAGTATTGCCCGGCGGCTGCCCCGGCCGGATACGCCACCGCGACGTTGCCGGCGCCGTTGGTCAATGTGCCGGAGGCGATGGCGACACCCGGGTTGGCGGCGGTCGACACGGTATAGGCGGTCGGCGAGGTGAAGGTGATCTGCAGCGTCTGCCCATAATCGCTGGCCGGCACCACCGCCGCCCCCGCCGTCGGCGTGCTCGTCACCGTATCCGCCCCAGTCGTCGCGCTGCCGGCGTTGCTGTCCACCACCGCGCCGTCGCTCTGCAGCGTGCCCGGCGTGCCGACATACGGGTCGGCGGCGGCGATCGCGTTCGGGTCGGTGGTGGTCACCGCGATGCCGGTGGCCGCCGCCGGCGCCGGATTGACGATGAACTGGTCGCCCGACGCGGCGGCGCCGGAGACCGCGACGCTCAACCCCGCGAAGGCGAGGTTGCTGCCGGTCTGGGTGACCGTGTAGCTCTGGTTGGTCGCCTGGTCGGTCGCGGTCCAGCCGGCGCCGGCGCCGGCGCTATAGGTCAGCTGGAACGGCCCGCCATCGGTCGGCAACTGGCTGGCATTGGCAATCTGCGCGGTCAGCGAAGCCGAGCCGGTATTGGCGGCACCGGCGGTGACACTCGGCGCCGGTACGGACAGCAGCGGCCCGCCTTGCGCGCCGGTCGCGGTGAGGCCCTGGGCCTGCACGGTGTTCACGGTCGCCGCCAGAATGCTCGCCTGCGCGTTCAGGCTTTGCAGCGCCGCGGCACCGGAGGCCCAGGCGGACAGATTGCCGCCGATCGTCCCGTCGCCCGCCGTCAGCGCGAGGGGGGTATTGCCGCTGCCCACCGTCACGGTTGGCGGCGTGGTGCCGGTGCCGCCGTTCAGCGTCAGCGTCTGCGCGCCGCTCTGGTCCAGCAGCACGGTCCCGCCGGTGGTGATCTGCACCTGCCCGTCCGCCTGTGGCAGCACGCTCACCGACACCAGCCCGGAGAGCGTGTTCAGCGCCGCCTGCTGCTGGTCCAGCAGATTCGGGTCGTTCGGGTTCGCCGCAAGGTTTTTGTTGATCGTGGCGAGCTGCCCGAGCAGCGTATTGGCCTGGCCGACACTCTGCTGCAGCGTGCTCACCGTGCCGGCCTGAGTGGTGTTGATCGTCGTGACGGCGTTCTGGAACGCGCCGGTGATCGTTTGCGCGTCCGCCAGCACGGTCTGGCGCTCGCCGGCGCTGGAGGGGTTGGACGCCAGCGTGCTGACGTCGGTGAAAAACTGGTTGATCGCGGTCTGGATGTCGCCGCCGTTCTGCAGGGCGTTGGAGATGTCGGTCAGCGCCGCGGATTGCGCGGTGGCGGCGCTGCTGGCGCTGTTGGCGTTCTGCAGCAGGCCGGCCGCGAAGGCGCTGGCGGCGCGGCTGATCTGCGGCGCGCTGACGCCAATGCCGGGTTGCCCGGCGGCGCCCACCTCGGTCGAGACATTGACGCTCTCGACCGAATAGCCGGGCGTCGACTGGTTGGCGAGATTCTCCGAGACGGTGTTGATCCCCGCCTCGAACGCCAGAATGCCGGTGAGGGCGGTCTCGATCGCCCCGGTGATGCCGCTCATATTGAACCAGCCTGTCTTGGTGAACCCATCTTATTCGTTCGGAGCATCGGAAGTTTGCCCCTGGACCGACTGCAGCACCTGCTGCATCAGCGGCGATTGCGAAATGCTGATGATTTTCGACGCGTAGCTGGTGTCAGTCGCGTAGCCGCCTTGCTGCAAGGCCGTGGCGAAGCCGCCGACGCTGGTCTGCCCGACCACGCCCTGAAACGCCGACTGGATCTGGTCGACATAGTCGGCCACGCTGTCCGCCGGGGAGCCATAATCGCGGAACGACGCGGTCTGCGCGGTCAGCACGCCGTCCACCACCTCGTGCGTCGGCCGCGCGGTGCCGGCCTGACCGTCCGCCGCCTTGATGCCGAACAGATTGTTTCCCGCCGCCGCTGCCCCCCAGCCGGTTTCCAGCGCGGTCTGCGCCAGCATCGCGACCGGCGACACGTTCAACTGCTTCGCCGCCGCGACGATGTTGGGCCAGATCGATTTTGCGAAACTGGTCGCCTGCTGGACTGTCACGGCGCCGGGGCTGCCGCTGTTATCGGCAATATCCGCCGTTCCGGCCGGTGGCATCGCCGTCGTTGCGCTCGCGGCGGCGGGGCTGGCGGGCGCCGGACCAGCGCCGGAACCGCCTGCCGCCGCGCCCGCGCCGCCGATCTGGCGGATCGTCGCGGCGCTGATCGCGGTATCGTATTTCGCGAAATCGTTCTGTGCGACGTCCCACATGAACATGCTCTGGAATCCGTCGCCGCCGGTGCCGAGCGTATCCGAGCCAAACCCGCTCTTGTTCATCTCGGACAGCATTTCGTACCATAGCATGCCCGCGAGGTGCTTGACCGTGCTCGCCAGCGCCGGATTGGTGGCCGTAGCGGCGGAGGGCGCCGCTGGCGCCGTGGTGGAAACGGCAATGGTCATCAGATCACCTTGATGACGCCGTTGATCGCGCCCGCCTGCTTCAGCGCCTCGATGATCGCGACCAGGTCGGACGGCGACGCTCCCACCGCGTTCAACGCCTGCGCCACCTCCGCCAGCGTCGCTGCGCGCGGCAGGTTGATGACACTCGCCCGGCCCTGCTTCGCGCTGACCACGGTGTTCTGCACGCCGACCGTGCTGCCGCCGCTGAACGGGCCCGGCTGGCTCACGTCGTTCTGCGTCTGGATGTTCACCGTCAGGTCGCCGTGGCTGACCACGGCGGGGCCGAGCGCCACGCCGCCGTTCATCACGATCGTGCCGCTCTGCGCGTCGACCACGATGGTCGGCGCCTGATCCGCCGGCGTGATCGGCAGCGCCAGCACGCCGGCCATGAACCGCACCGGGCTGGACCCGTAGTCCTGCACGTCCACCTCGCCCGGGGACACCGCGGTCGCCGTGCCCGGCCCGTAGGTCGCGACGATCAGGTCGGCGACCTGCTGCGCGGTCTGATAGCTCGGCGTGTCGAGCAGCAACTGGCTGACGCCGCCCTGTTGAAAATTCGCCGGAATGGTGGTGGCGATGATCGCCCCGCCCGGCAGCGTGCCGACCGTCGGCACGTTGGTGCTGGCGCTGTTGCCGTTAGCGCTGATGGCGAAGCCGCTGACCAGCAGCGGCCCCTGCGCCTGCGCATAGACCACGCCGTTGCCGCCGCGCAACGGTGTCGGCAGAAGCACGCCGCCGGCGAGAGAGCTCGCGTTGCCGACCGCGGAGACCGTCACGTCGACATGCTGGCCGGCCTGCGCGAAGGCCGGGACCTCCGCCGTCACCATCACGGAGGCGACGTCGTCCGGCTGCATCGTCGTCACGTTCGGCAGCGAGATGCCCATGTTGCGCAGCATGTTGAGGATGGATTGCTGGGTGTACGGGACCTCGGTCGTCTGATCGCCGGAGCCGGGCAGGCCGACCACCAGGCCGTAGCCGTACAATTGGTTGGTCGGCGCCCCACCGACCGTGACCAGCTCGCCGATCGTGGTGGTATCGGCCGCCGCCGGCGCCGCCCAGGCAAACGCCAACGCGAGCAGCGCAAGTTTATAAAGCCGGCTCAAAACGGCGAGACCTTGGTGAGAATCTGCTGCAGCCACGGCACCTGATGCGCGCCGTTGATCGGCCCGTTGCCGACATACTGCACGTTCATGTCGGCGACGTTATTGGAGCTGATGGTCGTGTTGGCGGCGATGTCGTCCGGGCTGGCGTAGCCGGTCACCATGATGCTGTCGACATTGCCGTTCACGTTCACGTTGGTGCGGCCGGCGAGTGTCAGGATGCCATTGGCGTCGACGCTGGTGACCACCGCCTCAACCTGGCCGGAAATATCGTTGGACGCCACGGCGGAACCATTGCCCGCGTATTCCTGGTCCGAGGTCGCACCCATCGAGGGCGAGAACGGTGTGCCGTCCATGCTGCCGAATTTCAGCGGCACGCCCATGAAGCTGGTCAGCGAATCGTTCAGCGTGCCGGTGCGCTTCAGCGCGTCCACGTCGCTGTTGTCGGCGGTGGTGCTGGTGACGATGTTTATGGTCACCAGGTCGCCGGGCCGCCAGTCGCGCCGCGGCTCGTAGATCGAGCCGGCGCTGTCCGCCGGGAACACCGAGCCGTTCTGCGCGATGTTCTGCGGCTGCACCACGATCGGGAACGCCGCCGGCTTGACGATCGTCTCCGCGACCGGCGGGGTCGCCTCGCAGCCCGCCAACAGACCAAGCGCCGCAAGGAGCAGAAAATGCCGCGGCCGCGTCATGTGCCGGCCGCCGCCTGTGCCAGATAGTTCAACTGGTTGTCGACCGCGGAGGCCGCCTGCGTGCCGAGCTGGTAGGCGCGCTCGGCGGAGATCATGTTGACCATCGCCTGCACCACGTCGACGTTCGAGGATTCCAGATAATTCTGATTGACCGAGCCGAGTCCGTTGCTCTGCGGCGCGCCGTTGATCGCCGCCCCGCTCGCCGTCGTGCTCGCGAACAGATTGCCGCCGAGCGGCTGCAGCCCCTGCGGGTTGACGAAATTGGCGAGCTGGATCTGGCCTACCTGTGTGGCGGTCGACGATCCCGCCACGGTCACCGACACAGTCCCGTCGGTGCCGATCGTCACACTGGTGGCATTCGCCGGGATCGTCACGTTCGGCAGCACCTGATAGCCGCTGGAGTTTACCAGTTGGCCGTTCTGGTTGAGCTGGAACGACCCGTCCCGGGTGTACGTCGTCTGGCCGTCCGGCTGCAGGATCTGAAAATAGCCGGAGCCGTTGATCGCGAGGTCGAGCGGGTTGCCGGTGTTGGTCAGCGTGCCCTGCGTCAGCACGTCCTTGATCGACGCGACCTTGACGCCGGTGCCGAGCTGCAGGCCGGACGGGTAGATCGTCTGCCCGGTGGACTGGGCACCCGGCTGGATGCCGTCCTGATACAGCAACGACTGGAATTCCGGCGTTTCCGACTTGAAGCCGGTGGTGTTCACGTTCGAGAGATTGTCCGCGATCGTGTCCATCATCGTCTGGCTGGCCTCGAGGCCTGTCGCGATCGTGTCGAGAGCGTGGTCCATTTTGTTATCCCTGTGCCAGCAGCGTGTTGAGGTCGGCGCCGCCGCCGGTCTGCGTCTTCATCATCTGCGTCTGCAATTGATAGGACCGGCTGTCGTCGATCAGCTCCATCATCGCCTGCGTGGTGTCGACATTGCTGCCGTTCAGATACCCTTGTTCGAGCTTGCCCGTCGCCGGGCTGAGCGCCGCACCGGCGGCCGGCGCGTACAGCGAGTTGCCCATGTCGGTCAGCCCACCCGTCGGTGTCGACACCAGTCCGATCTGGTCATAACTCTTCGCGAGACTGCCGGGGCTGCTGGACGGCACGCCGGAGACCGTGCCGTCCGCACCGATTTCCAGCTTCGCGAGGCTCGGCAGGCTGATCGGCTGACCGCTGGTGTCGAGCACCGGGTCGCCGGAACCGTCGGTCAGGATGCCGGCGGCGGTCAGTTGCAGACTGCCGTTGCGGGTCAGCGCGGTGCTGCCGTTCGGGGTCTGCACCTGCAGCCAGGTATTGCCGCTCAAGCCGACATCGAACGGATCGCCGGTATGGGTCAGCGTCCCCGTGGTCGTGTCCGGCCCCGGCGTCAGCGCCACCGCGTCCGCCCCGCCGGGCGCGTTGGCCCCGGCGTAGGGTGCGGCCTCGGTATCCGCCTGCACGGCGGCATAGCCCGGCGTCTGCGCGTTGGCGAGGTTCGAGGATACCGCCTCCATCCGCGCGGTGATCGCCTGCAGCCCGGCCATCGAGGTGTACAGCGAGTCCATGAATTAGACCTGCACCAGCCGGGTCAGGTCCTGCTGCTCGGTCTGGATCACCGAGGTGTTGGCCTGGTAGGCCTGCTGGTACTGGATCAGCGAGACCAGGAGCGAGGAGGTGGACGCGTTCGACTGCTCCAGGCTGCCGCCGGCGATGGTGCCGGCGAGGCCGCTGCCCGCGGTGTTCACCAGCGGGTCCCCGGAGGTGCTGGTGCTGCTGTACAAATTGCCGGATTGCGCCTCCAGCCCCTCCGGGTTGATAAAATTGGCGAGGCCGAGCGTACCGACGCTGACGGTCTGGCCGTTGCTGTAGGTCGCCGTTACCTGGCCGCTGGCGCTGATCGACGTGCCGCTGTAGCTGCCCGGCGGATAGCCGTTATTTGTCAGCCCGGCGACCGAGAAGTTCTGCGCGCCCAGCGTGGTGCCGGTCAGGTTAAACGAGACCGCCGAATTGGCCGACCCGTTGCCCCAGTTGACGTTCAGCGTCGCCGGGCTGCCGGAGGTCAACTGGCCGTCCGCGCTGAAGCCGAGCGTGGTGAGCGTCTGCGGCGCGCCGACCGCGGCACCG
>Ga0116230_10003982_pt1 | contig 14450 bp, 12 predicted proteins | sample S1TSphfallax_3_FD_88678 | JGI IMG/M metagenome (GOLD analysis project Ga0116230, IMG submission 88678) | Host-associated microbial communities from peat moss isolated from Minnesota, USA - S1T2_Fd - Sphagnum fallax MG | ecosystem: Host-associated > Plants > Peat moss > Unclassified | place... | reverse complement strand
GGCAGTTGATCAACTCCACTTGAACCTGCCTTCCCACCTGTTAGGCTTGTGCTGGCAACAGTGGCCATTGCCAGTTCCCCTCCACTCAAAACAGTTGCCACCCCTATGGGACCTATGGCTTCTCCACTGGATTCTGTAACCTCCTGCCCTAGTTTCACTCTTTTAGTTCCAGAGTCCCCAAGCTGCACATATATATCACAAACATGTTGTTAGCATATTTTTGAGTATGTTTGTGAAAACTCTACCATGTCAACTCACAATACATGAACTTCTTTACGACAATTCACATTGAAAGGAGTACCAATTTCTCACATGAATTGCTCTTAACATGTATCAGTGAAAAACCCTTGCAGAAATACAGAGCAGAGGCAAGGAGACAACCATTACACAGCTCACAGACATATTTCTTCATTATACCAGCACCAACCTTAAAGCTAACTCAGCCAATAACTGTCAGACTTGCACATGCCAGAAAAAATGCAAAGTTGTCTGCAGCTGCACCTGCCATACTGTATACCTAATAAAAATCACTCCGATACCCAAGCTTCAGCAGCCTGAAACTATCAGTACTTATCCCTGTTCACCCTTTAGATCTATATTCCAAGGCACAGCCCAGGTCTTCTCTCTGTGTCTGACATCTGAGTAGAAAAGTTCCCCCAGACAGAGCAACAAGATTGGATCCAATAGGGCCTACGCCTGTACTTGCTTCTGAATGGAAGTGATTGCTCAAGTAGAATTCTCACATGGAGCACTTCTAACACTCAGATTCCATCAACAAGTCCTGGAGACTACTAAAACACACCAAGTCAAGGATATACCTACTCACAACTAGATGCAATCTGGGAACACAGAAACAGAAAGGCGGTCCAATTCGCTGGATGCATAATACATACCATGAAGCGATTTACTCTCACATGAATGGCCTACTAAATGTCTTTACTGGGATCATCCTCAGCATCACGAGTATGACCACACTAGAGTCTACTCCTGTTGTAGGAGCATAGAAAGAACCCGAGTTCCGTTCTGATAACAACTACCTTCACGCATCAAAAGCCTTCTTCATGATTCTGTGTGTTAGATGCCCCTACTCTTGAAGTTGAACCTAAAAGCCAAAGGGCTAAGGATATGCCGATGCGGGTAGCAGTAATTCAATCCATCGTCAACTCTACAGCCACACATACATGTTTGTGTGTGGCGCTGATACAGTTAAAAAGAACACTCACAATTTCAGAGGCAGAGGAATGGCCCGCAGCATAACTCTTCAAACGTCGCATTACATGTATGACAAAGACGCGACCATCCACTACCTCCCATCACTTTGGAGTCTCTTCTCAACCACATCTCTGATTAATGTCTCCCGTCTCTGTCGTAACTGCTCCAGCAAACCCGCGACCATAAGTGCTACGCTCTCTTACCCTTATTCCTGGGGACGTTTTCGGAACCCTTGGCCTGCCTGACAATGCACTTGTTGTTTCCAAATCTCACATGATTAATCTCCTCTCCTGTCCTCGACACTCGATGCTCCACCTGCTCTTCCCTATTGTTCAAATCACCAAATCTTCAAAACTTTCCCTCTCCTTCTAAAGCATATCCCGTCAAACGGCAGATCCCTAAAAACATCTGACCATCCCTGGAGTTCAAACAGCAGCAGGCACAACTTTCCCAAATCTCAAGTGTTGCCGCAGGCACAACTTTCTATCGCTTCGGCCACAAGCGCCTTAAGAATTTCCTTCAGACTACAGACAGCGAGATGCAGACGCTGTACTGAATCTCAAGACCCTACTCTCCGTTCCTTCTGTTTCCACCATGGCTGCGGAGGCTTCGAGCGATCTCCCCGTCTCCCCCGACTTGTTCCGCGGAAGTCACCAAGCCACCACCCGTTGCGTCCTACTCCTCCGCCCGGCCAGGCAGCCCCAGACCCGGGCATCCGGCAACCAGAACGGGCATCTGTAACCGGTTCAGCACCCGAGAACGGGAACTGATGTGGCAGCTTTGCGTTGGTTGATTTCTCAGTCAAACTGGTCGGTAGAAAATTCAGGTAAATTTGCTCCAATCAGAACGCTCGAATCGGTAAAGGGCTACAGGGTGTCATAGCCTGTGATTAAGGTCGGTCGGTCGTTGTACAAGGGTCGTCGCGTGCCCGCGCGGCGCGCGCTTTGTTCAACGGAGTCCGGCCTTGACCACCGGCTAGAAATTTATGGTGAAGTTTTCTTTTAGGTTTCTCTCTCCCGTCTTTCCCGCCCCCCAGCTTTCTTTCTTCCTTCCTTTTACTCTGGACTCGTCAATGTTGTGCGCAGGGAAGTCAGGTTCTGAACTCTTTCTCTTTCTTTTAGTGCCTGCCTTCTGTTACTTTTTTCTTTTCCTGTGGCCAAGTCCACAGACCCCTGCAGTTCAGCCTTTTTTTTTTTTCCCGCTGTTGGAATTTCGCCAAAAGATAAATTAAAAATTAATTTTTTGAAAAAGAATTGATTCTGGAGGTTTTCAGTCGCCAGAAGTTAAGTTTTTTTTTTAAAGTACAAAAATCGCCAGATTTGTATATTTGGTTTTTATTTTTGAAGCCAAGTATATTAGATGCATGATTTAAGATTTTTTTACTTTTATTTCTGATTTATAGCAAAAGATTTGGCGAAATCTTCTTGCTAGGGATGATCGCCACTTTTTTTTTTACGTCTTATTACGGATGATTGCCATTTTGGCTACAAACAGAAAATCCCTAAAACAAAACACTGCAGCAGTTGCGTCACCCACGAACTGCGAGCCAGACTGGCCTGCGCCGGTCACTGGTTACCCGTGGGACTGATTACCTGCGCCGCTGACATGGACGACTGACCGGCTGTGCTTCGAGGGAAGGTACCTTCCCTCAGTTTTAAGTTTCCTAGGTACCTTCCTCAGTTTAAGTTTCCTAGGTACCTTCTTCAACTGACGCTACGGTGGCCTTCCATCAGCACGCTGGGAACAAGTAGGTACCTACGCTCGCTCAAGGACAGGGCGAGTGTAGGTACCCTTCCACATTTTGGGAACCAAGTCATTGTGCCAAGAATTGGGGGTGCGGGGGGTAGGACCCCCATCTTGGGGCTTTACCCTCAAAGGAGCACCTTACTAACCATAAAGGATTTTGAGAGAATAATTATGCCACTTTTGAGGGTTCTTTAAATTGCATAAATATCATCCAAGGTCATCAGTCATTTTTTAATTTTTTTTCTTTCTATACATAATTTAACATAATAATCATATGCCCTTGTTTGGGAACATAATTTAATATAATTTTCCAATTTTTTTTCAAGGTGAGGTAAAACCAGAGAGGAAAATAAGAGGCATCTTACTAACCATAAGACCTTTGAAGGTGCGCAAAACTTGATGAATACGATGTGATCCTTGCACTAATAATCTTATTCCATCGCATGTGATGTAGCCCTAGTATAAAATGATTGTCAAGTTTTGATGAAAGGTGCCTACCAAGTGGCTACATTAGTATCTTTTTTGAAGTGAGGGGCATCTTGTGTTAGTGTGAAAATGTTTGCATGTGAATGAAAACAATGAAATCATTAGTAAAAAATGATTTTTACCCAACAAAAAATAGCATAGGTAGCAAATTATGATAATTTTTGTTTTATTTTTATTGTGTATCAAAATCACAATGTTGATATGCATCATATTTTACCATGCATTATGTCATCATACATCATGTTACAGTATCATCATAAATCTCATGGTACAAGTGTGTTGTGGAAACAAGGGTGTGAAAGTTTTCCAACATGACTACATGGGTAAGAGGCTACCATGTTTCTAGTTGTTTCTAATTTTAAGATTATTTAAACCCATTCATAAGCCCAGCAAATGACAACCAGCAAAGACTGGTATGTTGCAGCTACCATCACCTCAACCACTACACATATTTGTTGCCTAGAATTTTCAAAAGGATTGGAACTCGCAAGTTGACAATTGCAAGCCTTGGTGATTGAAGATGAACACATTGTGACAGTGGTGAAGAAGCATAATGCTGGTTCAGACTGATGTCAATCTCATTGAAGCAGCAGCTACTAACAATTTGATGTGTGAATTGCAACTTCTCAAACTTGACCAAGTACCCTGTTTCCTTACATTCCATTTGTAACACCATAAGAACTTTGCTCCACCTGCCTTGACTTTCTTTGCCGCCCCTGGGTATGCATATAACACAATCCCCAGGGACAGCATTAGAGGAATTCCAGATGAAGAGGAAAAGTCTTGTACCAATTCTTGCACTAATTCTACACAAATTCATAGTTCTGGGTTCTTGACACACTGGTAAGGCAATTGAGCAAATGGGTTTGAGGAAATTAATTTGAACTTTATCATTATGATCTATGCACTAAACTCAGGATTAGACTCCCCAGAGAATTTGGTCACCATGCATATTGTTTCCTGATGAACAATTTTCAAAGTGAGTAGTCTTTTGTACAAAATTTTAAGTGATGAATATAAAATCAAATTGTCACAAAAGACAACATAGGCTAAACTCCAGTGCTGGCTAACCACAGATTAGAGAGTTTGCAGAAGTCTCAAGGCTTATGACAATGAAGACTTTGTTGATGTTGAAACCAAAGAACTGATAAAATGGAGCAATCCTCAACTACATAGAAAACTGAGAACTCGATGCTGAAGTGTTAGCCACCTCGTGAGCCACTTTACAATAGGGATATAAAAGTGCCATTTCCTCCCTACAAGATTCATTAAGCTTGCCCTCCATCTCTTGCATCCTGAATCACATGCAGATATGTATTTCCTAAACCCCAACAAAGAATAACCAAATCTCAAAAGAGATTTGCTACAAATGACTGAGTAAATGAAATCATATGCATCAGACCTTTGTGTGGTCACTGTGAAATGTGACTAAAGCTACAACTGTTCTGGACCCTGCTTCTTGGTTGCTCAAACATCATCACCATAGCCAAAGGCTGGAGCATGATGGGGTACTTGCGGTTTTTTGCTTCGTTTGATCCAGTACAAGGACTCTAACAAGAGAAAAGCAGTAATCTCAAGTGCTGCAATTACTCCATAACCAACTGTTACACTCCTCTTCTCATGTGCTACATGAATTCCCACAAGGATGTTGACTGCTGCAAGGAGAAGAGCAATTCGGCCCACCCAAGAATGGTACCAGTTCCAATACCGTCGGAGCTTGGCATCTTTCTTGGGTCGCAGTACTATTGCCAGAATCTGTAAAATGATACAAATGCAAAACATAAGCAAACATAATCACATGTGAAGAGAGAGAGAGAGAGAGAGAGAGAAACACACACACACACACACACAAGCAAGGACATGTTCACTGTCAGCCATAATATAGCAGAACAAGACCCAGTACAGAGTGACATTTTATCAACAAGATTTTACCTGCAAACAAGCCAAAACAAAGACAAAGATACCCAGGGCTCGGTGACGGCTGATTCCAGACAATCCTTTAAGCCTTCCATACAGGTTCGTGCCTAATATCAATCCAGCAACAATTAAGATGAAGCCCAGAACTTGGAATGTGACATGGAGGTAAAACCAGGTTGGGTCCCACAGGCGGCAATAGCGTGCAATGATTGCTCCAACTGGCAGCAAAACACCCCAGCCAACTATGTTCACAGCTGCATGTGCCTTCCGAAGGTGGTCAGTTGAGATTTTATATCCCTTTGGAAGTGTGCCTGTAGTTTACACACACATATGAGATTGCAGAGAAAACTCTGCAACAAAACTTTGATGGTAACCAGTGTCTAAACTCCAGCAAAGCCAGAACCAATATGACAAGAACAAGAGAAGTCATAAACTTATGAATATCACACTCACTTCATACACTCACAAAGCACTGAACCATGATTGTCATCATAAATAGCAGTGACCAGATGTGATGGCTCTCCACAGACTTCATCAGCACATGAGAGTGTAGAAAAGTAACTTTTATCTGAAATTTTCAGGCAAACAATATACAAAATTCTGTGTCCTGGGGATCTGTTGCTGTTCTGGAGGCAATGGGTAAGACTCAGTCATGACATTCGCCACTCAAGAAACTAGCTGCCGTTCATATACAGTAGATTTCAAGTGATAGCTCTCCTGATCTCATGACCCTGTGTCCCAGTCATCCACTCTGTGGAAAGAATATACCATGCATCTGAGAAGTAAGAGCAACAGCAAAGTCCTTAAAACTCTCATCAAGGCATCAATCATCTACATTTTGAAGGGTGAAAACCAACCTTGAGCAAAATTGGCAGCAACTGCCTCTTTATTGATGTGGATTTGTGGTTGTCCTGATCCATAAAGAGCTCCATATGCAAACAGCAAGTAATTGGGAGTAACATTTGTTGTGGCAAGGTCCAATGTGAAGGAGACATATGCAACACTGCCTTCGTATTGAACAACTGGATTTGATGAAAAGCGCAATTGAGACCCTGTGTGGTTGACGATATCACCTTCAAATTTTAGATACCAATCTGAAGCACTGACTGTACCAGACGAGGTCATTATGGCTAGCACAGCTGAAGCATCTTGCATCAGTGGAGCTGCTGCAAATCCAAGTCCTGCCCAAGAAGTTGTTTGCAGTGGTGAAATGAACACGATGTCTAAAGTATTTGTCAAAGTGTTGTGCAGTGACTGCCAAGCACCATATCCAACTGTCAGTGACAGTACTCTGCACCATAGAGCTCCAGTGTCAACATCACTTATATTCTCTACAGAAGAGAACCCAAAACATTTCACTCTCAAGCTCCTTCAAGAATCCTACCAAGGTTGGAAGCTCTGATTTTCTGCCTGTAATATGTTAAGTACTGGCATTTTTGAGTACAGTTGTATGTCCCATTTTCTGCATCTCAAGAAGAACACTGTTTTGGACTATCATGCTTCCTGACCTGAGAATCCTTACAGATTCTAACACAGTTACAAATTCTATGGATTATCTCACTGCTCATCAGCAAGGATATAAACCAGTTTCTTCTGTTTTTATAATGGTAAGATTACTGCAGTGTCCATCCTACCAAAGAATAACTAAAAAACCACTTAATGGTCAATCAAATAGTTTAAAATGTTGTTGCAGAAACTCCGCAAAAAAGGTAAGCTAAGCAAACAAGTTATGTCAGTCCCCACCAAACCAAAAACAAACACAGCAAGAATCAGTTCGGCCCTTACCTTGTGAGTGTCAGTCATGAAGTATAACACCATTGCCTTCATTTGGGAATAGCAGTGACTAGCTGCCATTCTCCCCCACCAACTTCATTTGATGGGTGTCTATGAATGAATCCTAAAGAACTGGTAAAATTTCTAGTGTAGTGCACTGAAAATTCTGCCTCAACAGAGGATGGCACCATCTGTGGAAGGTTCCTCCTCTCCTCTCAAATGAATCACAGCCCTCCATTTACAAACTTGAAAAAATCTAGGAGTTACTTTCCACTGGTTAAGGACCTCAAACAGGGCTGTTCCAGGAATTTGGGTCATGCAATTGGCTCCCACCTCACATGGGGGCCCTCATTGGGAGAACAGCCCCATTCTCAGTCCTTCACCCCAAACATAATCTGCTATAACATTATGGTAGACAACAATAGAAAATTCTATATCCTCAGTTTCTATTGCATTTCAGGACTCACTCATGATGTTGGCTGCGTGGATCTTCAAGGCCATCTAAACATGAAGAACATCAGAAAGAACAGTTGCCACCAACATACCACCAGAATAGGTGGTACTCCTCTTTCATACACAGTTGAACACATTTTGCACAAACAGACTGCATGCAGGTGTTGAACACAAACCCAACTCAGCTTGAAAAGGAGCACCTATTATTCACAAATCAGCTACAATCCATCTGTGCTATAGGGGCCCCCACAAAGCTCCAGAATCGTCCCAAAAGAAGCAAAGGGCTACTACACACGAAATGCAATGAATTTGACAAAAAAGTGATCACACAGGTTAAAAAGTATGGAAAAGTATGAGCAGAGTTTCTATTCTTCCTAATGATTAAAGGAGGGGGGGCTCAGAGAGAGAGAGAGAGAGAGAGAGAGAGAGAGAGAGCATACCCAGGCCTCACGGTTAAAGGTCGATTGCTGACATGTGAGAGCACTAGTACTGAAATTGGCATGGACCCCCTTCAGATTAGAAGGATCACATTGAGCATGTGCCGTCTCTACTACCATAAACAAAACACACAATGTGATCACCGATGACCAAAAGGAGGAATACCCATCTCGTCTACCAGCTCTCCTCATCTCTGCCACCGATTACTACTAGGTATAAAATAGAAATCCGTAAGACTTGCACTTCAAGTTTAAGAGTTTCTTCTTCTAGAATCCCGTCCCAAATGAGCTTACTTCCAAGACAGCAACCCCTTTCTTCCTTCCTTCCTTCCTTCTTTCCTTCCTTCTGAACAGCAACAGACCCAGATCCTCCTCCCTTTCCAGCCCCCACGAGCGTCCAGTACTCAGAACCGTCTCACCAAGTATGGCTAGTACCTCAAAACCACAAATCCATTGGAAATGCAAACCCTAGAATGGGATCACAACACAAACCCAACACAAACTATGCTAGTGGCAACCAAGCGTGTCCTAGGATATCTGAGGATCCGCTCCGCGCACGCTAAGACTGAATATAGAAATCGGTATTGCGCAAGGGGTTCCTTTGTAAGGCAGAGGAGGGTGGGCGGACGGTGGGGTGTTGTGAGTACAGTGCAGCTGGTAGTGTCATAAAGTGGGCTTTAGAGGCGCAATAATGAGAGGAGCTGCTGATGTGTTTTACGCGGCTAAAGTGGTTAATCATTCGAGAGGCGGCTGATGTGTCTTGTGGCGGGGGTGTTGTGGCCATTTTCAAGGTGAGAAAGGAATAAATACCAGTCAACTACTTCCCCAAAGCCTGTAAATGCTCCATTTCTAAAAATTCTTTCATTTTGGTTTTGCCATTATTATCACGACTCTTTAAACTCCAATTCTTTGGTTTTGGTTTTGGTTTTTCCATGAGCGTGGGTACTTATTGCTAGTTATTAGGTTTGATGGGCCATTTAGTGACTTCTTTTTTCTTTTCTTTTCTTTTTTTTCTCTTTCCTCTGTGGGTGCAAGGAGCCACTGTAACCAGAAAAGAAATGATGTAGAAAGAAAATCTCCTAATTACAAATTGCTCACAGTAAACATCCAAATTCTGTAACCCAAAAAAGAAAGGAGTAGAAAGAAAATCTCCTAATTACAAATTGCTCACAGTAAATAAACATCCAAATTCTGTGAAACAACTCCTGCAGCTTACCATCCTGCCAATCCAGCACTATTACAACCCCTTGGTGCTATTGTCCTATTAGAACATGATGTTCCATACCCATGTGAATCTCCAGATGGCATATACCTGTCAGCCTCTTCTAGATTACTATAGTGGTAGCCTTCAAGCTGCTGCCAGGAACAAATCCACACATTGCGATTGCATGAGCTAATTCGGTTTGGCTTGAGGTCAGAGCTCTCTTTGTTGAGTTGGTCCATTGTGAGCTCTTAACCATCCCTCTACCATATGAAATAATGCAGAAAAACACTTCGCTTAATCTTAAAAACATGTTGACTTCTAGGTACAAACCAAGGATGAGCAATGTATGCCAAGTTGGCTTGCAACCACTTATGAAAAACAAAATTATGTGCAGAAAAGGGTCTATGGATATTTTTCTATAAATTATTCCGTTATGTTCGTCTCTTACCAGTGTTTTGCCCAACCCAAGGATACCCCACTAAGGTTTATGGCTCTCACTCATACATATGTGCTATTCAATGGATTTGAGGAAAGGTTCCACCAAGATACCATGCAAATGCATCCCTCTACATGTTCTTATTTCTACAGCTCAGACCTTTTTTTATGCATCATCAGCCCTCAACATCGACCCTTTATAGAGCCTAATACTAACAAGAACACAAAGCTTGCCATGTTGTAGTCACTGGCGCAACAGAAATCAAAACAACAACTACCGATCTCTACAAGCTCCCCATTTTACACATTCTACAACAGATTCAACCAAACCAATAGACCTACCTTTCTTTGCCCTTGAACTCCTATTTTTATATTGTCATGCAACATCCTATTCCTCCTTTGTACTGAATGTTTGTAACATCCTTGGCCACCCATTGCTTGTTGTCGACCTGTTTCACATAATGCACAAACAAACAAAGTTTTCTACCCAAACAAACAAGTCTCTTTGAAGCCGTCATTGCAACCACTAACAAACAATAATCACATAAAATTTGTCGTCTACACAAAGAAAGTTGACGACCATTCAAAACAAAAACCAAAACCTTAAAACAAAGTCATGTTCACATGAGCAAAAAATCCAAATGACTTCTTGCCTAGTCACACCACCTCAATTCATTTGTCAAAACAAAAAAATATGTTAACATTGGACATGCCCAAAACATAATCATGGTAGAGCTTCTTCTATTATGTCTAGGTCAAATAAGAAGTAAAGCTTATGGGATAAATTATGGGTTGCATGTTACATCACCATATATATATATATATATATCATCACCACCTTTTGGTTGTTGATCTCGAAGACTCAACTAGCAATTTCACACACCTTTTCCAATTGAGCTCCCATGTCATTACAAGTCATATTTCAAAGTCCATTTCTTGAGCTCTTAGTTTTATCAAGTTTTTGGTTTTGGTCAAACTTTTTGAAAGCATTCAACCAATTGTGATTGGTGAAGTTTTGTATTAGTTGGTGAGCAGAGTTTTATGTTTGTAATTTTGTGACATTATTTATGTTCATTTGTCAACTCATCAATTTGGAGTGGTAATCAAAGGTGGGTGTGAAGTGGTGGTTCATGGTGTTTTTGTTGTTTTAAATGTTCATCTTGATTGAATGGTGTTTTAAGTAGATGTCACAAATGTTTTCAACGTCATCTCTCAAAGAGCTATTTTCTAGGAGCTTTGTATAATAAGAAGCCATTTATCTCAACTTTTTTTTTGTTTGATCCATCTATGTTCAATAGGTTTTCTTTTTTTTCAACCACCATTTTTTTTTGGGAGAGTCGTCTATTAACCACTCTTTGGTGGGCACATGCCCACACCATGGTGACATGCTTGTTGGGCTTATTTTTGTGTTAACACACTTTCAAGCATTACATTGTTTTACATGTTTTTTTTCCTCTTGTATTTTCACTTCTTTTATTGATAATATACTCGCTATTACTCAATTGTGGATGAACCTCAACTGAGTTTATTTTTTATTTCACCTTGGTAACCTATTTTGTAAAAAATAGGTGTCATATACCTATATGTAGGAAAATAGGTCATTACTAGGTAAGTAGATGGTTTATACTTAGGTAAGTGTTATTTTTGCTACTTACCCACAAGTAGACAAGTAGTAAAAAATGCATTAAGCTAATGATGGTTAGCTAGGCAACTGAAACCCAACCAAAAATTATTACTGACCATTTACCATCCATTCTTCATAGTGGGTTAATGGGTATTGGTTTAGTGTGGGCCCCCCTTTACAGAAGTTGTTATGTAAGTAGTGTGAAGGGGAAGTGTGAGGGTACATGATAGGTTACCAAAGTAGAGCTCAATAACCGATGACTTGATGATACCCAACACCACATATACTAGGTTTCCATTGGATGGTGCATTATTGGGTGCTGAATCACATAGACAAGGAATAATGTACTTGTGGTCCCTTCACACCTAGCTTAAAGGTGGTGCAGGTATTGTTGCCAAACATCAACCCAACATTCATCATGAAGGCACATGGTGGACATTGTTTTTTTTTTTTCAAATTCCTCAAGTAGATGCACTAGCTAGGATTTTTAGCATTAATTAATAGTAAATGTTATTGTCTTAATGGATTAATATATGTTTTTTAGAATCCTGCCTAGTTCTGGGGACCTACAAGAACATATTGTTTAAATTTGGTGACTTCTAAGTTTTTTTTGTCGCTAGGCTATGAAAATTCGCCAAAAAAAAAAAAAAGATTGATGATGAGTGAGTGCATTTCAACTGCAAATTAAGGACTGTTAGAAGTAATTGATTTAAACTTAAGTGTTTGGTACCTCAATACCTTTGACATAACATTGGTGGAATCATGATGGATTCACATATGTTATTAGACTTACAAAATTTAAATTTATTATTATTTTTAATTTTTTATGTATGTTTTTCTAGTTGCCTTTTTCGCTACATTGGTGGCAAAGTGTCCTCTTTGTTTTCATTTCTCTCCTTTTTTCTAGCACCTTTAATTGTGCTTATTCTTTTCAATTATGACATTTTGATTCTTGCATGTTTGGATCTCTTTACATTCTTGCTTAGTAAGGTGTAGTCACACTAATAGGAGCCACAACAAATGTAATTTGTGTTTAATTTTTCACATTTAAAAGTGATAATTTGATTTGGTGTTGAAAATATAAGATTTTTTAATATATTAAAGTTCATAATATATCGTTGGAACATATGAATTAATTTGAAATATATATGATGAATAAATATTTTTCAAAAACACTCATTAAACATTGTAACATGTGTTTCTTAGCACTAAAAAAAGTTATAAATAAATTTCAAAACTTTTGAAATTTACATATATTTTGAAATTTTTTACACAAACTTTGACATAATGATATAAATTCTTTTTTTTAAATTTAAAATTTTTTTGAAGACTTTTGGGAAAGTTTTTTTAAATTTTTTTTCCCAATAGCAATCCCTTAGGTAGGTGGGTGTGGCTCATATTATCCCATTTTCACCCAATAGTTTTGTGACATTTTGTTTTTCATTAATGTTTTTTCAACATTGTTATTGCACTTTGATTCTTGCTTGTTTGTTTCTAACATTGATTTTCTAGTTATGGCATTTTAATTCTTATGCTCAAATTTTTTTGTGCCCATTCACATCGTGATTATGATGTTTTATTTTTCATTTACATTTTTTCAACATTATTGCGACACATTAATTATTGCTTTATTCTCATAGAGTTCAATGCAAATTTTTTTGCACTTGTTGGTTTCAAAACTATCCTTTTTTTGGTTTCATTTTCACTATTTTTTCTGGTCTTCATGGCGGTTCTTTTTGTTTTTAAATTTGTGTAGTTCTTGGTGGATGTTCAAATTTTCCTTGTTTTTTCACATAATTTATTATGAACTTTTTTGTTGTCTTTTCAAGCACTTTCAAAATTTTAAAAATGCCATAACATTCATGAAAGTAAGTGACATTGTTCCTTTTCCTTTTTTTTGTTGTCCACATCCTATTTCATTTTGATTTTTACATGGATTTTGCTATTGATTATGTTTTGTTCACATTTTACATTATTTTGTTCATTGATGTCAACTACAAAAGATTTTTTTTGCAACAATTATGGAAAGCCTATCCTTTTTTTTATCATATTCGATGTCATTCCACCACTAGAGCAAGATCCAAATAAATCAACATGAATTGATGTTAATGTGTATACTTAATGTAATTCATAAGCTTCAAATTACATCTTTGAATCTATTGTCTACTAAATTGGGTCATTGGATGAAGCCTAGAAACATGTTTTGGTTTTCTAAATTTCTTTTGACAAAATTTGACAAAGATGGGTGGGTTGAATTTTTTTTGCATGAGCAAGGTTACGTTATTTAACATTGTAGATTGTTGGAGATCTACTTTTCAAGAACAAAACATAAAGTATTACAAAATTATTCTTGTATACATTCATGTTCGAATAAAATCACAATCAAAGGAGCCACCCAAGTGAATGGATACTCCTTGAAACAATTTTTTTGTATGTTTGAAAGATCACAAGGGAAGCATAATAGTTTGGATTGTCATAAATGTTTTTGGAATATTTTCCATTAATTGCAAAGTTTATGTGCTCAAAGCTTGACACAAATAAAAAATGCATTTACATGTTCAAAGCACTCAAACATTGAAAATGGGTCTAATTTTATTTTTTTCAAACATCCATTTTTTCTACCAAATGTGCACTATTCATTTTGAAAATTGGAAAGGATTTTAACTTTGATGATTAGAAGGCCAAAAGGACTTAAATTGATTAAATATATATATATATTGAACACATTTGGCTCAAAAGTGTTTTTGACCGTAAAAATTATGGATTTTGAAAATGTGGCTTTAACAAAAGTTGTTCATATAATGTGATAAAGGGCATGAATGCATAATATACATGATATTAAATCAATTTTTAATCAAACTATATTTTTATTTAAAATATAATGCTAAATGGGGTATCCGAAATACAAAAATTTAAGTTATAAAACAATGTAAATATGACATGTGTCATGTGCAATCCTTGAAAAAAAACTTTTACCTTGGTGCCCTTAGCTCCTTTGACTACCTAGTGATGACAGTCTTCATTTTGCAACTTAAAATTATTTAAAATTCTTCATTTAGCACCTTGTCATAACATTCTTTACCCGCAAATGTTTACCAAATTACACTGTTTACCAATTAAAATTCTATAAAATTCTTTAAAATTCTTGCTTCTTTGGGCTTCC
>Ga0116230_10003981_pt1 | contig 14451 bp, 6 predicted proteins | sample S1TSphfallax_3_FD_88678 | JGI IMG/M metagenome (GOLD analysis project Ga0116230, IMG submission 88678) | Host-associated microbial communities from peat moss isolated from Minnesota, USA - S1T2_Fd - Sphagnum fallax MG | ecosystem: Host-associated > Plants > Peat moss > Unclassified | place: USA... | reverse complement strand
TTGTTTACGTCACTGCCTGCGATCAGATTCATGAAATTTCGCATTATTGTTTCGATTTCGATGGCCGATCTTGGTTCTATTCCCCTAGTGCTACCGCATGAGCTTGTCGAGCTATCCACAGCCGACTTCATCCGAAAGATTCAGCAACATGTTTTCCGATTGGATCATTGTTACTCATCAACTCAGATCGATCTTGTCGCCGATGAACACAAAGCCCTGATCCATGCTCACAGATGTGAGCCACTGTTGAAGGACGGCATCGATTCGCTTTCCAGCAGTTCAAGTTTCAAGGATGGTTGGTCTTTACTTGGTGCTCGATTCCCGAATCTGATGGAATATTGTGGTGTCGTTGCAACACTTTTTCCTGGAACCAATACTGTGGAGTCTAATTTTTCGATCATGCGTTGGGAGAAGGATTTGTTCCGCAAGCGTTTATCGAACTTTGGATTAGAAGGAGTCATGCAGGCAAAACAATTTTTGTTCATAGAGCAGTTCCAACATTGATATCAAGCAGCTTTAGATTCATCAGAATTGCAGGAGTTTGCTGATGACCAAGTTTGTTTCATCATTCTTTGCCTACTATTTGTTTTGTTCTTGCTTGAGAGGAATTCTCCATCTGGGTTGTTTTTTCTTCCTGTTTATGTATTAATCCAGAATTGCAAAGACAAAGCCAAGTTTACAGAATCCATCATGTTAGTCAGCTTCAGATAACGCCATGTGTAGTAGTGTCAGTGTTTTGAAGTTTCCATGGCAAGCAAGCATTGTGTGTTCCTTGGCAATGCTATGTTAACCAATCATTTTCTGCTAAAAAAAGCCTTCATTTGGCCCCCACCTAAACTAACCATTCCTGATGCGCTTAAATCAAGTTAATTTAGGTAATTCAGGCGACTGCCTAATATAAGCATGCCTGGATATGGCCATTAAAAACACAAGAGTTACAAGAATCCTGTGTCTATGCTCATCCATGTTGATTTGACTTTTAGAGTTTAGTTTAAGAAAGGAAATGGAGATGAGAAAAAAAATGGTACTAAGAAAAAAAAAAAGCATACAAGGGATTTAAGCCTTGTTCCCTATTCATTGACATTAATGGGTTTACACACAAACTCAATGGCCCCCAAACAAATAATATTTTATTAATAACTTGGGGCCAACCAATGAGCCAAGAAATGCTCAAATTTCCCATTATTGGCCCCAAGTTTGGGCTCGACTTCAAGTCTAAAGCGAGCTTAATATTAAGCCATTTTCCAATTACCACACACTGCACAACCACAGAGTTTGACAAGAACCAAGACAAAAGCGGCGGGGGGGGGGACTGAACAGTTAAAATGCCTAGGAATCAAGCTACACATGAGTAAGGTAAACAAATACTTTTTTTCCTTTTTGTGTTTGTGCAAGTGCAGAAAGGTCATGTGAAGAGAGCAGTCCATTAAAGACACACTCCTGCTAAAGTCTGTGTACTATATAACCCAGCAAATATTTTTGGCAAATTATCAGCAATTGGCAACAAAAATAAATCCAGGGCACCTTATCATACCATGCACTCTTGTGAGAAAATGTGCCAAAGTCACAAGATTCGAGGAAAAAAATTCTGAATTTGTCACATTCAGTCAATAGGTTCCAGCCAGTGTTTTTATTGGGGGCACAAATTTCACACCACTTGGTGACCAAAAAATGGGGAGGTCGGGGAGCAAATCCTACAGAGGACTTTTTGGGAAAAATGGCACACAAAGTCGCCATATTTTGAGGTGACAAAAGCTGAATTTGCCAGATTTAAACAACAGCTTCTAGGATATCACCCGAATATAAGGGGGTTCCCAAAAAATTCCACTTTACTCTCTGTCCTGAAGAAAAACTTGGCTAAGTCCTCTTCTGGAGAATGGCCAGTCGACCTACATTACAAATTTGAAAAAAAAACATTTTTAATTAATTTTTCTCATCAAATTAAGGATTCTTAAATTTTTCTACTTTTCCCTCTGACATGTAACCAAATTTGTCTAATTCCTGTTGTGAAGGATCACCGCTGTGCACTGTGGCTACATCAAAATTGAAAGAGGGGATGAGGTTTCAAAAAACAGAAAAAAAAAAGGTACAATGGGCTTCAACAAGGTATGAAACTCAGTTTAGCAGCAAATTTGGTGATAAACTGAGTTTGCCCTTTCCTTTCTTTTCCTGAATGCTTTCAACTAATCACTGCTGCTGCTATGTGTACTGTAGCTATAAATGTTCTCGAACCTCGTGCATTTAATCCTGAGTCTCAATATTTCATACCCTTAATTAATAAAATTTAATGACTTTGCTGACAACAGCCAGGAGGGGATGAAGCATCAAATGAGGGGTGCAACTCAGGGCCAACAGGGTATGACTTTACAGATAACTCTATTGTATGTACCATTGATAATACAGCTTATTATAGCTGTATAATGGGCAGAAATTGTTAGTGCAGGGCACACAAGTAATGATCTGGGACACACAAGCTATTATCACATTCAGCAGGCCAATAGCTTATTTAAGTAGTCGCTACCTGATGCAGCGTCTTGCACTCTCCATTGGAAAGTGTGTGCGGACTCAAAAAGTAATATGAACATATGTACTTTCTGACCCTTGTGAGGAACTATATAACCCAGCACACCTAATAAGACACCTATTGGGCTGTTTACACTGAGCACTAAGGCCATGGTCCATTTGTCTTGTAAATTTTAATGGATAAAACTATAAAGTTTATCTCACACATGAGTCATGAACCACAGATTTTTGTGTAAGAAAAACCACATTCTCTTGTAGTGTAATGACCAAAGCAAGCTAATTGGACCCGCCTCTATTTAACGCCTAGGTCAACATTTAGTCCATAACCCTGGTTCTTGCTTGACATGAATGGAATCTAAGTTAGACACTTAGAGCAAGATAACGACAAATTGGTAACAAGTCATACCATGGAATCAGAACTTGCACACACACTGGACCACCTCATTTTCATTACAATTTAAGGTTGGCCAAAATCTTCTGCTATAGCTGGCACTCTCCTTAACATCAAGAGAAGAATGCAAAGAGTAGAAAGGCACCATAGTATTTTACTGCTGAAATTTCAACAAAAAGAGAAATAGAAAATTAAAAAATAGGAAATGAAGTGATTTTGGAAGGTTTCAATCCTCATAAGTGAGAAAAATAAATTGAAAACTGTCAAATTTCTGTATAGGGTTTCCGGTGTGTAAACATAAGTATAGAAGGTTGTTTCAAGAATTTGTACTTCATAATTAGTTTAGAGCCAGATTTGGCTACATCTTCCTATGGATGATTGCCACTTAAGGTACATCAAAAAGTTTTCTAGAAAAAACAGTGCAATTCACTTATTAGCAACCACCATAAATCCTAACCCTAAATCAAAACTTCACCCTATTAGGCCTAGATCCTATACCCCTAACCCTAAGGACTAGACTCGGTGTTTAAGTTTTTACCCTGGGGGTGGGCTTAAAAGTCAAGGCTGGTATGATGCTAGCCAATTCTCAAGGTGTCTGTTCTCTATTGCCAGAGATCCCTCTGTTTTTCAGCTTGGTGGCTCTCACATGATGTGATAACCTCCACTTTTCAAACTCAGACCTGGCTTGAAAACTTGGGTGGTTATCATGGAGATTTTGATACCTGCCCAACATTGGTCAGCACATGTATTTGAGGAACAATTTCCATTGCAAAATGCAATAAAAACAATTTACTCTCTCACTTTAAGTTGCAGACTTTGATGGGTACATTGTTGCAAACATCATAGTGTCAAATTGATTTTGATGACATGGACTCGGTCCTTAGCAGGGGAAGATGGAGAAGAATGCAAAATTGTGGATCTTAATGTTAGGTTCAAAAACACTTTTCTTCTTATATAGAAATATCTATTTAATAATTATTTTCCTTTTTCATTGTTTTTTCTTTTTCTAAATCAATTTATATGCGTATTGCAATGCATTTTTCATTGAGTAATGGTTGTCATGAAATGCAGGTTATATAACATCTACGGAAATATCAACCGGCAACATCATTCTACATGTAGATAGCATCATCTATCTTTCCTTCAATTTGTCTCACATTTAGTCCATTTCTTCAAATTTATAGATAAAATTTTATATTTGAATTGTCTTTGTTCATATTTTTTTGTTTTGGAGTTTCTAGGTTTGGAGACATTCTTCCATCAATGGTGGTAATCATTGTTCTTGATTCATATGTTGAAATGATGACCAAGCATTTTGTTCCACATGTGGCTTACAAAAAAACACACATGTTTCTCAAAACATTTGTATAAGAAAAGTGTGCAGTGAATATTTGAACAGTGAAAAATGCTTTTTTGGGTGCAAAGTTTGTTTAATATGCTTCTAACTCATCATTTTGAAATTCTCCACAATGCAAGGTAAAAACTATTCAAACCCTTCAAAAGAAACTCCAACTGAACCCATTTACAAATGTCCAGTCACAAGTCTTCTCCATATTTATGACTGGTTCACAAAAGCCATGTCTAAATTTCCAACCTCCGCAAAAATCAGACTTTGAGATCAAACCTGTCATTCTAAGGGTAGAATTGACACGCACTAACAGCTTGTGGGTCTTATTCTCCCTTTTGATCAGCTAATTATCATGCTGAATTGGTCGTTCATCACAGGTGTCAATTCTGTAGACCTAATCAGCAGGTCTTGCCGAATCTTCAGAAGCCAAGAAGAGGCCACAGGCCAAATTCCAGCTCCTAGCTTGCCAGTGGCATCCCCCTGCTCGACTTGGCAACAACAAGCCAGTTAGAACTCTGAATTGGCCAAACCCTGCCCACTCTTGAGAACCAGAAAAGCCTGCAGTCCATTCCCTAAACCCACTGCGTAAGCACTTTCTAATTCTGGATATGCACTTCAAGTTTGATCAAACAGAACACACTGACTTATTACTATAATTTAGTCCAGAGAGGAACTGCCACCAAGCTACACGAGAAGAGACGAAAAAGTAGGAAGCTTATCTCGGTTTCTAGAGCAAAGTCAGATATATTCAAGCTGCTAACAATGCAGTGTGCTCAGGCTCCTGTAACCCCCATTCACAGCTGACCCCCCCTCCCATCCCATCTCCTCCCCACCCCACATGGTACTTATCAAACACATGATGAAGGATTTTTCTTTGGGGGTTCAATCCTCTGCAAATAGTGAGGTATAAAAAGTCGAATGATAACATTCACAAAAAAGGGACCACGCCATGATGGGTAGTGCCGATTCTGGCCCAGCAAGCCATGAGGCGAGCTTGGTCTCATTGGGTTTGATAAGTGGTGACAGTGAACCAGCACCCATCAGCACATGATCCAATGGATGCCCTTACAACTCAGTTGCGGTGAGAAGTAGGTCCTATACATAGGTAGGTACTTAGGAAAATAGGTGACTTTTACATAATTGGATGGTTTATACATAAGTAATGGTAGCTTTTACTACCTACTTGCAGTTATGGTTAACTAGTGAACTGAAACGGAACAGAAGACTATTTCCTGACCATTTGCCACTCATCTTTCATGCCGCACTGGTGGGCATTGATTCACCATGACCACCTTTGCTCTTAGAATCAGTCCTAGCCCAGTACAGAATAGCAAAAAGGCCATTCTTGTGCTAACCCATGACCCATTCATGTTTATCCAATAATAATCTAGTATCCAAAGAAAACAATCTCTAGACGAAGGAAAATGCTAGGAGAGCTTAAATTTACTTGTATTTACATGTGATTGTTCACACATATGGTTTTATCAATTTCCTCAATGGACCCTGGGCTATTAAGGAAGGTTCTTTGTTTGTTTTGTTTGTTTTGATGTATGTTTTGTTTGTTTGTCACTTTGATGTCTCCAAACCATGTTGCCTTCTACCATACTCTTGGAACCATCAGATCGCCCTTGAAGAGTAGGGTGCATCTAGGTAGTTTCAAAAAATTTAGACCTACAATGGAGGTTCAATTATTGCATATTGAATAATTCTTTAATTGAAAATTCAATAAAATCAAAACTATTTTTTTTAGGGAAATTGGGGTGTGTCCTAGGTATTGCTGGAAACCGCACAATGAGTCAGATTTAATGTTGTTGATTTCAAAGTTTTTGGACCTAATGTATAGGAGCTATTGTTAGTTCAACTTTGCTCACTTTCTTAATTTTTGAAATTTGAGTTATTTTTCTCATAAAAATTTCAACTAAATTACAAAAACTAGTTTTGGAAGGAGAAATTAGTTGGATAGCTAGTTTACACATGTGACACTCATGTTATTTATAATTCAAATTATAAGAGTATTCAAGTGGTTTCACACCCAATTTCAAGCCACAAAAAAATTTGAAGTAAATTTGAACTCACTAGCATTTTCCTTGGTCCAAAGGTCATTTTCTTGGGATACTGATTCTTATTGGACAAACACCAATAAGCTATGGCTTGGCACAACCATAGCCTTTTCATTATTTCATAATCAGGTTGTTATCTAATGTTGAAGGCAAGGAAACTGCTAGGAGAACCCATGGGGATGTTGTGAAACCATTTTGAAGCATCATTGGAAACAAGGGTGGATTCAACATCCAAAATCACAGTGGGAGTCGCTCAATCTATTGCCCCTGCCTTATTCTTAAACTTGCACCCTAAGGGTGCATTCTGCAGCTTTAACTCATCCTTAAGAGCTTGAGGTAAAATACATTCCCTTAACCACATACCCTATCATTAAGGTCCATAAGTCATAAACTAGCATGTGATGGTTGTTATGTAGCATAGGTAGGTAGCAATATCCAAATTTGAAGTGGTGATTGATTCTACCATTTTCAACAACTTGGAAAGTATGGACCCTTGTGTGATGAAAATTTGTGAATGTCTATGAATGACTTTGCTCAAGTTTGTGAAAAGTTGCAATCAATTCACAAATAGTTATAGAGAACCATATAATTGTGTGCAATGGTTGCATGAGATTTGCATAATAACGTGCTACAAGATCCTAAGGTCAAGTACCCTAAATTGATAGTTTAGCAGAAATTTGAAGCTTGAAACAAATTCTACTTGTTGAGACTGTTTTTAGACCTTGAGGAAGGTTCAACCTAAATAGGGGTTAAAACTTGAGAAAAGGTAAATACTGTAATACCTTAACCAATTTAGCAATGGGATTGAATAATACTTTAATTTATTAATTTATTGAAATAAATATTGACATTTAATAATTTTGGCTTGCATTTTAAAATATTTAATATTTTCAACATCAATGAGGCCAATAATTATCATTCATTTTGATACATAGCATCCATGTGTTACATCTTTTTATTATTCCTTGTTAGGTTTCAATTCATCTCCACAAACTTTCAAATTGCATAAATTAAGATTCAGGGAGAATTTGTGTCATTGATGAGTACTACAACATTCACTTTCATTTTTGCATTTAGATGACATATATTCAATCTAATGAAATAAGAAAAATAAAAAATGGAGAAGCTTTTTTTTGAAGAATTAAAAAAAAACAAAAAGTAGTACAAAAACCCTTTTTAAAATAATTAAAAATTCTTAAGAAAATTACTTAACAATGAGAATATAAATCTTGCTTAGCCATTTTCTCATTGTTGGTTTAAGTTTTTAGTATTACATGAAAGCATTACAATCATTTAAAACATTTTGTTATTTACAATTATAGTTTCCAACAGCATGAAGCTATTGCATTTTATTATTCATCTTTCATTTGAGCTCTTACTAAAATGGTGGTTGATAGTTTTGTAATATACCTCAAATGTAGGTATTACAATATTTTTTGTGCAATAATTACATTCAAGGTCAACTTATATTGTCATCCAAACATTAAAATATTATTTAAGTGAAGGATGCCAAGGTTTTTGCAATATCCACATGTGGCAATGATAGGTTTAATTTAGGGGGTTAATAGGTTTGTAGTTTGGTAGACCCATATAAATGGGGCTACGTCAATGAGTAAAAAGGTCTAAGTAGGTTCTTGTAAGTAGGTAGATAATTAATAGGGGTAGTAGGTTGGTGGTTAGTAGGCAGTCAATAGATAGGTAGGTTGGTAATTGGTTGGTAGTTAGTTGGTAAAGAATAAGTTGTAGGTTGATAGTTAATAGTAGGTAGGCAAGCAGGTAGGTTAATATGAAAGAAGGGGGAAAAACTACCAATTTTTTTGGGGAATAAAATAATTTAACTAGGAGCTTTAAATACCTAGACTAACTCAGCTAAAAATGGGTGGTTTAGGGTGAATTCTAAACCCAGTCTCCAAATAATAAACTAAGAAGTTTCTCCAATTGCTTTATGACTCTACACACCCACCACATGGCTACAACTCCAAAGTCATGATGAAAACGTATGCCTGTGTTTGAGTCTGCTCAACCCAAGGTCTCTTGAATGGAAGAATAAGCTGTTGTTGTCAGACATGTGAAGCAAATCAAGTCAGAGATTATAATGGAAATGCAGATAAGAAGATAGGCAATGGAAGGAGTGTCCTCTTATCTCAAATGGGTGTTGTCCTAGAGGCTAGTACAGTCACCAGTGTTTCTCGTTTTTCAATTTTGTGCTGTTGCCACATTGGTGATCATCCACTAGGAGATTTAGCCACATTTGGCCATAGACCAGCTATAAAACTAATTTTTTTTTAAATCTTTTTATATCCAGGCTACTTGCTTGACCTGGTGAATGCTTTTGAAAAAAAAAAAATCCAAATGATAAAAAAATTCCCTGATTTTTTGGGAAAGACTTAGTCAAATTTGGTTACAATTGCTTACAACTTTTCTACTTTCATATTTTTGAAGTTGCCATATTTGGCTGAATATTCTTATGGATGAGCACAGCTTGAGCAACATCACAAAATTGAAAGGAAACACTGCCTTGTTTACCAAAATTTATGGTTTAAAAAAAATAATACCCACTTTTTACCCATAAGGATTAGCTTTTGCTGTACCCTATTTGAAAAACCACCCTAACCACTTTCAAGGTAAGCTTTTTGTGCACAAAACTTGCACCATAATTTTTATTCTCTTCATTCTGTGTGCTTTGCTTTCACAATTACCAAGCCAAACATCATACGTGATAACTCATTCATCTACATTATTCCAAACTAAAGACTTAACCTATTTGGATCAAAAAATTTGAGTAAGAGAAAATACTGAACAACCTACTTGGATGAATCCTAAAGGTACACAAAAGGATATAGGTGAGGTGTTTTTTTGTTCAAAGAAATAAGGTCTTGTCAAGTCTCTAGAAACGTATACCTTGTAGGTTTGGCAGGGTCTTAGCCGGATCTTAGTTAATTTTGGACCCAGTAATAGGTTGGGGATTTCATATCCTGTCCCAGATCCTGGTTGATAACTGGGTCAAAAGTCAATATCTGGGAACACTTTGCTTGCTATTTCTTCTCTTATTGATTGACCCCCTCACTCATTTCATATCCTTACCAAAATTAGATGACTATTGGATGTAATCATCTCTTGTCATCCATATGAATTCTTCATTGTGAAAATCTAAAGAAATAACAACAAAATTTCAGTTGTCATCCATTGGCATTCAATGTAAGAGAAAGGGTTGTGTATCCATGTCATGGATGGACTTGTGAATGGCTCAATTACTTGTAAAATCCACTTTTTTCCCTACTGTACCAAGAGTGCCTTAGGGTAAAACCACCCATCACCAAGCACATACCTATCATCAAACATTTTTCAATATTCCCCTAAGAGAGATTGAAGTTGAACCCTTCCATGACTTAGGGTTTCAGGAAGATGATCTCATATTCTTAAACCTCGGGTGTGCAGGAGATATTGAAATTTGAATTTTTTTTTTAATCATTGAAATTTCAATAAAATCAAATGTTAAAATTTTAGTTAAAATTAACTTTAGACTTAGGCTAAAGAAGTGTACCATTTTCCCTTTCAAAATCCATCAATATACAATGTGTTTGATGTCACATCCACACTAGTAGTAGACGAAATGTTGTGAAATATTGCTCGAACTTTTGAAAATATTATTGGTAAAGAATTTGAAACTTTGGCATCTTACAATTTGTAATAATATTTCAAGATGATTTTTTAAAAAGGTGTATTCAATATGAAAAAGAGAGAACTTTTATTGGAGTCTTAAATTTTATCCCCATCATTATCAAACAGTTTAATATGTCAAATATTTTAAAGCATCAGATATCTAAAGCCATCAATATCATCCATTTTGTGTTCAAATGTATAGTGAAACAAGATTAGGAAGGAATAATAAAAACGTGATGTTGCGACATATTCTTGGTACACCTTAAAAAACTCAAATCCTTCACAAGGATTTTCTTTTTATATTATTAGAGTAAACTTAACAACAAATTGAAAGAAAAAAATTCAACAACTTTAGTAGAAATTTGAATGGTTGGATTCAAATTATCTAATGTCAGTATATTTGCTAAAATATCCTGTATAATATTGAGCATCTCAAAATTACATCCAAAGTAATATCAAAAAAATTAAAATTTGTCCAAGAATAGGCAATATGTTATTCAATTGTTTCAAAATTTTGAAACATTTTTTTAGCTAGTCAAAAATATGAAACCACTCATGGGAAATGTGAATATGAGGGGAATAATCAAAACATCAATGAAGTGTTTATCACTTTCCAACGGTCCACTTGTGTTGTAATCATGCCTATACAATATTTGATGGAAAATGCTAATTACTGAATTTTTTTTATTGGTGAATTTTCACTATTTCGTGATTTTTTGGGAGAAAAACTTGGCAAAACCTTGTTTTTCAATGTAAATTGTGCTGGAAAAATATTGCTTGTTTCACAAACAAGCTCATGGCTGCCTTGGAACACATAAGATCTACACAAGTATATAGGTTATTTACAGGTTATTAAATGTAATTGAAATTAATGTTTAATGGCTTTAATATAGAAGCCTGGTCCCTGTACCCATGAAATTGTTTTGGAGTCTGTACTAGTCAGGTATAAGCAGGTCCCCAGATATCCTTTCCAAAAGGTATAAATAGGGTTTGTCAAAGTGGAGGCCTTTCCCATCCATATCAAGGCATTCATCCATGTGTCTGTTGCATGATGGGACATAGATGAATTATCAAATTCCTTGTGTTATTATATTTATAACTTTTGCCTTTACCAATCACAAAAATTTCTCGTTTCCAAGGCCCAATTTTAGAGGGGTTATTTGACTGCACTTAATTCATTATTTCCAAGCATAGCTTTATCTTTTACCAGCCCAAAACATTTAAACCTGGTCATAGGTCCAGGACAGTTACCCTCCAAGTTACTAAAGGGCTTATAAATACTGAAGAAAAATATAAATCAGGGGAGTGGGGTTATGTATCCAGCAGATGCAATGCTGGTTGGATACCCTATCTCATCCCCAGGGGTATTAGGAACATCTACTGCATGAGTATCAATCATTTTCTTCCTTCAAAGAATGACATGGAACAAAATTTTCACACCTCAAAGTTGAATTCCAGATGCACTTAGGGTATCTATACTTAAAAGGCAAGATTAATCATTATCAAAGTTAAGTGAAGAGAATCCCATAAAAATTGCACCCAAAAGAAAAGAAAAGAAAGAGACAGATACTCAAGTACAACAAGGCTGCAGTTACATTTTCATGTAACGGTGTAGAGAGCAAACGGTCCCCAACTTCAGACTTGAGACCTCCAGTTGGACAACACATCTGTTAAAAGCTTTGTACAAATTCGATATTCTCACTGTAGTTTGTGGGACAGACTTTTTCTTTCTTTCTTTCTTTCTTTCCCATCCACAACACCCAAATAAACCCTAAACCCTAAACTAAGCCCCAAGTAGGTGTTAATTTTGTAACCCAAAAGCATGGGTTTGGAATGTTTGTTTGCAGAGAAATTCAATGCAAGAGCGACACCAAACAAACAACCCCAAATTACTCAAAATGCAGCTTTGGATACACACACCCACCGCCACTAAAACTCGGTTATATGTTGTTTCAACTTTCTGGTGAGAACCAAACTTCATGCATAGATCATTCAATTTACATACCATGTTGTGTATCCGAGTTGTACATGTGTACTTGGAGATACATATATCCCAAAAAAAGGGTCTGTTTTTGTGGCATGGCAATGGCCCACCTATGTCACAAGACCTTTATGCACTCATTCACTTGAGCATGAATTTGTCCTTGCTTGATAGGGCTGGCAACCAATGCGATCTCATGATGATGATCCCGCCCAACAGCAATTCACCCACTTCCTTGTTGTAAACCAAGCTGTGCACGCAATGTGAGCAATTTTTGAGCTATCAAAATTGCAAAGATTGGATTTCCATTAGAAGCCAACAACAAGCAAAGATGAGCAGCAGGCAATTTCAGAGACTCGAGGACAAGCCTGCTCTCAACTTTCAACCCCACCCTGGCTTAACCTGCACCCACATTGGTACCATGGTAGAAATCACAAAGTTTTGTGGGTTACTTAATAATATTAAGAATATACGATAGTCATACTAAATCAGGATCTTTGAGTCCAATTAACTTGTGATTTGCATTTTAACATTTAGCATTTCATCATCTGATTGTAAAGTTGTTGAGTTTCATACTGCTATAATTATTTGGCTCCCTTGTCATGAGATATTGAATCTCCATATTACTCACAATATGCACATTGCTCACTATTAAGGGGTGACCCTTTAGCTTGGCTGCCCAATGTACAGAAATGGGTCTTAAGTCTTGACTCTTGACTTCCAGAAGGGAAATGACTTGACTTATAATTGGGTCCTTGGTTTCTCTTGTTGCTTGGTTATAGGTTTAATAAGAGCTCAGTGGCAGTTATACAAACAAATACCATGATCAGTTTGTGACAATTATGAGACTCTCTTTTTCCCCTTTTTCTTCAAGCACTAATCTAGACCCAAAACATTATTTCCCTGGAAAAAAAACATAGATCAGTCCAAACCCAGTCCAAACCCTTTGTCTTGTCAAGGTATGATTTTTCAAGCACTAACCTAGACCCAAGGACTTGATTTGCTTCAAATTAGTCTCTTGATCTTCTGGATTTGGCACAAGTGGAGGCAAACTAACACCTGATGAATGTGAGTTTGAGGTACCCTAGGTAGCAAATATGGCAATGAGGAGAGTCATTCACTTTCACCTTCATATTAGCCTCAGAATTCTCCAATCCTCCAATGGCTCCAGGGTTTGCCTGGATTGTAAGCCATACCAAGCACATTCAGACACAGGCAATTGTGAGGTTCAATATTTAAGACTCAAAAGTCCAAACCCAGTGCTATATTACCTCCACAGACCTGTAAACAAGAAGACAATCTTCAATGAATTTCATTGACCACAATCACAACATGACTACAAATAATATCATGTGAGCAATTTGCAAGAAGATAGCTCAACTCTTAACCAGCCTTTTTTATATTCCAAATATTTTGTTTGTTAAGCTTCTGATTTCCCTCAAACTACTTCCAGCTTTCCATCTATAGCACCAGCTCTTGAAAATCACCTTCAGTACTTCAAACAACTTTTCTATCTAACTGGGTTGAACAGACTATGAAACTCTTATGTGCTGAACTACACTCAAGTTGGATGTCGGAATGAAGTTTACATCATTAAAAGGTTGCCATGTTCATTAAATAGGTTTCATGTTTGTATCCTCTTGTTTGAAAACTCTTTGGTACAGCATAGGATTGACTTCAAACCACATTTCCAAAATGTTTCATAGAGTCGGTCCACCCACACCTGGTATCTGGCCTATATATGATTGTCTACCACATTCAAAATAGTGTGCAAAATAGTGTTCCAATGCTCACCCATGAACATGAAATATTAGACACTGTAGAATGAGGAATCAATTAAATGCCAACACATGGACCAAACATTGTGACCGTTGAATGAAAGTCAATCATGGTTCTTTACTAACCCTTAATCATTTCTTTATTTTAGAGTACTGTACCTTTCTGCATATTTATGTGTCCAAACTTGATTTCACACTATTCAAAGCTTGAACTTCATTCAAATTATTGTTTCCATGCCAGTATACTGCTGTCAGTGAAGTTGCTCTTGCACTTGATCCAACATGTTTGTCATGTGATGTTCATTAAGCTTGCATTCATCAAGCTTGCATATAATTCCATGCTAAAAAAATTGGTCATACCCCAGCAAAAAAAAATTCTAGAACTTTTTGAATTAAACTTGAGCCCTGCCATCTAGTGTTTCTTTTAACTGGCGAAATTTCGCCAAATTACGCTCTTAAAAATATGATTTCGACCCATACAAAGGATTTTTCATGGGAAAAATGACCCCAATTCGCCAGATTTCGAATTTTAAAAAATTCCAAATCGCCAGAGGCTTATGACAACTTCCAGAAGGTAGCTAAGAATCTTATATATAATTACAACATGTCTGTCCGTGCGTGTGTCCGTCCGACGCGACAGTTCCGCGTTTTAATGACGCGGCGGAACCGGCCCGGACGGTCGGATTCCGAAAACGGGAACCGGCCCG
>Ga0116230_10003980_pt1 | contig 14451 bp, 10 predicted proteins | sample S1TSphfallax_3_FD_88678 | JGI IMG/M metagenome (GOLD analysis project Ga0116230, IMG submission 88678) | Host-associated microbial communities from peat moss isolated from Minnesota, USA - S1T2_Fd - Sphagnum fallax MG | ecosystem: Host-associated > Plants > Peat moss > Unclassified | place... | reverse complement strand
ATGTACGTCAACGTAGCCATTCTTACCGAAACCCGCCCGCAGGAACACAGGGTTGCGTTGGCGCCCAACGCGGTTGCCAAATTGGTCAAGGCCGGGGCGAGGCTGCATATGCAGAGCGGCGCCGGAGATGCGAGCCAGTTTCCCGATACGGCTTATAAGGACGTGGCCTTCTGCGCGGATCGCCTTGCGCTGGCAAGTGCCGCGGATGTGCTGCTCGCGGTACAGCCACCGCCGGACGATGTGGTGGCTGCCATGAAGACCGGCGCCGTCCTGATCAGCTTCGTTTATGCCGAGCATGAGCCGGAGCTGATCAAGGCTCTTCTCGACAAGCAGATCACCTGCTTCGCCATGGAGCGTATCCCGCGCATCAGCCGCGCACAGGTGATGGATGCGCTCTCCAGCCAATCCGCGCTTGCCGGCTATTATGCGGTGCAATTGGGCGCCACACATTTGGCCCGCGTGCTGCCGAAAATCACCTCCGCCGCCGGCGCCATCGGTCCCGCGCACGTGCTCGTCATGGGCCTTGGCGTGGCCGGGCTGGAAGCGGTGGCAACAGCCCACCGGCTTGGTGCGGTGGTTGAAGGGTACGATGTGCGGCCGGACACCGCCGAGCAAGTGGCCTCCCTGGGTGCAACCTTCGTGACCACCGGCGTGGATGCCACCGGCCATGGCGGCTACGCGCGCGAACTGACCCAGGCCGAGAAAACCAAGATCGAGGGTGTTCTGACCAAGCACATCCAGCTTGCCGACCTGATCATCACCACCGCTGCCATTCCGGGCAAGCCATCGCCCAAGCTGATCAGCAAGGCGCAGGTCGCCGGCATGAAAACCGGCGCCGTGATCGTGGATCTGTCCGCGGAGGGTGGCGGAAACTGTGAGGATACAAAACCTGGCGAAACGACACGGATTGGCTCAGTCAGCATTGTGGCGCCGCTGAATGTGCCCTCGCTGCTCGCCCAGGATGCAAGCGAGCTCTATGCCAAGAACGTGGCCAGCCTGCTCGGCCTGATGTTGAAGGATAACATCATCACCCTGAACTGGGATGACGACATTCTGGACGGCACGGTCCTGACCCATGAAGGTAAGATGAGCCACGGCAAGTCCGAGAAGGCGGCTTATCCCAGCAACGCGGCCGTCAAGGCAGCCTAAGCAAGGTCTTCTTTTTTGTAAAAAAGAAGCAAAAAACTTTTATTCCCTCGCCTTGCCATCGACCCGACATGCCTGCAACCACACGCACTCCAATGAACAAAGGTTTTTTGGTTCTTTTTTTCAAAAAGGAACCTCTTCTCTTTTTGCTCCTGTCAAGGACACGACAATGGATTTCGCCATTCACATCACCGGCTTCGTTGCCGTTTACATTTTCATGCTAGCGGCTTTCGCGGGCTGGGTGATCATCGGCGGGGTGCCGGCGATCCTGCACACGCCGCTCATGTCCGGATCCAATTTCGTGCACGGCATTGTTGTTGTCGGCGGCATGTTCGCGCTGCTCAACGCGAGCACGATTCAGGAGCAGGCCTTCGGGTTCGTGGCCGTTCTGCTTGGCGCCGGCAATGTGGCAGGCGGCTATACGGTGACCAACCGGATGCTGGCCATGTTCAAGACCAGTGCGCACCCAGCGCATGGCCATGCGAAATCCAAACATCCGAAATCGGTTTGAGGAGCTGACATGACACTCCCGAATATCGCCCTGCTCATCATCGGGGCCGTGGATCTGGTTGCGGCCTTCCTGTTCATGTACGGCCTCAAACGCATGTCATCGCCGGTCACCGCGCCATCGGGAATCCATGTTGCGGGCCTGGGCATGCTGGTCGCGGTGCTCGCGAGCTTTCTGTACGTGCTGGATGTCGGTGCGGCCGCGCGGCCGTTCCTGATGGTGAATATGTCGTTGTGCGGATTGGCGCTGGTGCTGGGCGGCGGCGTGGCCTGGATGGCCGGCAGAAAAGTGCCCATGACGGCGATGCCCCAGATGGTGGCGCTGTATAACGGCGCCGGCGGCGGCGCGGCGGCGGCGATCGCAGCGGCCGAACTTCTGGGTGGCAAGGCCCCCGGCGTCACGGCGCTGGTGGTGACGCTGGTGGGCGCAATGATAGGCTGCATTTCGCTCTCCGGCTCCCTGATCGCCTGGGCCAAACTGCAGGAAGTGCTGAAGGAGCCGCTGCGCTTCGCCGGCCAGTTCACCTTCAATCTCCTGATTCTGCTGGCCACCTTCGTGATTGGTGCTTTCCTCGTCTATCTGTCGCAGGGCGGCAGCTGGAAAGTGCTGACAACGGATGATGTCATCTACATCTTCTTTGCCTGCGCGTTGCTCTATGGCATAGCCATGACACTGCCGATCGGGGGCGCCGACATGCCCGTGGTGATCAGCATCTACAATGCCGCGACAGGACTTGCGGTCGGGCTGGAGGGCTTCGTGCTCGCGAACCCGGCCCTGATGATTGCCGGCATGGTCGTGGGTGCGGCCGGCACGCTGCTCACGCTGCTGATGGCGCGGGCCATGAACCGTTCCGTCTCCAACGTGATCTTCACGAATTTCGGTGGCGCGAAGGTAAAGTCGCATGGTCATATGAAGGGCAGCCTCAAGCCGGTGGCGGCAGCCGATGCCGCCATCTTCATGCATTACGCGAAATCCGTGATTATCGTGCCGGGTTACGGCCTGGCTGCGGCGCAAGCCCAGCAGAAGCTCTTCGATTTCGTCAAGCAATTGCAATCCTCCGGCGTCAGCGTGAAATTCGCCATCCACCCCGTGGCCGGACGCATGCCCGGGCAGATGGATGTTCTGCTCGCCGAAGCGGGCGTCCCCTACGATATGATTGTCCAGTTGGATGATATCAACGACGCGTTCGCGACAACGGATGTTTGCCTGGTGATCGGCGCCAATGATGTGGTCAATCCCGCCGCCCGCACGGACAAATCCTCACCCATCTTTGGCATGCCCATCCTGAACGCCGACCGCGCGAAGCATTGCTATTGCGTCAAGCGCGGCCAGGGCAAGGGCTATGCCGGGATCATGAATGCCCTGTTCTTCGAGGACAATACGAACATGGTTTATGGCGACGCGAACGTGGTGCTCGGCGAGATGATCGAGGCCGTCAAGGGCCTGGGAAAAGCTGCCGCGGAGTGAGCCAAAAACGCTTAAGAAACACTGGAGAAGTCTAGATGAAACAGAAAATGCAGGCCGCGGTTGTGGAACATTTCGGCAAGCCGCTTGTGATGCGCGAAGTAGACGTTCCCACGCCGGGTGCGGGGCAGATTCTCGTCAAGACCGAGGCCTGCGGCGTGTGTCACACCGATGTGCACGCCGCCGAAGGCGACTGGCCGTTGAAACCGACAGTGCCGTTCATCCCCGGCCACGAAGCCATCGGCCGTGTTGCCGCCATCGGTGCCGGCGTCACGCTGGTGAAGGAAGGCGATCGCGTCGGCGTGCCCTGGCTCTACTCTGCATGCGGCCACTGCGAATACTGCCTGACAGCCTGGGAGCCGATTTGTGCCGAGGCGAAGTTCGGGGGCTACACGCAGAACGGCGGTTTCGCCGAATATCTTCTGGCTGATCCCAACTATGTGGCCCATATCCCCGCGGGCCTGGATGCCATACAGGCAGCACCGCTGATCTGTGCAGGGATCACCACCTACAAGGGCATCAAGGAGGCGCAGCTCAAGGCCGGCGACTGGATCGTCATTTCCGGCGCCGGCGGCCTCGGCCATCTGGCCATTCAATATGCCAAGATCATGGGTCTTCAGGTATGCGCAGTCGATATCGACGATGCGAAGTTGGCGCTCGCAACGCGAATCGGGGCGGACCTTGTGGTGAACGCAAAACATCCCGGCGCGGCTGAAGCCGTCAAGAAAGGCACCAGCGGTGGCGCCCATGGCGTTCTGATCACTGCCCCCTCACTCTCGGCCTTCAAGCAGGGTGTGGAAATGACGCGCAAGCGCGGCACCTGCGTGCTGGTCGGCCTTCCGCCTGGCGACTTCCCCGTTCCCTTGTTCGATGTCGTAGCGAACTGCATCACCATCCGCGGTTCGTTCGTCGGCAACCGCGAGGATATGGCGGAGACTCTCGCCTTCGCCGCGCAGGGCCGCGTGAAGGCCGACATCGAGCTGCAACCTTTGTCCGACATCAACAATATTTTCACACGCCTCAAGCAAGGCCGCGTCGCAGGCCGCGTGGTGATCGACTTTGCCGGCGCAGCCGCAAAGACATCCACCAAATCCGCGCCGTCCAAAGTCAGACAACCCGAGCCCGCCTGACCAACCCGCCATGAGGGCAAAATGATGCACGCCATGGTCCTGAACGCGCTCAGATCGCCCCTGGTCTGGACCGAACTGCCGGATCGGCATCCCGGCCCCGGCCAAATCCGCGTCAAGGTGGCCGCCTGCGGCGTCTGCCGCACGGACCTCCACGTGGTCGACGGCGAACTCCCGGACCCGAAACTGCCCATCATCCCGGGCCACGAGATTGTCGGCAGGATCGATGAGATCGGTTCGGGCGTCGATGGCCTGGCGCTGGGCCAGCGCGTCGGCATCCCCTGGCTCGGCCATACCTGCGGCATCTGCCCCTATTGCCGCATGCACCGGGAAAACCTGTGCGACCATCCTATTTTCACCGGCTTCACGCGAGACGGTGGTTTCGCCACCGCCACCATCGCCGATGCCCGCTTTGCCTTCCCGCTCGGCGAGGCCGGCAGCGACGAATCTCTCGCCCCGCTGCTCTGCGCCGGCCTGATCGGCTGGCGCTCGCTCGTCATGGCCGGCGATGGGCGCAAGATCGGCCTGTATGGCTTCGGCGCCGCCGCCCATATCATCGCACAGGTCGCCACATGGCAGGGGCGGTCGGTATTCGGCTTTACCCGGCCGGGCGATACCGGCACGCAAGCCTTCGCCCGAAGCCTCGGCGCCACCTGGGCCGGCGGCTCCGATGATATGCCCCCCGGACCGCTCGATGCCGCCATCATCTTCGCAACCGTCGGCGCGCTCGTTCCCCTCGCATTGAAGGCGGTTCGCAAAGGCGGCCGCGTGGTGTGCGCCGGCATTCATATGAGCGACATCCCCAGCTTCCCCTACCCGTTGCTATGGGAAGAACGTCAGCTGCTCTCGGTGGCCAATCTCACACGGCAGGACGGTATCGATTTCCTGGGCCAGGCACCGGCGATGGGCATCCTCACCACAAGCACAGCCTATCCGCTGCAAAGGGCAAACGAGGCGCTGGCTGATTTGCGGGCGGGGAAGTTTCATGGGGCGGCGGTTCTGAGGCCGTAAAGAAAGAGTCTTCTTTTTTGAAAAAAAGAAGCAAAAAACTTTTGATACTTGGCGTGTAACTCGCCGGCAGCGTGCGCAAAGGGACAAAAGTTTTTTGGTTCTTTTTTTCAAAAAAGAACATTCTTCCCGATTTGGGAACAATAACCGTATCCCCGCGTTAACTGACCAGGGCGCTGCTGCCCCCCAGGCAAGGCAATGCTCAAACGTGCGCAGGCGATAACACAATGGGTGAGCACACGGGCCAGCGCCGTGGGCCTGGCGCTGCCGATCGCTACCCTGCTGATCGCCGGTATCACCACATGGCAGCTTCTCACCGCCGTCCAGGTGTCCCGCAACGAATTGCGGCAGAGCTACAAGATCGTGGACACGCTGCAAACGATCGGCCTGTCGCTGTCCACCGCTGAAACCGGCCAGCGCGGCTACCTTCTCACGCGGCAGGATGAATACCTGCGCAGCTATCAGGCTTCCGCGTCCCAGGTGGGCCGATACAGTGATCAGTTGCGGGCGCTGGTGCAGGACAATCCGGAACAGCTCGCGCGGGCAACGGCGCTCACGACCGTGCTGAAGGTCAAGCTTGCGGAAATGGCCGGCACCATGCGCTTGGCCATCGGCGCGCGCGCCATGCCTCGGGACGTCATCGCCGCGGTCGGCGTCGGCCGCGCCGACATGGCGGCCACCGCCCAGGCGGTGGCGCGCGTCGCGATGGCCGAACATGCCATGCTGCTTGCCCATATCCACGAAACCGATCGCAGCCTCGATCGCGTGCGGTTTCTGGGCGCCGGCGGAACCCTGCTCGCCTGCCTGGTTCTGCTGTGGGCGGCCCGCCGGCTGCACCGGGCCTCCCGCACCGACTCCCTCACCGGGCTGCTCAGCCGCAACCGCATGTGGGAACTGCTCACCATCTGGCGGCTCTACCCCGATGCCAGCGGCGCCGCCCTGATCATCATCGATATCGACCGTTTCAGATCGGTCAACCAGGTGTTCGGCGCCGCCACCGGCGATGCCTTGCTCGTCACCATCGGCAGGCGCCTCACCGCCATCGCCGGCCATTACCCAGTGGTGCGTTTGGGCGGCGATGATTTCGCCCTGTGGTGCCGCGGCATCACGGAGGAGGATGCCGCCCTGCTCGCCGTCATGGCGGCAAGCGAGCTATCCCGCCCTTTCACGGCGCAGGGCCACAGCCTGCATCTCACCGCCAGCGTCGGCGTCGCGCACAGCGAATCCGCCGGCCAGTTGGATCTGCGCCAGGCCTCCGACGATGCCAGCTACGCCGCCAAGCAACTGGGCGGCAACCGCGCCACCATCTTCATGCCCTCGATGCATGACGATCGGCGCGACGCGGCGGAACTGGAACGCGAGCTGCATCTCGCCTTGCTGGCCGAGGATCAGATCTTCATCATGTTCCAGCCCATTGTGGCGCTGTCCGATGATCGCCTCGTCGCGCTGGAGGCTCTGGCCCGCTGGACCCATCCGCGGTTGGGCGTCTTATCGCCCGGCGTCTTCATCGCCCTGGCCGAGACGCGTGGCATGATCGACCAGTTGGGCCGCAAGCTGGTGGAGATCACCATGCGCCAGGCCCGGCAATGGCACACCGATTATCCCGGCAAATGCCCGTTGATTCACATCAACATCTCTCCCTTCCAGTTGGCCGGCGGCCACCTGATGGCGGATCTGATGCTGCTTCTCTCCTTCTATGGTCTGCCGCCCTCCGCCTTCTGCCTGGAAGTCACGGAGAGCGCCTTTGCCGACAGCGACGCCATCGCTGCCCTGGTCACGGCCCGCGATGCCGGCTTTGGCGTCTCGATGGACGATTTCGGCGTGGGCTATGCCTCGCTCTCGCAAATGCCCCGCCTGCCGATCGCCTCCATCAAACTGGATCACAGTTTCATCTCCAACGCCGTCAAGGCGGAGGGTGATGCCGCGGTTCTGGCCGGTATCGTGCAGATCGCCCACGCCTTGCACGTGCAGGTCATCGCCGAGGGTGTCGAACGCCCCGATCAGCTCGCCGTGGTGGCAAAAGCCGGCTGCGACGCCGTCCAGGGCTATCTTTTCTCGTGCCCCCTGATGCCGGAGGCGGTGGCGCGCATCCTGAGCGCGGGGAATGGGGTGGCGGCGCAGATCGGTGAGACCCGGCGTGTGGGATCGCCCGCGTGACGGCATCATGATAAAGGAAAGGTCTTCTTTTTTGAAAAAAAGAAGCAAAAAACTCTTGCACGCGCTATCGCGGAGTTGCCGGCAGCGTAAGCTATAGATCAAAAGTAGCTTCACAAGATGGTCCCGGTTCTCGCATCATCAACCTCGGTTCCGGTCTACCGCCGCGACATCGACGGCTTGCGGGCTACCGCCGTGCTGGCGGTCCTTGTGTTTCACGCCTTCCCCACGCTCTTACCGGGCGGTTTTGCGGGCGTGGACATTTTCTTCGTCATTTCCGGGTATTTGATCACAGGCATTCTCCTCAGAAACCTGGCCCGCGGCGACCTTCAACTCTTCGATTTCTATCGGCATAGAGTCCGCCGCATCTTTCCGGCATTGATCTGTGTACTGGCGGCATGCATGGCGGCCGGGTGGCTGGTGCTGTTTGCGGGAGAATACGCCCAACTGGGCCGGCACGTGACTGCCAGCGCCGTATTCGCCTCCAATTTTAGCTTGTTGAACGAGTCCGGCTATTTCGACGTCGCCGCTGAGACGAAGCCGCTGCTGCACCTGTGGTCCCTGGCAGTGGAGGAACAGTTCTACGTGCTATGGCCGCCACTTCTATGGCTGGCCTGGAAGCTTCGCGTGGCACCGCTCGGGCTCGCCGCTTGCTGTGTGGTGGCCTCCTTCGGCATATGCCTCTGGCTCGCCGCTCACGACCAAGCCGCCGATTTCTTCTCGCCTGCGGCCCGATTCTGGGAAATTCTGGTGGGCGCAGTACTGACCAGCATTGAAATCACCCGCCGCCGCCCACCATCAAAAATAGCCCGCACCGGGCTGTCGCTTGCAGGTGGCATGGTGTTGGCCGCATCGCTGACGCTTCTCCATGGCTCGAATCCCTATCCAGGATGGCGCGCGGCATTTCCCGTGCTTGGCGCAGCTCTTGTACTGGCCGCCGGCCCGGAAGGCTTGGTCAGCAGATGGCTGCTGGCGGCCAGGCCCCTGGTATGGATCGGGCTGATCAGCTATCCGCTCTATTTGTGGCATTGGCCGTTGCTGGCCTTCGCGCGCATTCTCTATGGCGCAGAACCGCCGGCTGAAACGCGCGCTGCTTTGCTGCTCACCAGCTTCCTTCTTGCCGCTCTCACCTACGTAACGGTGGAACGCCCCTTGCGGTTCGGCCCGCGCGGCACAGCCAAGATGGCGGCCTTGTGCATCGGGCTGCTGTTGATCGGCAGCTTCGGACTCGATGACTGGCACCGTGATGGCCTGGACTTCCGCTACGTCGCCAAACATATGCCAATGACAGGTAAAGCTGCTGTCGGCAGCGGCAACCCGTTCGTCGCAGATTGCGTCCGCCAACCCGGGCAGACCTGGCAGGGATATTGCGAGACCGATACGCGCGAGCCGCCCCGCTACGCTGTCTGGGGGGACAGCCATGGCGAGGCACTGTTCTGGGGTCTGGTTCGCATGTCACAACCTGGCCGACGCTGGCTCCTGGTGGGCCGCCCCCACTGTAGCCCCATGGCAGGCATCGAGCGCGTCACGCACGAAGGGCGGCCGAATTTTGCGTCGAATGATCCCGCACTCTGCGCAAACGTCAACGCAGGTGTCTTACGCCTGCTGCTCAGCTCGGCCTCCATAAAGGTGGTTCTCATCGCCACCGCATGGCGGGTACTGGGGGGCGAGGGCTACGCCGCGCACGCCACGGACAAGCCAGCCCCCGGTGGGGCACTGGCGGGGATGTCTGCTGCTGTGAGCCGCCTCGAGCAATCCGGCAAACAGGTCGTTTTCCTGCACGATAATCCAGCCGTGGGCGAAGCTGCCGACTGTATCGAACGCCATACCGGCTTTACAGCACTTGACGCACTCCTGCCGCGGCGGCTTGGTGTCAAGTGCGGTGTGCCTTACGATAGTTACATCTCATCCACGGCACCCTATCGGCAGTTCATCGGGTCGTTGCACGCGGCACATCCCGCTATGATGGTATTCGATCCGACCCCCCTGCTATGTGATCCCTCTGCCAACCGCTGTCCTATTTCGCAGAACGGCAGCTTCCTCTATAGCTACGGCGATCATGTGTCCGCCTATGGCAGTCAACGCATAGCCGCCGACTTGCTGCCGCTGATCGACAATTTGGCAGGGCCTATGTGACAAGCTGCGCGCAGCGCGCGCCGCTGAGCCGGGCGATATTTCCGGCCGGGGTGTATGGCCCCGCGGCGAAATAGATGTTGGAGGATGTGTGACATGAACGACCAAGCGGGCAACGCGCCGAGCGGAACGGATGCGACACTTTGGGATTTTCGTGGCAACTCCGACCAACCGTTTGGTGCCAAGACCTATTCGCAGTTCGGTGAGGATCTCATCCTGCAAAACATCTTCCACATCCTGGGGATTGAGCGGCCTGGCTTCATCGATGTCGGTGCGCACCATCCAGTGCACATCAGCAATACCGCCCTGCTCTATGCGCGCGGTGCCCGTGGCATCAATATTGAGCCCAATCCGAATTTGGTCGGCGCCTTCTCGCGTGCAAGGCCGGAGGACATCACGCTGAACATGGGCGCAGGCCCATCTGACGGGGTGCTGGATTTCTACATGATCGATGAATGGTCAGGCCGGAACACCTACGATCGCGCGACCGCCGAGGCATTCGTCGCCGCTGAACCCCAACATCGCATCAGCATCGTAAAGCAGATCCCGGTGCGCACGCTCGATTCCATCGTTGGGGAGCATTGCGGCGGCTGTTATCCTGCCTTCCTCAGCATCGATGCGGAAGGCCTCGACTACGCGATACTGCAAGCAGCGCATTTCGGGCCGGAGGGGCCACTGGTGCTGTGTATCGAGACCGGCAGCGATTCAGACAGGATCAGCGCCTTGCTGCATGGCCGTGGCTATCTACCATTCACCCGCACCGTTGCGAACACGATCTTTGTCCGGGCCGCGGAAGCACACCGCCATAATCTTTTCGTGCAGACCGGCGCGATCACGCCAGCGCCCTGGACTCCGACGGACCCATCAGAGTGCCCGGCGGAGACCGCCACGGCGGCGGATCAGTGGTCCATCCTCGTCGATTGTCGCGAGCGTCTCATCAATATCGAGAACAAGATAAATGGCATGATGGCCCACTCACCACCGCCTGCCGCCTAACCATTCACTGACGGAACATCAGAGAAAGCCGATTGCACCAAGGAAATAGTCCGCAGCGGCGTGATTGCACGGCATATCAAGCTCGGTCGGAAACACCTTTGTGCAGGGGACGAACGTATGGTCGCGCCGCCGCACATACGTTACCTCAAAGGTCTCCGGCAAGATGACGCCCCCCGCAAGAATGAGTCCACCGCAATTATTCGCATGCAAATGCACCAATTGATGCGTCCGATTTAAAGTCTCCAGCGCATTGACAAACCGCCGGACATGAAAGGTTTCATCAATATAGTTCATCCAATGGAACTCGATAATAATCTGAGAAAATTGCAACAATGTTTTCTCGGCGATCGTCTGCAATAAGGCCCATTCAGTGCCTTCGATATCCATTTTCACAATGAGATTGTCGTGCGATTCATGGCCGTTGCGCTCGATCAATGCGGCGATGGTCGCAAAGGTCGGATCTTCCGTCATGCGATCGGCAATCCCGATTTTGTGCCAATGCATGCGCGGATGATCATAGGGGAGCGCATCGATGGTATGGTCGTATTGATAAACGTCGCAGCCGAGCTTCACCATATCCATATCCCAGGACACATCATCATTTATGCCCAGGCTGTACGCAGTGGCGTTCTTGAGCCCGTGATCGAGCATGACATAGCCGCCATCAAAGTCCCGTCCCTTGCGAACCATGCGCCCGCCAGCAACATCCTGCGGGCGCAGCAATGACCATATCTTGCGCGCGGGCAGCCCCAGCAACGGGTTGTTCTTGTTGTAAATGATGGGACTTTGGTTCAAGTCAGCCATGATCGATCTCCTGCTGAGGCCGAGACATTAGAATTTCAGACGATGCCACGGGCACTCATGTCACGTCCTGCGGCTCAAGCCTTGGCAGTTCGAACACAGACACCGCTTTGGCAATATCCATCTCGTCAAGGGCCGAAAGCACCCCATCAGCCACCGACTCGGGCGGAGTCATCGACAGGCAAATGGGATCGCTAAAACCGCGCGGACAATTGGTCATCCAGTCCTTCGTCACCCACCAGCACCCACCGCACTCTTTCGGCGCGATATTGACATTCTGGCTATACCCGAAATACCCCACCGGCGTCGGCCCGAACACGACACATGAGCGTGTGCCCACGCAAGCCGCCAGATGCACCAGCCCGCTTTCGTTATCGATATGCAATGTCGATCCCGCCAGCAAGGCAGCCGTATCGGCAAGACTTGTCTTGTTGACAAGCTGCACGTCCACACCTGCCACCGCGCGGCTGGTCTTGGAGCCGAGTTGCACAATTACCAAATCCGGCCGGCGCCTGCGCAGCACGGCCACCACATCATCGAACTGCGCATAAACCTTCGTGGATCTATTTGCGAACCCATAGGCCGTTTGAAATTCGGCGTCGAATCCGTTATGGATTGTCACATACGGTCGACCAGCCAATCCGAATTTGTCAAGACAGGCAGGATCGACATCAATCCCCATCCTGTCTCCGCCATAGGTAATGCCCGACATGGCATGCGAGAAGTCGCTTCTCGACAAATTCAGGAAGACAGCCTTCAGCCCGAGCAAGTTATCCAGGCGCGGGTGCGCCGAGACAATCTCGTTCATGTCCCGCGAGTGCCGAAATCTGTCTATCGTTTCGCATACGCGGACGAGCTTCGACTTCTCCGTATTGAGCTTAAGCCAATCGATCGTCTCGTATTGCAGCACCACAAACTGCGATACCCACATCGCAAGCGGATAGAGTCGATAGTATTGCTTCGCATGCCACGAGAAATACTCATCGTAGCAGCGATTGAACTGGGGCATATGCCCAAACACCCAGGCCGCCACCTCCGGCCGTGAACTATAGATGTCGAAACGGAACTCACCCACAGCAGAAATCAAATCCCGGATATACCGGGCTGCAAGAAGATGATCGCCAATCCCGCCGCCGATCTTGAAGGCAACCAGGATATCCGTCGTATCCGGCTGACTCTCACGCTGCACCACAGGAGCAGGAGCCGACGGGCCAGACCCGCCAGGCCGTCCGGCTACTCTCCGAATGAACCTGCCCACCCGCGTCCCTTCCAGACCGAGCGCGAGATAAAGTCTAACCATCAACATTCGCAGCATGAATTTTGGCCACCCTAAATATACCGGCTCGTATATCGTGCTCAGCGGAGGGAAGAAGGAAGAATGTTCTTTTGTGAAAAAAAGAACCAAAAAACTTTTACGACTTCAGGTGCGCGCCGTGCCTGGCGTGTCGGATCTCCGGGAAGGCGCGGGAACAAAAGTTTTTTGCTTCTTTTTTTCAAAAAAGAAGGCCTTCCTTCCTACCGCGTCGGCCGCGGCGGCTCCACGGAATAATCGTAAAACCCACGCCCCGTCTTCCGCCCCAGCCACCCCGCCTCCACATACTTCACCAGCAACGGGCACGGCCGGTATTTCGTGTCCGATAACCCCTCCAGCAGCACTTGCATGATCGAAAGGCACGTGTCCAACCCGATAAAATCGGCCAGCTCCAGCGGGCCCATCGGGTGGTTGCACCCCAGCTTCATCGCACAATCGATCGAACTGATCGTGCCCACGCCTTCATACAGCGTATACACCGCCTCATTGATCATCGGCATCAGAATGCGGTTCGCCATAAACCCGGGGAAATCCTCCGCCAGCGCCGTGGCCTTTCCCATCCGCGCGGCCAACCCCGCCACCGCGGCATAAGTGGCATCATCCGTGGCAATCCCGCGGATCACCTCCACCAGCTTCATCACCGGCACCGGATTGAAGAAATGCATGCCAATGAACTTGCCCGGCCGGTCCGTGCCCGCCCCCAGCCGCGTAATCGAAATGGAAGATGTGTTGGTCGCCAGAATACAATCCGGCCCCACCGCCCCGATCACGCCCTTGAAAATCGCGCGCTTGATCTCCTCGCGCTCGGTCGCCGCCTCAATCACGATGTCGCAGCCGGCCAGCCCCGCGTAATCCCCCGCTTTCGTAATCCGCCCCAGCGCCGCCTGCCGATCAGCCGCGGTCACGCTGCCTTTGCTCACCTGCCGGTCGAGATTCTTGCCGATCGTGGCAAGGGCCTTTTCCACCGCCTCCGGCTTGGCATCGATCAGCCGCACATCCAGCCCGGCCAACGCCGCCACATGGGCAATCCCGTTGCCCATCTGCCCCGCGCCCACCACCCCAACACGCTGAATGGTGGCATCAGCCATCAAGCGCGCTCCAGCTCCGCCTTCAGCTCCGGCAGCGCGGTGAACAGATCCGCCACCAGCCCGTAATCGGCCACCTGGAAGATCGGCGCTTCCTCATCCTTGTTGATCGCCACGATCACCTTGCTGTCCTTCATGCCGGCCAAATGCTGGATCGCGCCGGAAATGCCGATCGCCATATACAGTTCCGGCGCCACAATCTTGCCGGTCTGCCCCACCTGGTAATCATTGGGCACGAACCCCGCATCCACCGCGGCACGCGAAGCACCCACCGCCGCACCCAGCCGGTCCGCGATCGGATCAAGCAGATGAAAATTCTCCCCGTTCTGCATCCCCCGCCCGCCGGAAATCACCACCCGCGCCGCCGTCAGCTCCGGCCGCTCGCTCTTGGAAAGCTCGGCCGAGACAAACCGCGAAATTCCCGAATCCGCCGCCGGCGCCACATCCTCGATGCTCGCAGACCCCCCCTCGGCCGGCACCGGATCGAAGCTCGCCGCGCGCACGGTGATCACCTTCTTGACGTCGGAGGATCGCACGGTCGCCAGCGCATTGCCGGCATAGATCGGCCGCACGAACGTATCGGCATCCTCCACACCCGCGATGTCGCTGATCGGCTGCACATCCAGCAACGCCGCCACCCGCGGCATCACGTTTTTCCCCACCGCGGTGGAGGCGGCGAGCAGATGCGAATATTCGCCCGCCAGCCCCACCAGAAGT